>Ga0209203_1003265_pt1 | contig 10187 bp, 10 predicted proteins | sample AD_UKC109_MetaG_FD_184423 | JGI IMG/M metagenome (GOLD analysis project Ga0209203, IMG submission 184423) | Active sludge microbial communities of municipal wastewater-treating anaerobic digesters from Hong Kong - AD_UKC109_MetaG (SPAdes)... | ecosystem: Engineered > Bioreactor > Anaerobic >...
CTTCCGGCGGATCACTCCTGCACCCGCACCTTCAGATACAGGCCGACAGGGTTGCATCCAATAACCACCAGTATCTCATAAAAAGGGCTGAAGAATATTACAAAACCACAGGATCATATATATTTTCCTCTTATCTGGAACACGAAAGGCAGGATAAAACCAGATTCATTGGAAACACAGGGCCCTGGGAGTGGGTGGCCTCTTTTGCTCCTGAAGGGTTTTATGAAATATGGGGGATTCTTCCGGGTATCACATCCTTTCAGCAGCTAACAGGGGAAGACTGGCTTAATCTTTCAAGAGGTGTCCTTAATACTCAGAGATTTTATCGCAGCCTTAACAGGAACAGTTACAACCTCGGCATTCTATCCTATGAAACAGAGGAAAGCGCGCTTGAGATGAGGGTAATACTACTTGCCAGATCCAATTATGCTCCATGGACAAGAAACGACCATACCGGCTTTGAAATCGCCCTCGGCGATATGACGACATTTGTCGCACCGGAAGAGACTGCTGAGCTTGCAAGGCCGTTCTGGGATGGGCATTAAAGGGGGTATTCTCCTGTAAACTGAAAACAACCAGTATGGTATTTCAGTCCGATCTGAACAAAATTATATGAAAAAAGGCTGTTTAATCATTTTGGATCTTCCGACAGATGGCTGCATGAAACAGAAAGCCTTTTATGAGTATAGCACTTCATGGACTAGTAAACTCAAAGATATAAGGAGTACATAAATGAAATATCTTATATTTGTGTTTAGTGTATTTTATATCGGGGTCGGACCGAGGCAAGTATTTAATATGACATCAATATCATCTAAAATCACCTTGTTTTTTCGTCTTAAAACAGTGTTTTTAACATCAAAAATAGCCGTTTAAGGTTGCAGTAATAGAATGCCAAGGGCTAATCGACATTACATCCCCGGATATGTGTGGCATATAACCCATAGATGTCACAAGAAAGAGTTTCTTTTGAAATTCGGCAGAGACAGAAATCTCTGGATCAGATGGCTGTTTGAAGCAAAGAAGAGGCATGGGCTAAGTATATTGAATTATATGGTTACATCAAACCATATACATCTTATGGTTCTTGATAACGGATACAGAGATACGATTCCCAAATCCATACAGTTAATAGCTGGCAGAACGGCGCAAGAATATAATCAAAGGAAGGGTCGAAAAGGAGCTTTTTGGGAAGACCGTTACCATGCTACTGCCATTGCATTTGATGAGCACCTATTCAAATGTATGGTATATATTGACATGAATATGGTTCGAGCTGGAGTTGTCAAGCATCCGTCGGAGTGGCCTTATTGTGGTTATAATGAGATACAGAATCCGCGTCAAAGATACTCTCTTATTGATTACCACAGACTAATACCGTTACTTCAAATGAAAGATATTGGAGAATTACAGGAATCCTGCAGAATGAGAGTTGAAGAGGATATTGCAGCAAAAAACAAATCAAGGAAAAGTAAATGGACCGAGAGTATAGCAATTGGAAGTGAAGAATTTATAGAGGCTACTCAAAAAAAGCTCGGAATAAAGGCCAAAGGTCGGAAGATTGTTGAAAGTGATAAAAGCTACGAACTTCGTGAACCCCCTGTTCCTTACGGGGCCGATTTTATACCTAAAAATGGCCTTTTAAGGCTTAACAACACCTATTTTTGGTATGATATTGTTTAAATATCAATAGCATAGCTCGGTCCGACCCCAATTTAAATTTAAATTTAAATTTAAATTACCGGTCCTGATCAAGAAGCTTAATGAAACGCTTCGAGGTTGGGGAAATTACCACCGCCACGTGGTGGCATCGGAAGCCTTCGGCCGTATAGATACCTATGTTTTTGAACAATTATGGCGTATGGTCAGACGGCGTCACCAGAACAAATCGAAAGGATGGCTGATTAAACGTTACTGGTCAGCTACCGGACGAAAACATCGGTTCGCCGTCAGAGTTAAAAGTGCATCTGGTCGTTCAACAGTGTACAAGGTAATTAAACTACACGAGATAGGTATTAGAAGATACATTAAAATAAAGGCCGATGCAAACCCTTATCTTCCGCAGTATGCAGAATATTTCTGGTACAGACGGAACGAGAAGGGCAGCAAACTGCTGGCGGCAATGTCGGCCCGTGAATTTCAGGCTATGAAGGCCGCTTAGGAGGTTAAACAGCCGGGCAGCTCCCTAAGGGCTGCCTTTAGAGAGGCTTGAGCCGTATGATGGGAAACTATCACGTACGGTTCTTAGGGGGGAAAGGGGTGGTAACACCTCTGACCTACCCGGTCGCATACCAAAATAATCCGCTTGACATATTACGTTAGCCGTAATACTATTTTCGTATGATAAAATCATTTACCTGTCGCGATACTGAAAAGTTATTTAACGATCAACGAGTTCGTCGTTTCCAATCTTTTGAACGGCAGGCAAGAAAAAGGCTTTTGGTTCTTCATGCTGCCCCGAGTTTGGATGCTTTAATTCTTAATCCTGGCAATAAGTTTCATTCTCTAAAAGGGGATAGAAAGGGACAATTCGCTATTAGCATTAATAAGCAGTGGCGTGTTTGTTTTGAGTGGCATGAGGGTAATGCATTTAATGTAGAAATAACAGATTATCATTGAGGTATATATGGGCACTAAAAAACTTCTTGATCCGATAACACCCGGGGAAATCCTTCGTGAAGATTTTATGGAACCTTTGGGAATCAGTATTAATAAGCTTTCCCGTGACCTTTCTGTTCCTCCCAATAGGATCAGCGAAATTGTCAACGGAAAAAGATCCATTACTGCTGATACCGCATTACGACTAGAGCAATATTTTAATGTTGAAGCTCAGTTCTGGCTGAATTTACAGAATGAATATGATTTGCGAATGTTAAAGCGAAAAATTGGGTCTGATATCGAACAGCGAATTATTCCAGTAAAAACTACGGCAGTAATTGAACAAAATACAATGGCATAATCGGTTAAGGAGGAGATTTTAACTCCCCCTCCCCATAACACTCCCGATAAAACTGGATCTTCGACATGCTGGGAGTACACCACACACTCGTGCCGACCAAAAAAAACCGGGCGGCACGGTTTAACTTACAACAACCAAACAAATAGAATATGGAAAAAATGATTTTTATAGATAAGCCATTCGTTTCTGATTTTTTAAGAAATACAATTAAAGAAAACGGATTTACCGTTGTCAAAACGAAAATTGCAGAAAAACTCGGTTTCAATAAAGGAGTAAATATACTTGATGAGGAGAATGCTATTCAACAAGCAAAGTCCTCAGAAGATATCTTGATCTACACGATATCTGAAAACTCTATCGGATGGATAGCCAAACATTTGTCGTCCACAAAACTTCCCCAAAAAATTGAATTGTTCAAAGACAAGGTAAAATTCCGAACCCTGATAAAGTCAATGTATCCTGATTTCTATTTCAGAGAAATACAACTATATGAATTGGATGATCTTTCTTTGGAAAATATTCCTATGCCATTTATTATTAAACCTGCCGTTGGTTTTTTCAGCATGGGAGTTTACAAAGTCACTGGTCCCGGAAAATGGGAGCAGGTAAAAAAAGCTATAAGGGAGGAGATACTCCGTTCCAAAGATTTTTATCCAACGGAGGTTCTGAATACAAGATCATTCATTATCGAACAGTGTATCGAAGGTGAAGAATTTGCAGTTGATGCTTATTTTGATGGTACAGGTGACCCCGTTATTCTCAACATTCACAAACACATATTTTCTTCCAACGAAGATGTAAGTGATCGTATTTATATTTCATCAAAAGAAATCATAGAAAGCAATATTGACCAATTTTCTGTCTTCCTGAAGAAAATCGGGAAACTATCGGGGGTGAAAAACTTTCCTGTCCACGCTGAGATCAGACGTGAGCGTACCGGTTCAGTATTGCCAATCGAGATCAATCCAATGAGATTTGGTGGCTGGTGTACAACCGCTGATGCGGCCCACCTTGCTTATGGATTCAATCCTTATGTGCTATATTTTTCACAAAAACGACCTGAATGGAAAGAAATCCTGAAGAATAAAGAAGGAAAGCTTTACAGCATCATCGTCCTTGACAATTCTACAGGTACTGAAGGGACTCAAATAGCTTCATTTGACTATGATCTATTGTTGTCCAATTTCGAAAAGCCACTTGAATTACGTAAAATCGATTACGAAGAATACCCTGTTTTCGGATTTCTATTTACTGAAACAAAAGAGGAAAACATACTTGAATTGGAAAGAATCCTCAAATCGGATTTAAAAGAATTTATTACTGTCAACGAATAAAACTGGGTTCCATCTTCCGGCTTCACCAGGCCCAAAAAGGCGGTGGTCAATTTCTTAAATATGCATTTCTTTCGCCGGCTTTTTGATCTGCTGAGCCTGGATTTTTAGCTCTCAATAATAATTTACGATTCAATATACTTTATGGAAGGGGTAAGCGATGGGCGTTGACATAGATACCATTATAGATCTTTGTAAAAGCCATATGGGAAACCAGTCGTTATACTAATAGGAGTATTTCTTGTTTTTATCACTTGTGATTTTGTTTTTCTGTCAGGCCATAATGTTCATTACGGTTCATATCCTCTTGATAGTGTGGTGGAAATTAACATTGATTCCACTGGTGTTCAATACAGAGTCTCCATCTCAATCGGGAATAAAAAATCAAAATATTCTTTTAAATACAGCCTTATCAACCCTGATGAAAAAATTATAATCAATGGTGAAGACATCTATCGTCGAAATAGAAGATCCTTTGTATTTATTCCTGAAGAAACAGGCATATATCAATTGAAAATTCAATCGGTGTATGGTGGCGGTCCACCATCCGTAATGGTATCTGTCGATAAAAACGACCGATCGATTATCGCGCATCGGTTCCGTTAGTAAAAAAGTGAAAAATAGGGCTCAAACCTGCCTTTGACTCTTTCATTATTATGTGACAAACTTTCTTTCAATGCTATTAAGAAACTTATTCACTATAATCAATGACTGGAGCTTGAAGACATTGCATCCCGGGAAAAGTATTAAACATCACTCACGGTGATCTCAAAAGCCTTACGGCTTTTGATTTGGATGATGCACGATGTTATGAGTAAAGTGACTATGGCAACTGTTCAACGTATCTTCCTGCAGCATTTAGGATAATTGACCCATGACTGTTGTTTTTTTATTGATTAACTAAACAGAGGAGAATTTTTTATGGCATACAAGGACATTCTGAAAAACGCAATAAAGTCATTCGAGGATTTGGAAAAATGGCTTACTTCGCGGAAGGCGAAAGTTGACCCCAGACTCAGGGATGTAATCGCCAAATATCCTATGAGAGTGAATACTTACTACCTCGGCCTTATGGAAAAAATGAATGACGGCATTTGGAAGCAGGCGATCCCTGACATAAGAGAACTTGAACACTACATGGACTTATCAGAAGACCCACTGGATGAGGAAGGAGATATCCCGCTTGGTGGTCCGAGGACGATCGTACATAGGTATCCTGACAGAGTTTTGCTGTTTGCGTCAAACGAATGCGCCATGTACTGCAGATTTTGCACGCGAAAACGAAAAGTCGGTGATGACCGTAAACACCCATCTATGGAGGAAATAAGAAAAGGAATTGAGTATGTGGCATCTCACGAAGACATCAGAGACGTGCTTGTTTCCGGAGGAGACCCTCTACTCCTGTCAAATAACAGGCTTGATGAAATCCTGGGTAAATTATCCGAAATTCCACATGTGGAAATAATGAGAATCGGCACAAGAGTTCCATGCGTCTGGCCACAGAAAATTATTGAAGATAAAGAATTAATTGAGGTACTTAGAAAACATACGCCCCAGTCGCTTAAAGATCCGCAGCTCTTTGTCAACACCCATTTTAATCATCCGAATGAAATAACTAAAGAGAGTTATCAGGCTGTTAAGATATTGAGGGATTTAGGCATCCCCCTGGGAAATCAGACTGTCCTGCTAAAAGGAATTAACGATGACACTGATGTGATAAGGGACTTGATACACGGCCTTGGTAAAATGGGAGTGAAGCCATACTATCTGTATTATGCCGATCTTGTTGAGGGAACCGGCCATTTTAGAACCCCGGTATATAAAGGGAAAGAAATCTGCCGGGATCTCTGTGGATCTACTACTGGATTCCTTCGTCCGGTTTATGTAGTAGATGGACAGGGTGGAAGAGGCAAGATTCCTGTGGATCTTGGGTTTTCAGATGGAATTGGTGAAGATAAAAAAGGTGGAACTTTCACATCTGCAATTGGACTGGGGAAGGTTTATGTAAATGATCCAATAGAAAAAGTAGAAGGAAAACAAAAGATAAGACGGAGTAACACAAAGCCGGCATAAGGAATGTCATTCCGTACAACAGGCTCATCCGGGGGGTGGATTAAATGCCGCCGCTGGTGCCTGTTTTTTTTCTGACATTACTATGATACAGGTTACCTGACAGGAGAAAAAGATATGGAAGCAAAAACTGAATCGAAACGTAAGAAGGTGCTTGTGCTGACGGGAAGTCCCAGGCCGAATTCCAACAGCACTATCCTTGCGGAACAGGCGCTGAACGGCGCAATAGCAGCCGGGGCCGATGTCGAGCTTTTTCATCTGGCCATGATGAAGATAAACCCATGCACAGCCTGCGACGGATGCCGTAAAAAGAACGCAAAGGGATGCGTAATCAGGGACGATATGCAGCTTTTGTATCCCAGGGTAATGACTGCCAATGCTATAATAATAGCAGGGCCGGTATACTGGTTTAATATGAGCTCTTATACAAAACTTTTCATGGACAGGCTCTATGCCTTTGGAGCCGGGGATTACCGCGCCCTTCGAAAAAAGCGAATCGGCATCATTCTGACCTACGGCGATGCGGATCCGTTCGTGTCAGGCGCGGTCAACGCACTCCGTTCGTTTCAGGACAGCTTTTCATACGTCGGAGCATCAATTGCCGGCATGGTATATGCGAGCGCTGAAAAGGCCGGCGATATTAAACGGAATACTCAGGCAATGGAGGATGCGCGTGAGCTCGGTCGGACGGTTGTCTAAATAAAAGATAAAGGGAGATTCCACTATGAAATTAATGATTATTGGTGCTTCTTGTGGTATAGGCAGTCAGTTATTGAAATTTGCACTTGAGGAAGGGCACGAGATTACCGCTCTCCTGAGAAAGCCGGATAAAGTGCACATATCAAATTCGAATTTGCGTAAAATCAAGGGCGATATTCTTGATCCATCCAGTTTCGTTTCCTTCACTTCCGGCCAGGATGCTGTCTGTGTCTGTGTAGGAATGCCTCCAACGCTGAAACCTGTTGGCCTTTTTTCGAAAAGTATCATGAATGTACTTTCAGCAATTGGCAAAAATCCGGAGATGAAGCTTATTGTAATAACCGGGATCGGCGCAGGAGACAGCAGGGGGCACGGCGGCTTTCTCTAAGACCGGATAGTAAACCCTCTGCTTTTAAAACAGATATACAAGGATAAAGACAGAGAGGAAGCTATAATCAAAGGCAGTAAATGCAATTGGATGATAGTGCGTCCCGGATTTCTTACTAATGGCCCTCGAACAGGAAACTACCGCGTTTTAAACGACCTTAAAGGAATAAAAGCAGGGCGGATTTCACGTTCTGATGTTGCAGATTTTATATTAAAGCAGTTGAGGGAAACAACTCATTTCGGAAAAACACCATTACTGACCTATTGAAATAAGGGTTAATCCGGCGGAGATATTAAAACACATTCAGCACCGTCCCGCTTTCCTTCCTGCAGTGGGTAATCAGTTACATTGGCCGCCTTAAATTATTCCAGGAGAAATAAAAATGACAGAAAATATGGCATGCGAAGTGCCCTTAACAAACCCGCTTGATGATGAGATAAAAGATATACTTGAAAAAAATAAAGTAGTTGCTGTTGTGGGGCTTTCAGATAATCCCGCCCATGACAGCTATAGAGTCGCAGATTATCTTAAAAATCATGGGTATACAATTATTCCGGTCAATCCTTTGAAACAGGAAATCCTGGGTGAAAAATCCTATCCGGATCTGACATCAATTACCGCGCATGTAGATATTGTCGATATCTTCAGGGATGTATCTGCAATACCCAAAATAGTTGATGAAGCGATTAGAATCAAGGCAAAGGTTGTATGGATGCAGCTTGGACTTGCTCATAATGACGCTGCCGATAAGGCAGCAGATGCAGGACTTAAGGCTGTGCAGTCAAAATGTATGAAAATCGAGCATGCGAAACTTATAAAATAGTGTGATTAACGAAAGGATATAATCATACTGCTGTAAATATGGGGTTGCCCAGGATAAAAAGTTAATATAAGTTAATATTGTCTAAATTCAACCTGTTTATTAGCTTAAATAGTTTTTATTAATATAATACAAGTCCATTTAAGTAAGATAATATCTTTGTGAGGAGGATAAACGTGATATCAGTACCTGATCAAATAATGATCTGGCAAATGCCGGATTCATCAATATTGGACAACGCAACACAGGAAACTAATACGAAGCTCCTGGAATTAGCCCAACCACCGGTTCCTGAACTTAAGGCAGGTGAAGTCCTTGTGGAAATAGCCGGTTGTAGTGTCAGCCAGACCTTTAATTCCAAATGGCATACAGTTACTGCAACTGCGAACAATGGATCATTTCCTCCAATCCATGGAATTTCAGGTAGAGTGGTTGCGGGGGACCAGGCCTGGATCGGGCAGGATGTCCTCGTTCCACCCTCCATACCCTGCGGTGAATGCCGGAAATGCCAGGCAGGAAGAGTGAATCATTGCCTTTCTCCAAAACCGATCTTCGACGTGTTTCACAACGGATTTGCCAGCCACGTTCCATTGTCAACCGAATATCTGTACGCTATAAATGAGCGTAAAAGAACGCCCCTTGAAAACCTTTCAGCGATTCCGCTTTCCGTGGCCCCATTGTTTCAAGCCGCACAATGTGCCTCTCTGAACGCCGGTGACAATGTGATCGTCATAGGTGAAAATGGAAGCACTATTTCCATGGTCCATATGGCAAAGGCTTTGGGGGCCGGCAATATAATTGCCGTAGATTCCGTTGAGGATGGATTTCAAAAGATACTCTCTTACGGCGCCGACCTTACCGTAAACATCAATGGTAATAGCCCTGCAAAGGTGTATGAAGATGTTAAAAACATCCGTAAGCAAAAGGAATTGCCCCAATCCGCATGGAAAATCTTTAACGTATCTGGAAATGATGCAGGTAAAGAAACTGCGTTACGCCTGACAGGCGATACCGATATGCTCATTCTTGTTGGTTGCTCTGAAGAAGAGGCCGAATCTGCCAAACAGAACCACACGCCATCGGATGCCACGATTATTGGCACCCAGGGCTGCCTGCCGGAATTTTATCCGCAGGTTATGGATATGGTAATCTCGAGAAGGTTCATAATTGGGCCTTTCGTGCTTACCCGCCCCATGAGCTGGATACGCGAATTTTTCATGGAATTGCCCAAATCACCGGGAGACATACTGCTGGTTTTAACCACCGACGATTTCGGTCTGGATTATACCTGGGAACCCAAATCATGCCGATAGAAGCTGAATAACGAAAATGAGACCTGCCCCGGTCCCCGATTCGGGGGCCATTTCGGCCATTTCGGCGCATTTCCATTTCGGGGTCGGACCGAGGCAAGTATTTAATATGACATCAATATCATCTAAAATCACCTTGTTTTTTCGTCTTAAAACAGTGTTTTTAACATCAAAAATAGCCGTTTAAGGTTGCAGTAATAGAATGCCAAGGGCTAATCGACATTACATCCCAGGATATGTGTGGCATATAACCCATAGATGTCACAAGAAAGAGTTTCTTTTGAAATTCGGCAGAGACAGAAACCTTTGGATCAGATGGCTGTTTGAAGCAAAGAAGAGGCATGGGCTAAGTATATTGAATTATATGGTTACATCAAACCATATATATCTTATGGTACTTGATAACGGAGACAGAGATACGATTCCCAAATCCATACAGTTAATAGCTGGCAGAACGGCGCAAGAATATAATCAAAGGAAGGATCGAAAAGGAGCTTTTTGGGAGGACCGTTACCATGCTACTGCCATTGCATTTGATGAGCATCTATTCAAATGTATGGTATATATTGACATGAATATGGTTCGAGCTGGAGTTGTCAAGCATCCGTCG
>Ga0209203_1003268_pt1 | contig 10184 bp, 9 predicted proteins | sample AD_UKC109_MetaG_FD_184423 | JGI IMG/M metagenome (GOLD analysis project Ga0209203, IMG submission 184423) | Active sludge microbial communities of municipal wastewater-treating anaerobic digesters from Hong Kong - AD_UKC109_MetaG (SPAdes)... | ecosystem: Engineered > Bioreactor > Anaerobic >...
AATTTGCCGGGTGGTCGCCGGAAAAAATAGCAGAAATAAAAAAGCTGCCCGCGATCATCTCCCAAGAACGAGATGGCACCGACATGCAGCAGGCAGTATTTGCGTTTATTCGTGATATTCGGATTCAGGACAATGGGATTATGGTTTACTTTCAGCGATATTACCCTGTCCCCTTTGCCTTCCTGAAAAATTCTCTTTCCGAGCTAGCAATGTATCAGTTTGAGCTTACCCGGACTCATTGGACCATCAAGAAGGTAAATCTTCTTCAGGTAATGCAGGATGCGGGTTTGCATATAATATGAGGTGACTGGATTGGCAGAAGAAATCATTAAGATCGGATCAAACGTGCCAGCGACAACTATCCAGATGTCAAACGCAGGCAAAGCGCCGATGATCGGCGTAGCAAACAATCCGACGTTCAATATCAATTTTCCGCCAGAACTGCTTCCCCAGCTAATGGCTATGTTCCGACTGCAAGTACCTGATCAGCATGTCTCCCACGCAATCGAATGGGCATCTCTCAGGACAGACACCTTTTGCCTGTTCGTCCTGGAGAACGAGGAATACAACTGCGGTTCGTTCTGCATCCCGAAGGGTCGGGCATTGGAAAAATATACAAGCCGTGAACACAAGCTGATGTACAGAACCCTTGGCCCTGCGGCACAAGCCGAGATCATGAAAATGCCCTGTATCTTCGCCCGCAGAAACCCTTCTTTCCGATGGGCGGATGATACCTTTCCAGCCGTCCTTGGCCGGGTAACGAGCATAACAAGTCAGAGAGACAATATTCGTTTCTGCTTTGATCATTTCGGCGCTATTCACCAGAAGAAGATCAACGATAATATTTCCGCCTTCAACCTTGTCTATTCCGCTCTCCGTAATGAACTTGATGAGGAACACTGGAGTATCCGATCGGGTAATCTTCAGGATGTCGTGGCCCGGCTGGGCGTTGTGATTGAGTAGGAGGAAGCATGAGCAAAAAAGTAGTGGAGCTGCCCGACAAATGGGTAAACATAGAAGATATTGCAGTGTATCTCAGCATCACGGAGGACACCGCCCGTACATGGGTGCGTGAAGGGAAACTCCCAGCTTATAAGGTCGGGAAAAGATACAAATTTAAGCTGAGCGAAATCGATGAATGGGTCCGCGAAGGCAGAATAAAGGAGTAGTCCATGGATCAGAAAGTCAGAACATACATTGATAAGGTGACCGTGAACGAGCGTACCTATCATAACGTGTCGTTTGAGCCGACGCTTATCAACTTCTTTTTCGGGAAGAACGGATCTGGTAAGTCTACCATTGCTAGAGCCATCCGTTCCAAGAAACCTCTTTCATGGCATCCCAGTTCCAGCCCGGATACCGTTTTGATGGTCTATAATGAAGATTACATCCGGGACAATATCCAGAGCTATGGGAATATCCCTGGCGTATTTACCATGTCGGAGGTCAACGCCCGCATTAAGAAGGAAGTCGATGAAAAGACAAAAGAGCGTTCAGATGCTCGGATACAGCAAAGGACTGCTGAGGAAGCAGGTACTGAATTAAAAGGCCGCTACGATACTCTCGATGATCGTCATGCAGCGAAGGTATGGGATAAAACTGAGCAGTGGAGAAAAACAGACTTCCCCGCTACACAGAGCGGCTATACCACCAGTAAGAAAAAGTTCTTTCTTGCCTTACATAAATGTGATCCTGTGCAGGCGAAGCCTGAAGACCTCATCCAGCTTTATCAGACAGTCTTTACGACAGAGGAGCCTCCACGCTACGATCCCTATGCCACTATAGATTACCGTTGCCTTCCGTCTCCTTCCGACATTCTTGCTAAGCCGATTATCAGCCGTGCGGATACCGACTTTGCACGTTTCTTCCGTGCACTCGGGAATCTGGACTGGGTCCGGCAAGGTCACGAAAAATACATGCACGCGGCTGACGGGAAATGCCCTTTCTGTCAGCAGCCCATGCCCTTCTCCTTTACGGAAGATTTGGAAGCCTGCTATGATGACCAGTATCGGCAAGACCTGGATGCACTAAATGCATTTGTCAAACAGTACAAAGACACATTGAACCGGCTCTATGTCGTGCTCACGAACAATCAGAAAAATCCATTCCCTGTTTCGGATAACTGGAAAGAAGCCTATCAGTATGAATTCGACATATTCATGGAAAAGGCCAAGAACAATGTCAATCTGCTGGATCAGAAGCTGAACCAGCCCTCTTCTGAAATCGGGTATGAATTTGAAGATCTCAGTCCTTACTTGCACAAGGTTTCCGATTGCATCTCTGCGATCAATGAAGAAATAGCCAAGTATATGCGCCTGATCACAGATCCGACCCAGAAGAAGGAGTGCTCTGCACGGGTCTGGTCTTTCATGGCATATGAATGCAGCGATCTTTTTGCAGAATACGAAGCGGAAAAGAAAGAGCTTGAAACCGGCCTGGCAACAAATGAAACTGCTGTGAACGGCCTTAAAACGCAGATCCGCGAATTAACCAAGCGCATTGGAGAACTGAATAAATCAACCGTCAATACCACCAAGGTTATGGACGATATCAATGCAACACTTCGCAGTATTGGTTTCAAGGGTTTCTATCTGCGGGAGAAGCCCGGAGCATCATATGTTTACGAGCTTGTCCGCGAAGAAAACGGCTCTATTGAGATTGCCAAGGACCTGAGTGAAGGCGAGCGGAATTTTATTGCATTCCTCTATTTCTATCATACTGTTATGGGCAGCCAGTCCGACGACGGCAGAGTTGATGATAAGATCGTTGTCATTGACGACCCGGTCTCTTCAATGGATCAGCAGACCCTTTTCTATGTGTCTGCTCTGACCAGGGAGATGATTGCCGTCTGTTATAACAATTTCGAGATGGATGAGGAAAAAGGTGCAGATGAACATATCCGTCAATTTTTCTGCCTGACTCACAACCCTGTCTTCTTCCGAGACATAACGTACAATCGCATCTCCCAGTACGAATGCGTCACGTTCTTTGAGATCACAAAGGATAAGGATAACCATTCCCGTATTGAAGAATGCTGGGAAGAAATCAGCGCTACCGGCGGCGGATACAGAATCAATAAGAGCCCGGTACGAAATTATTATGATTCCCTCTGGCATGAGCTTCGCACAACCGACAGCCCAGAGATGCTGATGAGTGTTGCCCGTCAAATTCTTGAATTCTTCTTCCTGCAGACCGGCGGGTACAAGTCTGCCAAGCTACGTGATTTACTGTTCGAAGGAGATAATAAACGCGAATTTGAACGTCAACTGGCAGATGGCAGCACCGACCGCACCTACTATAATATCGCCACTTCTATGATCGCGCTTCTGGATGTTGGAGTGACCAATTTCAATGATGGTCTCTTCTTCGACAGTTCCGCTTTCAGTGTGGATCAAATGAAAGATGCGTTTGCCATCATCTTCGATGTCATGAAGCAGCCGCAGCATTACAGGCTGATGATGGGTATTCAGGAATAACAAAAAACCCTCGTCTGGAAACTGAAAAATGAATCTCAGTTCGGGCGAGGGTATTTGTTTACACTTTCTTTTGTTTCTGATAGTTGACATTGTATCTATTTGGTGATATCATACTTCCCGAGGAGGTGCGCTATGACCAACACAGAAATTCGGAACGTGCTGGTAAACCGTCTCAGGGAAAACCTTCCTGAAATCCGAAAGCTCGCCGGTTGGTCGGGTGAAGAACTGGGCGGCATGCTGGGCTTGTCCCGTCAGAGTATCAGCAAGCTGGAAACCGGCCTCTCAACCATTACCGTCGCACAGTATATCGCGATCCGCCACCTTCTGGATGCATGGATGGATCTCCACCCGGAGAACAAGACGTTGCCCCGCGTCATCACTCTCCTACTGGACGACCGCCGCATCTGGGGAGCAGAATACACGAAACTGCAGCGCGTTGTAAAAACAATTGCCGCGACTGCTAACGGAGGCGCTGAACAAGCCGCCGTTGACGTGATTGCCAAGGTGTTGCTTGACGAATGGGAAGGCCCTGCACGGGAATACTGCCACACGAAGTTACAAGAGCCGATGATGATCGAAAAAGTAGGTGTCACGGCAGACACAGTGCCAGGCGACTGGACAGAAATCATTCTTTCCGGGAGGAAGACAAAAATTGGAAGAGAATAAGAGCATTATTGATTTCGACGAGGCAAAACAGTCTCTCGAATCCACACAGAAGGCTGCGACCGATATCGGTGAGCGGGTCAAGGAAGTCGCTTACATGAGCGACAAGGTGAATCACGACCGCATGATCAGTGAGATCCTCAACGACCCTAATCTCACCACTGCTGACAAGATGAAAAAATATGATCACGAGCAGAAGCAGTATCAGCGTCGCCAAAAGGCCAACGCTAAAGTCAACGGCAAGATGCAGGACAAGCAGACGAAGAATACCGTCTTGGCGACCATCGGATGGTGTGTCGTATTCTTCTGTGTGGGCGGAACGGTCGTTGCGTTTTGCCCTGCGGCACGTACTTTCGTTTCAAACGGCATGAAGCAGATTGGCAAAGCCGCAGCGGTTGCAGCATAGGTCAGGGAAGGTTTAATCAAAAAGGGCAAAAAAATAAGCCGTAGGCGAGATAAACCTACGGCTGAAAGGAAAAACTACCATGACAACGCAGAAGCAGCTCAAAGAATGGATACCGGAAGCGCTCTCAGCCTTCCAGTCGATCATGCCGTCGATCTCCACGCCCTACCCGGAGATCCATATTGCGTCCGCTTCCACACTCAGCAAAGTCCGCTCCGCCCTTGTCAAGAAGACCGGCTCTCCAAATGTGAACATGAAAATCCCCTACACCAGCATGATGGAAACGCTGCATGGGGATGGTGGTACGGCAATCCTGATCTATCAAAAGATCTGCCCTGACTCCCAGTCCGAATTCAACCATGCTCTTTGGCATGAGCTGGGACACTTTTACGCGATTTCGACGGAGGAGGAGCCATTCTTTTATTTCGCCGGGCAAGGGCTCGATGAGGATCGTATTCGCCAGACCGGGTACTGGGTATGGAACGAGTTTGTGGCGGAAAGCATCGCCAACTTCGTCTCCTCGAAGATATACCCGATCAACGCTGAGGAATACAAATGCCAGAAACACTGGCGACAACCATACCTCCGGCTGCAATCAATGATTCAGACAGCGTATAACATGTATCCCGGTTCTTTCAGCGAATACGACCTTGCCATTTACTACGCCACCCTGCTCACTGATCCGGCCACGGTTGCGTTTGTGGATGGCGCGATGAAGAACGAGTTGACAGTGTGGAACCCAGATAAATGGGCTTATGTCCTCATGGAACCAGATAGCATTGAACCCACAGCGATTTCTCTGGTCCCTGCTCAGTATGGTGACCTTCTTCTTGACATCAGTGATCTGCTTCAGGAGAAGGTGGAGGAGGACGAGTTCTGGAAAGTCGACGGCGATTTCCTTGATCGGCTCGGGCTGCTGGTGACGGAGCTGAATGATATGAAAGCGATGGCGCGGATGCGCGGAATAGTTGAGAAAAAATAAGGGGATGGCGCAAAAAACCATCCCCCGTTTTCGAATTAAACGTCACAATCCAACATTTACATACCTACAGCTTCTACCTGGCAGGTAATCACACCAATCCGAACCGCTTGAAGATGCTGTACACATAGCTGCTTCCGTAGATTTTCAGGCCCTTCGGTCCTGTAACCTCTCCCTCCAGAGCAATCTGCAACGCATAGTCGACCGACGACCGAGTGATCGACTTTTCCCGCTTCTCTCCGTTTTGAACGATCCATAGCTCATTGCCGTAACCGTCCACCTCGGCTCCTGTATAATGCTTTCCTCCGCTTCCACCAGCATCACTAACAACAAAGGTGAAAGATAGGTTCTCCTCAATAGATTGGTGATCTTACCAGATTCGTTGGTGTTTCACCAAGCAAAGTTGGAGAACTACAATTTTCATTGGTGATCCCGTTGTTTTTCTCCCAACACCAGTATTTCTCGTTGCTCTCCGAGAAGTGCTGGTGTTTCTTGATCCTTGGGGCTTTTCGCTGCCATCGAAATACCGCCATTGGGCTCCTCCATGGTATAATTTGTCAGGGCCTCACAAACCCAACAAACACGACAAGGAGGAGATCCAATGGCAGCGAAAAACCCCAAGCATCCCAAGATCAGTCACCTGGCCAGCCTTCCGGACAGCGTGACCATCACAAACATCGTCAAGCGCGAGAACTGCGATGAGTTTTTTGTCACGTTCAACCCGCCCGAGCATCGCGCCTGTCCGCATTGCGAATCGAACGATTGCATCGTCAAGGATTCCCGGTACCTTCAAACTGTGCGGCATGTCGCCATTGCCCAGCGCGGCACCATCATCACCTTCCGCAAGCGGCGACTGTTCTGTAAGAGCTGCAACTCTACGTTCTTCGAGAACCCCGAATGGCTGCACCCATCACTTCACATGACCAACCCGCTATGGTTCAAGCTCTGCCTCGACCTCACCCAGATGCTTTCTGTTGCGATGATCGCCCGCAACAATCATGTGACGCCCAGCGTCGTTACATCCGTACTGGATTCCATCAGTTGGGAATATCCCTCGCAGTTGCCTGAGACCTTATGCGTAGATGAATTCAAGGGCAGCTCCGGCACGTGGAATTCTGAGAAGTCGCGCTGGGATATCACCAAGTACCACTGCAATATCTCCGATGGCGAAGCCGGCATCATCATCGACATCTTGCCCAGAATTACCGCGGAACACCTGAAGGGGTATTTCCGTAAATTCTCTTCTGAGCAGCGCAAACGCGTCAGGTACTACTGCTGTGATATGCACAACGGTTTCATCTCCGTCGCCAGGGAACTTTTCCCCGACGCCCATATCTGCATTGATATGTTCCACGTCGTGAAGCTCCTTAATGACACCGTCGAATCAATTCGTCGGCGACTCCAGCGCGATATGGAGGAGCAGCAGAATAAGGATCATTACCGCATCCTTAAGAACGCCGCGCGCAGCCTCCTGACCAGCGAGATCAAGCAGGAAAGGCTGGCGAATCCGAACAATGCCAAGCGAAGGGAGAAGCTCAAGGTTGTCTTCGATCTTTTCCCTGACTTGGCCGAAGCATATGACGCTTTACAAGAATTCCATGCCATCAACAACACGTCTTTGCTGATCCTGCAGAAGTCCAATCTGACGGACTGGATCGTCCGCTATTGCGACTCCTCGGTTCCCGAGCTTGAAAAGACTGCGCGCAGCATACGCCACTGGAAAGGCTATATCCAGAATACATGGGAATACCATCGTTCCAACAGCACCTGTGAGGGGCTCAATAACAAAATCAAAGTCCTTAAGCGCGTCTCCTTCGGTCTGCATTGCTTTGAAACCTTCCGCAAGCGTGTGCTTCTCACCTGTGGGTACCTGCGCTTGGCCATAGATCCATTTACCATCTTCAATGAAAAGCGCAAGGGTAAAGGTATCAAGCTTTGACTCGGGGTAGGGTTGGAAAGGAGGCTTTGGCCTTGTAGTCTTCGCTGGATGAACGCGTTGCCGAGTAGATAGCGAAGAAGAACCGGCAGTCAAGGGGTTTACCACTAAAGTGGCCAACCCCTCTCCCTATTATGCTCTTCTGCCTGTTGTCAATGTCGGGTTGTATTTTCCGTCATCCGTATGGCCGGAAAATCTCCACCCTTCCCTTGACAAATGCACCTTTCGTCAAACCCACAGAGGAGGAGATATCCGAAAATACGCTGGCAAATAAGGAGCTTGGCTGCTCTTTGGGGGTTGGTTTATCCGGGTTTCCCACCATAGATATCGCTTTCTAAGTCGCGATTTTTTCAGCATCTCCCGCGACTTGTGTTTGCTGTACCCGTTTTGGGGGGCCGGGGGCGCCTGATCTGCAGAAATCCCTTATGCCATCGGCATTCTACAGCTATCGTCACCAATCTTTCTTGGAGAGCCGCATCTTCATTGTATCATGGCGGCTCAGCACGTCAATGTACAATGTGTGCGACGGATGTGTCCAGTTTTTGCGACGCCGGTGTACAGCGCGTGCGACGCGCCGTGTTCAACGCGAGCGACATATTCAATCTGTCGACCATGCCCATGTGATGTAAAGCTCCACAGCGGTATCAGATGAATAGTTCTTGTCAGCGTCGGAACACGAGATAAAAGCGTAATAAAGAGAATGCAAAATAGGCTGAAGAAAACGAATATTACCTGCCTTCTCTTATTAGCCGTTTTCCTCGCCTCCTTCTTAAAAATCAATCTCTCCTGAACAGGTCTCTCGTATAAACTTTCTCCTCTACATCCGCCAGCACATCATCAAAACGGTTTGCAAGGATAACATCTGAACCACGCTTGAACTTTTCTATATCATTGACAACAACAGAACCGAAGAAGGTCTGACCATCTTCCAGCGTCGGCTCGTAGATGATAACCGTTGCGCCCTTTGCTTTTACCCTCTTCATAACACCTTGGATGCTGCTCTGACGAAAGTTGTCACTGTTACTCTTCATTGTGAGCCGGAAGATTCCAACAGTAATCGGTCTTTCCTTCTCAGCGTTCCAGATACTGTTGGCTGTGTAGTAGCCTGCTTTCTCCAAGACACGATCAGCAATAAAGTCTTTTCTTGTCCGGTTACTCTCCACAATTGCCTGGATCAGGTTTTCCGGCACATCCGCGTAGTTGGCGAGAAGCTGTTTCGTGTCCTTCGGCAGGCAATAGCCGCCATATCCGAACGAAGGGTTGTTGTAATGACTTCCAATTCTCGGGTCAAGGCACACGCCATCAATGACCTCAGCTGTGTTCAGATTCTTCAGCTCGCAGTAGGTATCGAGTTCATTGAAATAAGAAACTCGCAGAGCAAGGTATGTATTTGCAAACAGCTTCACCGCCTCCGCCTCGGTAAAACCGGTGTACCTGACCTCAACATTTTCTTTCTCAGCGCCTTCCAACAGTAGACCGGCGAACTGCTCCGCCACCGCTCTGCTCCCTTCATCGCAGCCTACAATGATACGACTCGGGTAAAGATTATCGTAAAGTGCCTTGCTCTCTCTTAAAAACTCCGGGCTGAAGATGATCTTATCGGTCTTATACTTCTCACGGACAGATTTTGTATATCCAACCGGGATCGTGCTTTTGATGACCATGTAGACATTCGGATTTGCCTTCATGGTTTCTTCAATAGCATCCTCTACTGCGCTGGTATCGAAATAGTTTTTCTGACTATCATAGTTGGTCGGAGTAGCGATGATAACCAGTTCTGCAGAAGAATAAGCAGCGACTTTATCCGTGGTCGTCGTCAGGTTCAACGTCCGCTTACCCTCTCTTGCCTCTTCAAAGAACCTCTCGATCTCGTCATCCTGGATCGGACTGATGAATTTGTTGAGTTTCTCTGCTTTCGCCTCTGTGGTCGTAATGGCTGTTACTTCATGGTGCTGCGCCAGTAAAACGGCTAGGCTCAGCCCAACGTAACCTACTCCTGCAACTGTGATCTTCATAAAACATATTTCCTTTCTATGGGCCGTCACGCCATTCTGGCGCTTACACGGCTGTTATTTGTATCAATTATCCTTTCTACTGCGGTCTTTCCCACAGCGTCAGTTGTATTATCAGTCTCGTCTAAACAGATCCCGCGTGTATACCTTATCCTCTACGTCATCCAAAACCGAATCGTATCTGTTTGCAATGATGGCATCACAGCTTCTCTTGAACCTCTCGATATCGTTGATAACCAGAGAGCCAAAGAATGTCGATCCATCCGGCAACGTCGGTTCATAGATGATGACTGTAGCGCCTTTTGCCTTAATGCGTTTCATGACTCCTTGGATACTGCTCTGACGGAAGTTATCGCTATTTGCTTTCATGGTGAGCCTGTATACGCCTACTGTTATCGGCCGCTCTTTCTCAGCATTCCACATGCTGTTTGCAGTGTAATATCCTGCCCGCTCCAGCACGCGATCCGCGATAAAGTCCTTACGGGTACGGTTGGATTCCACTATTGCCTGAATCAGATTTTCAGGAACATCGGCGTAGTTTGCCAACAGCTGTTTCGTATCTTTAGGAAGGCAGTATCCACCGTAACCAAATGACGGATTATTATAATGGGAGCCGATACGTGGATCAAGACACACACCGTTGATGATGTTCTGCGTGTTCAGGCCTTTAACCTCCGCATAGGTATCCAACTCGTTGAAGTAGGATACACGGAGG
>Ga0209203_1003272_pt1 | contig 10175 bp, 8 predicted proteins | sample AD_UKC109_MetaG_FD_184423 | JGI IMG/M metagenome (GOLD analysis project Ga0209203, IMG submission 184423) | Active sludge microbial communities of municipal wastewater-treating anaerobic digesters from Hong Kong - AD_UKC109_MetaG (SPAdes)... | ecosystem: Engineered > Bioreactor > Anaerobic >...
ATGTCCGATCCGTTAGACTGCGGCCATCACGCAGCACCTTGAACAAAGCATAACTGAACAGGAAATCCGGATGAGCGAACTGCAGATACTGCTCGAACGCAACCCCTCGCCGATGAAGCTTGAGGTCATGGGGGTGTACGACTGGCCAATCTGGCGCAAGGAGGCGTCGCGCTTCGCCTGGACCTATCAGCAGCAGGAAACCTGCTACATCCTGCGCGGCAGATTCACCGTCACCCCGGAGGGCGGCGAGTCACAGCACTTTCAGCGCGGTGACCTGATCACGTTTCCGCAGGGCATGCAGTGCACCTGGGATATCACTGAAGACGTCGAGAAACACTACGACTTCCAATAAGCACCATGCAGCGGCTGGTCACCCCGGCCGGCTGTGGTGCAGCCGGTTCATGGCGCCGATCAGGCGTCCGGGCAGGCGTGGTATAGCGCTGATCAGCGAAACCAGCACAGCGGCCGCGTAGGGAACGCTCTGCACTGTCAGCATCAGCGCCCAGACGCGCACGTCGAGCAGGCTACCGTCGATACGCTGCTGGACCGCGTAGGCCGCCAGCAACATCGCCGCCAGGAACAGCAGTTCCTCGCGGGCATCGAGCAGGGCCTGGATGGGCCCATGGGCCTCGGCGCGCTTCGGTGTCCGGAAGAATCCGATCTTGCGGGTGACGAATCCGGTCAGCATGGCGCGCGCGATCACGTGTGACAGCGCCAGGCCGGCCAGTCCTGCGGCAAGGCTCTGGCGCAGGCTGGCCTGCACCCGCAGGCGGTACAGGAAGAACATCTTCGAGATCTTGAAGATGAACAGGGTCAGCGGCAACACGGCGAAGATCACATGCGGTGGGGCGACCTCAAGCGGCATCAGCACCATCGCGACCGACCAACCGATCGCGGCGAGGTTGAACGCAAGGTTGAAGCCATCGGCCAACCACGGCAGCCAACCGGCGATGAAGTGATAACGCTGTCCGCGGGTCAAGGCGCTCTTCTCCAGGCCGAACAGCTCGGCCAGGTGCTGGCGCATGATCAGCACGGCGCCATAGGCCCAGCGGAAGCGCTGCTTCTTGAAGTCGAGGAAGGTGTCCGGCATCAGCCCCTTGCCATAGCTGTGCGGGATGTAGGTCGCGGCGTACCCGCGCTCGAAGATGCGCAGCCCGAGCTCGGCATCCTCGGTGATACACCATTCCGACCAGCCCTCGACCTCATCGAGCACGCTGCGCCGCACCATGGTCATGGTGCCGTGCTGAATGATCGCGTTGCGCTCGTTGCGGGTCACCATGCCGATACGGAAGAAACCACGATACTCGGCGTTGCACATTGCCTTGAACAGGTTCTCGTCGCCGTCGCGGTAGTCCTGCGGTGCCTGCACGATGGCCATCTTCGGGTCTTCCAGGAACGGGACGAGTTCGCGCAGCCAGTTGGCCTCGACGACGTAGTCGCTGTCGATCACCGCGACCACCTCGGCGGCAGGGTCGGTCTGCCGCAACGCGAAGTTCAGCGCGCCGGCCTTGAAGCCGGACAGCGGGGCGACATGGAAGAAGCGGAAACGCGCACCAAGCTTTTCACAGTGCGCCTGTACCGGCTGCCATACCGCCTCGTCCCTGGTGTTGTTGTCGATCACCAGGACCTCGAAATCCGGGTAGTCCAGACCGGCCAGGGCATCCAGGGTCTGCACCAGCATATCCGGTGGTTCGTTGTATGCAGGAACATGAATGGAGACCCTGGGCAGGCGATGCTCAGGCAGTGCCGCAGGTAGCGGTGAACGTCGCCACTGCTTCAGCCACAGCGCCTCGGCCCACTCGTGCGCCTCGGCGAGCAACACGACGATTACGCCCAGGGCGGCCAGGAACAAGGCCGCGCCGACAACCAGCATCGCCGGCGTCATGTATTGCTGGGTGAAGTCGTACAGCAGCCAGACCACGAAGGTGGTGATCGCATAGGCCACCAGCGCGAGAAAGCCGCGGCCACTGGATGACAGGCCGCGACTGTCGCGAAACATCAGCGCCAGGATCAGGACCGACAGACCGATACTGATGGCCGCCAGGCTCGACCAGTTGGGCACACCGACCACCGCCGTGGTGAATTCGAATTTGGGTTCACGCTCGGCATCGTAAACGCCCCAATGACTGCCCACATCGCCCTCGATCTCACGCTTCCACGGCTGATCGAACGCCTCCATCACGTAATAGACGAGCTTGTCGCGCTCCGCAGCTGCCAGAAAACGGCGCAGAAACTTTGCCTGGTTCGCACGACTGGCCACCGCACCCTGCCGGGTACGCCCGTTGCTCGGCCAACCGACCTCGGAGATCACGATGCGCTTGTCGGGATAGGCCTGCTTCAGCGCACGGTACCGGTCCAGCACGTAGTCCACCGCCTCGTCCACCGGGATGCCCTCCCAGTACGGCAGCAGGTGAACAGCGATGAAATCGACATGTTTGACCAGCTCGGGATGTTTCAGCCAGATATGCCAGGGCTCGGCGGTGCTGATCGGTGCCCACACGGATTCACGCACCTTTTCGAGGTGCCCGATCATCTCCTCGACCGTCTGCTCTTCGCGCAGGATCGTCTCGTTGCCGATGATCACCCGCACCACTTGCTTGTGACTCTCACGGTAGACCTTGATCAGGCGCGCAATCTCTTCTTCATTGCGCTTGGCCTGCCCGCTGATCCAGGCCCCCAGGGTCACGTTGAGCCCGTGTGCCAGCGCCAGGCGCGGCACCTCGCCCATCGTGCCCTCGACCGTATAGGTGCGCACCGCGTGCGCATCCCCGGCCAGCAGCGCCAGGTCCTCGTCGATCTGCGCAATGTCCGGGTATTCCCGACGCACCGGGCTCTGTTCGCCGCGCATCGGCGAAAAAGAAAAGCCCTCGATCTTGGCTGGCCACGGCGGCTCGAAATCCGGCCGGTTGACCATGGCCCACAACAGCACCGTCAGGGCCCCCATGAGCAGGGTGATCAGCAGACTGGCGCGGTTCATTCGGCGTTCTCGGAAATATTAGCGGGTGCTTATTTAAATTCATAATGCCTGCTAAAGTCCAGTTGATTAAGCCACTTGCATGACGCCAGTCACACCGGTCGGAGGCGCGCGCTCAATGGTGCACGTGGCTGGCCGCGCCGCGCGCCGCTGTGGCACGAAATCCGCCCCATCGGCGCCGACGACCACGGGTGCTAAGATGCCACCCTGCGAGTGAAGCGCGATGCCTTTGCAGCACAGCGCAGTGTTCACCCAGGCCACTCAACCACCCACAGCCCGCTGCGGCGACCGCGCCGACGATTGCATGACAGACAGCACCGCCCAGCACACCCCAATGATGCAGCAGTACCTGGGCATCAAGGCCGCACACCCAGACCGGCTGGTGTTCTATCGCATGGGCGATTTTTACGAGTTGTTCTTCGATGACGCCCGGCGTGCCGCGAAGCTGCTCGACATCACCCTGACCCAGCGCGGCAAATCCGGCGGTCAGCCGATCCCAATGGCCGGCGTGCCCTACCATGCCGCCGAGGGTTACCTGGCGAAACTGGTCAGGCTCGGCGAGTCGGTCGCAATCTGCGAACAGATCGGCGACCCGGCGACCAGCAAGGGTCCGGTCGAGCGCCAGGTGGTGCGCATCGTGACCCCGGGCACGGTCAGCGACGAGGCGCTGATGGACGAGCGCAGCGACAACCTGCTGGCTGCAGTGCTGTGTCATGCCGGGGCCTGCGGCCTGGCCTGGCTGGATCTGACCGGCGGCCGCTTCATGCTGCAGCAGCTCGGCGATGCAACGGCGCTGGCCGCCGAACTCGAACGCCTGCGACCAGCCGAGATCCTGTTGCCCGAAGACCAGACGCCACCAGCGATGGCAGGTCGCGACGGCGGCATCACGCGCCGCCCGGTCTGGCACTTTGAACACGACAGCGCACTGCGCCTGCTCAACCGGCAGTTCGGCACCCGCGACCTCAGTGGCTTCGGCTGCACAGACCTGCCGCTGGCGATCGGGGCCGCGGGCGCTTTGTTGCAATACGTCGGCGACACCCAGCGCAGCGCGCTCCCGCACGTCACCCGGATCACGGTCGAGCACCAGGATGAGGCGATCATTATCGATGCCGCGACGCGGCGTAATCTCGAGCTGGTCGAGGCGGTATCGGGCAAGAAAAAGCACAGCCTGGCGGGCCTGCTCGACAGTACCGCGACACCGATGGGCAGCCGCCTGTTGCGACGCTGGATCAGCCGCCCGCTGCGTGACCAGCAGGCCGTGCGCGAACGCCACGCGGCGATCGCCTGCCTGCTCGACAGGCACCTGGTCGATGCGGTGCAGGAGATCCTGCGCGGCATCGGCGACATCGAGCGCATCCTTGCCCGGGTGGCACTGCGCAGCGCCCGCCCGCGTGACCTGGCGGTACTGCGCGACAGCCTGGCGGCCCTGCCCGGCCTGCATGCGACCCTGGGCGACATCGACGACCCCGGCCTGCAGCAGCTCGCCGCGGAGATAGCTGAACACCCAAAGACGCTGCAGCTGCTGACCCGGGCGATTGTCGATAACCCACCAGTAGTCACACGCGACGGCGGCATGCTCGCACCCGGCTACGATGTGCAGCTGGACGAACTGCGCGACCTGTCGCAGAACGCCGACCAGTTCCTGGTCGAATTGGAAAAACGCGAACGCGCGCGCAGCGGGATCGAGACCCTCAAGGTCAGCTACAACCGGGTGCACGGCTATTACATAGAGATCGGGCGCAGCAAGTCCGCGCAGGCACCGGCCGACTACATCCGCCGCCAGACACTCAAAGGTGCCGAGCGCTTTATCACGCCGGAACTCAAATCATTCGAGGACAAGGTGCTGTCGGCCCGGGAGCGCGCGCTGGCACGCGAGAAGGCACTCTACGAAGAGCTGCTCGACGCGCTGATCGAACCGCTGGTCACTCTGCAACACACGGCGGACGCGATCGCCCGCCTCGATGTGCTCAGCGGCTTCGCCGAGCGTGCGCAACGTCTCGACCTGTGCCGCCCGACGTTTCGCGACAGCCCCGGCCTGACGGTCAGCGGTGGTCGCCACCCGGTGGTCGAACAGGTCAGCGACGCACCGTTCGTCGCCAACGACCTGCTGATGGATGAACAACGCCAGATCCTGATCATCACCGGCCCCAACATGGGCGGCAAATCCACCTTCATGCGCCAGTCCGCGTTGATCGTGTTGATGGCCTATGCCGGTTGCTATGTACCTGCACAGCGGGCCGAACTCGGCCCGTTCGATCGGATATTCTCGCGCATCGGTGCCTCTGACGACCTCGCCGGTGGACGCTCCACGTTCATGGTCGAGATGCAGGAGACCGCCAATATCCTGCACAACGCGAGTCCGCAATCGCTGGTGTTGATGGACGAGATAGGACGCGGCACCAGCACCTTCGACGGCCTGTCGCTGGCATGGGCCTGTGCGGTCGAGCTGGCCACCAGGATCCGCGCCTTCACGCTGTTTGCGACCCACTATTTCGAACTCACCACACTGCCGGACGAATACCCGGGCATCGTCAACGTGCACCTGGATGCGGTCGAGCACGGCGATGGCATCGTGTTCCTGCACGCGCTGCGCGAAGGACCGGCCAACCAGAGCTACGGCCTGCAGGTCGCCGCACTGGCCGGAGTGCCTCGCAAGGTGCTCGAACTGGCAAGGCGTCGCCTGCGCGAACTCGAACAGGCGGCGCAACGCCACGCGCAGGCCGAATCAAATCAGCTGTCGCTATTCCAGCAGACACCTGAACCTAAAACCGTCCACACAACCGACCGCCTGCGCGAACGGCTCGCCGAACTCGACCCCGACCAGATGACGCCGCGTCAGGCGCTCGATGCCCTCTACCAGTTGCGTGCCCTGGACGACGCAGGGAATTAGGGTGCGGTCGCCGAGAGGGCTCGGCTCCTACAGATGGACGCGCGGCGGAGACGTTGGGAGGACGCGGCAGTCAGATCTCAGCGCAGCAGCGGTTTGGCCAGTATCGCGCTGATGTTGTCCTGGCCGCCGGCAGCCAATGCGGCATCGACCAGTGTCTGCACCTGCGACTCGAGGTCACCCTTGGGATCGCGCAGGATGCGCGCGATCTCGCTGTCCGAGACTGCCCCGTGCAGGCCGTCGCTGCACAACAGATAGGTATCGCCGACTTCGAGCAGCGCATCTCCGACGTCTACCTCGGTCTGGCGCTGCATGCCCAGGCTGCGGGTCAGCACATTGTCACGAATCCCGGCTACGCGGGCCTCGGTTCGATTGAGAAATATCCCCTCGTCGATCATCCGCTGAATCAGCGAATGATCACGCGTCAGCCGCCGGATACGGCCGTAGCGCACGCGGTACAGGCGCGAATCGCCGACATGGGCATAGTAGATCCGGTTTTCGCGGAACACGGCGAGCACCATGGTGGTGCCCATGCCCTGCAGCTCCGGGTTTTCGGTCGACCGATCGAGCAACGCGTGGTTCGCCACCTCGACGGCGTGTCCGACCCGTAACAGGCTTTCGGTGCCATCCGCGTTGGGCTCACGTTGCGACGGCAGCACGTCGGCAAGCGCGGCCTCGACTGCGAGCCGGCTGGCGACCTCTCCCGCACGATGCCCGCCCATGCCATCGGCCAATGCCACCACGCCAAGATCCGGCTCCACCTGCAGCCAGTCCTGATTATTGCTGCGCACCAGGCCCTTGTGGGACCGGGTGGCCAACGTAATTGCGTGTACCGCCATCTACCGATTCAACGACCGTTATGACTGTTCAGCGAAGTGCCAGGGGAATCGGTATTCAGCTACCCGGGCGCTCGCTGCGCTGGTCGAGTGCCCTGCGCAACTTGTCCGCCGGGACATAGCCGGGCAGGATTTCGCCGTCGTCCAGGATCAACGCCGGCGTACCCTGGATGCGCATCGTCTGGCCCAGTGCATACTGCTCCGCCACCGGGTTTTCGCACGTCCTGGCCGCGACATCCCCGCCTGCCTTGGCCTTGTCCATCGCCGCCTTGCGATCATCGGCACACCACACAGATACCGCCTTGTCGTAGGACGGGCTGGGTATCCCGGCACGCGGATAGAACAGGTAACGGATGCGGATGCCCTGCGCGTTGTACTGCTCCATCTCCGAATGCAGCTTGCGGCAGTATCCGCAATCGATATCGGTAAACACGGTGATCTGGTATTTCGCGTCGTCCGGTCCGTAGATCACCATCTGGCTCTCGTCGATCTTGGCGAGCGCAGCGACCTTGAGTTCGCCCAGACGCGCCTCGGTGATCTCGGCGCGCGTCTCCAGGTCGATCAATTTGCCCTGGACCAGGTAGCGGCCATCTGCCGTGAGGTAGACGAGGCGCGTGCCGAATGTCACCTCATACAGGTTGGCAATGGGCGTGCTGCGGATTTCGTCCGGCTGCAACCCGGGAAGGAGCACGCGCAGCGAGTTGCGGATCTGCTGCTCGGTGGCCTGATCGACCTGCGCCTGGGCACCCGCGGCGAGGAAGAGAATACACAGGGCAAAAAAGGCTTTCTTCATAACTGAACAACTAGTCCCGGAAATTGATGTACTGCAGCGGCAGGCCGAAATCCGCCTTGCGCAGCATGGCGATAACGTTCTGCAGGTCGTCGCGGCTCTTGCCGGTGACCCGCACCTGCTCGCCCTGGATCTGCGCCTGGACCTTGATCTTGGCGCCTTTGATGTCCTTGACGATTTTGCGCGCGGTATCGGTATCTATGCCCTGACGGATGGTCACGGCCTGGCGCGCACGATTGTTGGCGGTTTCCGCCTTGGCGATATCCAGGCAACCGATATCGACTGAACGCTTGACCAGTTTCAGCTGCAGGATGTCCATCATCTGTTCGAGCTGGAATTCGGTCTGCGCATGCAGCGTGACCACATCGTTCTCGAGGCTGAAACTGGCATCGCTGCCTTTAAAATCAAAGCGCGTACCCACCTCGCGATTCGCCTGGTCGGCGGCGTTGCGCACTTCCTGCAGATCCACTTCGGATACGACATCGAATGACGGCATGAACTCGGCTCCGCAACAAAATCGCCGCAAAGGCTACCACATTGCACCGCCTCTGATTCGCCTCGCGATCGGGAAAACACCGCACATTCGCCGCGGTCTTGGCGCCGCCGGCCGGCCGAGCTCAGCCGCGTGGATGGTGTTGTGCATGCAGCGCCTGCAGGCGCTCTCGGGCCACGTGGGTGTAGATCTGCGTGGTCGACAGCGAACTGTGCCCCAGCAATAGCTGCACCACCCGCAGGTCGGCGCCGTGGTTGACCAGATGGGTCGCGAAGGCGTGTCGCAATGTGTGTGGCGACAGCGTCTGGCGGATGCCGGCACCCGCCGCGTGTTTTTTGATGCGGTACCAGAACGCCTGCCGGGTCATCGCCGCCCGCCGACGCGTGGGAAACAGGGCATCACAGGGCCTGCCGCCCAGCAGCTCGCGGCGTGCACCGTCGATGAATCGTGCAACCCATCTGACCGCCTCGTCGCCCAACGGCACCAGGCGCTCCTTGCCGCCCTTGCCAACCACCCTCACCAGACCCTGCGACAGGCTGAGCTGTTCGGGCAGCAGGTTGACCAGCTCGGATACCCTCAGGCCGGTCGCGTACAACACCTCCAGCATCGCACGGTCACGCACCCCTTCCGCGGTATCCAGGTCTGGCGCCTCCAGCAGCGCCTCGACCTCCGCCTCACTGAGCGACTTGGGCAGAGGTCGACCGAGACGCGGGGCCTCGATCTGCGCCGTCGGATCGGATGCAATGAGTTTTTCGCGCAGCGCCCACTGGAAGAACTGGCGCAGGGTGGAAAGTCGCCGCGCGCTGGTGCGAGGCTTCATGCCGGCATCGACAGTGGCCGCCAGATAGCCCAGCAACTGGTCGCGGCGCACCCGCGACAGGCTCGAACCGCTGGACTGATGCAACCAGCGTGCGCAATGCCGCAGGTCCGACTGGTAGGAATTGCGGGTGTTTTCAGACAGCCCGCGTTCCATCCATACCGCGTCTGCAAACCGCTCGACGAGCTGCGCATCGCCGTCCGCCATCGGTGCGTCGGAGGTGTGTGTCTTGGGCGCGGTAGGGGGCACGGTGCGGGCGGGCCTCCTGGCACTGGAATTCACCGGATGTGCGTGCAAGGATACCTCGGAGTTCGGCAATCCTGGAGCCCGCGTGCGCGATGAACTGACCGTCCTGCTGCGGTCGCTGGAGGCGGAGTTGCGCGTCCAGGGACGATGGGACGACACACCGCCGCCACCGGAGGCATTGCACAGTTCCCAGCCTTTCGCGTGCGACACGCTGAGTCTCGACCAATGGCTGCAATGGATTCTGTTGCCGGGACTCGATGCGCTGCTGGCACAACAGCTGCCGCTGCCGACAGCCTGTGCAATCCGGCCGATGGCCGAGGAGGTCTACCGCCAGCAGGACGATCCGCAGACCGAACGCATCATTGATATCGTTGATGCGATCGACCGCTTGCTGACCACAAGCGCGGACGCCCGGCACTAGGATGCCCGATCGGTTTTTTCCACATTGCCTGTGGAAAACTTTGTGTAGAACATGAACACAATACGCCCCAGGCCGCATCCTGGCGTACCGGACATCAGATTGACCAAAAAGTTACCAAATTGGTGTTTTATCAAATAAAACAATTAGTTATAAACGCTTTATGAAGTAGCGCATGGCAAAGCAGTGGCAACTGCAGAACAAAATGCCCGCTCGCTGCCACCTGTGCATAAACGGTTCCTAATTTAGTCCTCGGAAATAAGAAAATTCTTCGATGTCAACCCGGATGAACCCTTTTTGGCGGCAAAAAAAACTCAGCGAACTGGATCGCGAGGAGTGGGAGTCCCTGTGCGACGGGTGTGCCAAGTGCTGTCTGTACCGCCTCGAAGACGAAGACACCCGTGACATCTATTTCACCAACGTGCATTGCCGGCTGCTGGATACCGAATCCGGGCGCTGCTCCGACTACCCGAACCGTTCGACCCGGGTGCCCGACTGCGTGACCATAACGCCCGCCGTGCTCGAGGACCCCTACTGGCTGCCCCGGACCTGTGCCTACCGCCTGCTCGCCGAGGGCCGTGACCTGCCCAACTGGCACCCCCTGGTCTCGGGCGACCCTCAGACGGTGGTGCGTGCCGGGCAACGGGTGTGTGGCCGGACGATCTGCGAAGACGACGCCGACGAGCTGGAGCAGCACCTGGTCGCCGTATCATT
>Ga0209203_1003276_pt1 | contig 10169 bp, 4 predicted proteins | sample AD_UKC109_MetaG_FD_184423 | JGI IMG/M metagenome (GOLD analysis project Ga0209203, IMG submission 184423) | Active sludge microbial communities of municipal wastewater-treating anaerobic digesters from Hong Kong - AD_UKC109_MetaG (SPAdes)... | ecosystem: Engineered > Bioreactor > Anaerobic >...
GCTGTAGTCCGGATGCGCCCAGTTACCGGAATGGTAGGCAATGCCGTCGATGGTGGTGGAGAGGGGTGCGTCGGCAGGAAGTAAGTTCTGATCCGAAGCTACCGTGCATTGGTAGTTGACGAACAGGGTTAATACGCCCAACAGGATGTAGTATAGATACCTTGCAGTACTGGTAAAATTAAATGTCATCATGAAGCTCACAAAGAATTAATATCCTGTCTGCAAGGTACGAAATGGTTTAAAACTTGATAATTCTGATAGAAGAAACAAGAAAAGTAACAACACCGCTATTTAAGCATTGATTTTACTACTTAGATAATGGTCCAAGCCTTTTGGCTTTAAAGATTATAAATATACATAGTATTCAAATTATTAAGGACATATAACTTACTATTCAAGAAATATAAATTATTCTTTCCAATAGGTATCATTCCTTCAATCTCAATTATTTGATCGAACTTCAAGGTGCCTCTTTGTATGACAACGATTCTTCCAGGCATACCAGCATTCATAATAAATAAATACTGATCATAAACCTTGTGTTCACCTGTAGCAATAAAATTGTAATTTAATTCTAGATCTTCTATTCCTGATCTTTGAATAATATCTCCAGTATTAATATCAATTACATTTATGTACTGGTCCGAAACACTGTAAATAACATTTTTATAAATTTCAAATCGTCCAATTCTTTCAAATTTCCAGAGTAATTGACCCGAGTTAACATTAATTGCAATTATAGATCCATCAGAAAGTAGGATAATTAATTTATCATCTATAGAATTTATTCCGTTAATAATATTTTCCTCAATATTAAATTCTTTTGAAAGATTGTATTTATTAATTATTTTTTTTTCTTTTAGTGAATATATAAATATTTCATTTGTATTTCTATCAAAAAGAAAATTATCTATTTTTAAACCAGAGAAACGAAAATAAAAACCTAAATCAATATTACCGTGTTTGGGACTTAATAGATGATATGTTCTTGTTTGTTTACAGACTACCGCAAACCCGTCTTTTAGTTCAAAAGCATCAAAGATGCTAAAATCACCATCAAATTTAATGAGTTCCAACGTCATAGTAAGCATGTATACATAACTTGATTTAGTTTCTTGATAAATTAGACACGTCTCTCTCGATTTTGATCGGTAATAACTTGAAACAACAACAGAAACAAAATCTAATGTTTTATTAATATTTTTATTTGTAGTGAACGCTATGATCTTATTATCCAATAAATTTATTCCTAGCACATTTGATATAATTTCCATATTATTCAAAATTTACTATTAAATATAATTTCAAACCATGTAGAATCCTTTTCAAGAAATGATTCAACTGAATCAAAATTCAAATCAAAACCTGACTTGACTACATCTTTATCAAATTGTACAATTAACTCTTCAAATTTTGGATTTTCAAGCACGGATCCTGCCTTCCAAGCATCAATAACTGCTTGTTTAGCTGAAGCTTTATCAGATAAATTCAGTCTTCTAAAAAATCTCAAATCCATTAAATCAGTTATTTCTTGTATATACGTCAATGTCTGGGTTGCCAAATTAGATTTTGCACCAGCAGTTCCAGCATATACCTCACCAATTTTAATCTTATTAATTCCATTACTATTTACAACTAATTTGATGTCTGGAATAGATTGTGGAATGCCATCAATAGTTTCTAAAATTGCTTCGAATTCAATTGATTTTGCATTTTTAAATATGTCAGCATTGTCTTGAATAACTTTAAGTGTCAACCATGAATGTCTTCTATCATATATACCATTGATAGGGTTGCTATTTACGAGCCCTCTTTTATTTCCTGATTGAATTATTTGTGAAAAATTCTTGACTTTATCTGCAGGTAGTACATCTAATGTGCTTTCAATCTCAGCAAGCATTTGAGCATATGATATATTGTCAATTCCTTCAATTGAAGAAATCATATCATTTGTAAGGCCCAAAATTTCAAAATTTCTGTGTGATTTAAGGTTTGTGAAGTTTGATAATGCATCAACCTCTATTCTTAATTTTACTCTATTTGCATTATTTAAAGCTTCCCACGCCTCAACCCACTCCGCCCTAAATATCCCTTTTAGATTCGGATCAGCAAGATCTTTTAAGAAAACATCAAAGACATCTTCATTCCAGCCCTGCAATCGAGCAAGCACCTGGACCCCATCTTCCGCCTTCACCAATACTTCAGCCAGTTCATCGGTGAGGCTGCTGATATCATAACCCCTCTCGGTAAAGAAATCATGGGTCTTTTGTGCCAGCAAACCAGCCTTTACCTCATCAGCCCCGGCCTTCAGATACTTCTGCTTCAATAAATCAAAGAACTCATCCAAATACCTGGATCCACCAAATAATACCTCTATGGCCTCATCAAATTTACCATTATAACTCGATTCCTCCAGATAACGATAGATTTTCTCGGAACATATGAGTTCTGCTTTGTCCATGCTCTGAGTTAGTCGGGAGGCCAGTACATTTATCTCTAATTCACTAAGAACGGTGTAATCACTAAAAAACACCCTTAACTCCTCCTCCGTAACTTCCGTCAGATTAATCAACTGAGTTCTGCTCTTTATGAAAAGCGCCTTTCTCATATCCGCCAATCTTCCCAGTTCGATCAGTTTTCCACCCAACGCAAAGTTCAGGACGAAGCCAAATGAATACTCTCCGAACTTGTAAACATCTCCACGCGCTCCAGAAATTACCATCCCTGCTAAGTCAGGAACCGCTCCCAGGACCGGGACAAAACTTGCTCCATCAATTAATGGATAAATGACAACATCAAAAACACTAAGGTCATCATATAAGCATGCCGCGTCGATATCCCTCCCAAAATAGGTTATGAATTGTGCAGCATTGGCAAATGCTCCGTATTCATCGGAATACTGCAGGATACACTGCTCCTTTAAATTGTATATTCTTCGTTTTGAAAAGTATTCCGGTTCATCAATATGGAGCCTGGCCTCATTCATTAAGTCATTCCAGCCCAACCCTATCAACTGAATGTCTTTACGTTCAGGGTCTGTGATAATCATTGGTTCCAATTGATAATATTCCCATACGCTAAAACTATAAATAGCGTCTTTACCGGTCTTCCATTCGTTATCAATAAATAATTCGGAAGATTTTTCACCACCAGGTAAAATTTTATACACTACATTATAGTTTGGCTTGGAAATATTCCGATAGTATTCCACCAGTGAATTTGACAAGCTTGAACCTAAGCCGATCGATTGTTCAACGACCCCGGTAGGATCAATCAGCTGGTACTGGTATTTATACTGGTATACCGGTGGCTTGGATATATTAGATGCATCAAATACCTTGTCTTTAAATAAATTCACATATAAAAGTGCATGTGGTCCTTCAGGTGTATTTACCTTATTGAATAATTCGTCAGCAATCTGATCCTTTTCTTCATTGGTGATGACATATTCAAATGCATGGATTATTACATGGAATGACTTTCCGGTTGCTTTTTTAAGAATCAGCAATTTATCCTCATACCATTTACGGAAATAATCTAAGTCTGAGGAAATTAAAATGTTACTTGAAAACAGGATAGTGGGGTCGATAACATCTATCAGTGACTTTCGATCCTCTGTGAAGTTGGCATCCTTTAAATACTGTGTAGCCTTTAATTTATCCTCAAAACCTTCACCCCAAACGCTGCTCATTCCATCGTAGGCAACCTGGTCTTCATCAGGATTTTGATCGCCACAATTACAATCCTGAGCCTGTTGCTTAAGATCGGCAATGGTGTAACTACAATCGGCTTTCGATCCACTTACCAGAACTCCATCAATGCAACTTCCTCTATCTATGTTCCATAATTCACTCTGTGCATTGAAATTATGGTAACCATCAAAATCACCATTTTTATCCGGCTTGACGGTGTAAACTTTCCCATCCATCCGAAAACTGGCCAAGCGACCTAATAATTTTGAATCCGAATCTTGCTCTGAATAAAAAGCAAGTTGGGTGACGTCCTGAGGTAACTGGATGACATCACCACCGGCGGTTACAAAACAACGTTCTTGAAAATTGACAAGTGTTTGGCTTTGAATGCAGAAATAGGTTGGACTGAGCACATTCTTCCCCTCCTCCTCTCCTTCAAACAAGCCCCACACCGTCTTTGGATCATGTACCCGGTCCCACTGATGCTTCATCAGGTGCTGGCCGTCCGCGTAATCCATCAGGTTGTCGGTTTGGCCCTGAAGCATAGCATCATCGGCAAAGATGTGCTCCAGGGTAAAAGCGCCATGACCTAATTCATGGGCCAGGGTACGGGCAATATCGCTGCCGCCGGCAATGAAGGCAAAAGATCCTCCGCGTGGCATGAATCCCAGGATCGAGGGATCCTGCATCTTCGGGATCAGAAAAGCATAATAGGAATCTTGATCGATGCCACGCTGTTCCTGATACGCTGCGATGATCCTGTCCAGTTCCGTATGATATTTATCGACGACCCCGCGATCAATGTACAACCCATCACCTTCCGGATCCCAGTCCACCTGCAGCACCTCCTCGTCGACTTCCACCGTCCATGCGGCTACCGCCTGCTTATACACTTCATTAAGGTAGTCCTGGATACCCAGCGCGTCGACCTCCTGCTTCTGGCCGACTGAAACCAGAATGACCCGGTGACGAACCGGCTCATAGCTAACCGTGTTTAGCTTGCCGATGCTTTGATAGTCTTTACCATTCCTGAGCAGCGCATAGATGGCTTCCTCATAGGCATCACCCTTACCCACCACCGGCAGAATGGCAGAATTTTGCACCCACGTCAGGGGAGGCCAGCGGCTACCGCTCTCGGATTCAAAAACAATGCTATCCAGTGCAATTCCTCCCGGATTCGCCACCTCCGTCATCACCCTATCCTGCCGCGCTCCGGCCACGCTTTTAAACGGCACATAATAATTACCTTCCAGCCGTTCATAGTAGGAAGCCAGCTTCTCCTGATGCATGGCATCAAAGCCATAATCCTGATCCTCCAGCGCATCAAAGGTCACTAAGGCTTTATCTGACCCGGTCAAAATTTCTTCTCCGTCGGCATTGGTGTTTCCCTGTTCCTGAACCGTCTGGACACCATCCTGCCCTTCCTCCAGTACCACCCCGTCTATGATGCGCCACACCGCTCCATTTACATCAATAATTAATACCGGCACCGGGGGCTCATCCAGTTCATCAGTCACCTGGGTCACCTCCCGTTCCTGTCCCGTATTGTCCACAATCCATACCCTGCCTTCTTCGTCGACCCATACCGAGTCCACATCCTCAGGAATATTTAATTCTCGATAAGCAAGTTCCAGAGGTTGCCGGGTAAAGTCCAGGTTGATCGCCGGAATGTTACCCCAGGCAGGATCATACCGGGTCTGCAATTGCCCATCGATCAACTGATACCCGGCATTCACTTTTATGTTGTAGAAATCGACGCCCAGTCTTACGGTCGGAGCATATTTCAACCTAAATGCTCCCGTTCCGCTAAAGGAACCATCTCCTCCTGTTGACGTAATAATTTCTATGGGAATGCCCCCGGCGGAAACCACATCGCCAGGTAATAATTGCAACAATGGATCCTGATTGTCAAAAACCGGAACTTCTTGCCCACAAATCACCTGGGTATCCCGGGCAGGCGACAGGGTAATGAGCAGCGTATCCCCTCCATGCAGCCAGGAAGAACCACAATATCCGCTTAGGGTAATCCGGTAGGACTTTCCTGGCTCCAGGTAGTTGATCTGGGTTGAACTTTCTCCGGTACGCAGCCATTGAGTCTTACTCTGTGCAACATCTTCCCAGTAATCGATCCGGAATGTGTCTGCCACACCACTCCAGGACAATACTGCCGTTGGCCCAAATAGTCGGGCGTTCAGATTTCCAGGCGGTTTACAAGTCTCAGCCTCAGGTGGCCATCCTTGAATCCGGAATACCTGTTCCTGAGAATACCCGTTGTTTTTAAAAACAGCTTCTCCCTGAACATCCTCAATCCGCACGCGTACCACATAGGTCTTACCCGTGTCCAAGGGCACCTCTCCAGGGCCCCATAGAAAGCTGGAAGTCATGCTCTCGACCGTCACCGGAGCCTGGTATGCCCACACCTGATCCAGGCTCAATCCGTCCGTCCACTCGTACACATACAGGGTATATTGCACCGGAAAGGCGCCAAGATGCTGTGGCAGCCAGCTGAATAGAATTTGTTGGGGCTCGGTGGCTAAAACCTGCTCCTGAGGTGCGGTAATTACCGGTGGCTCCAATTCTTCCAGATAAGGATAAGTACATCCTTGATTTGAGATAGGCGTCTCCTGTCTCCGGTAGTCGTACACCTCCACGCAAATCGAGTAAAAACCTTCCGGCAGTTTACCGGCTTGTTGATAAGCGTTCAGGCTAATCCCTTGCATCATCAAGTGGGATGGATCCAGGTAATCGCCCAGATCCTGACCTGTAAGCAGGAGCGGAATCCCATAAGTTAATTCGAGCGGGGGTGGTAGATAATCCGGCGAGGTCTGCATACGCACCCCACTACCTTCTATGGTAAATCGCAACCTTACCTGCACACTGCCGGCTTGTGCATCATTGAGCAACAACAGGACCCGTAAATGTTCCGAAGTAAAATACTCGAGCGTGGGCGTCAACGGAGGTTGTGCCATGGTCGTAGCTGTGACCGGATACCGTTGAGCTACCAAGACCGGGATACCACAGAGGATCCACCACACGAAAATCTGCAGGCATTTGCGGGCCATGGGTACTATGGTTGTGCATTCGGAAGTTATGCGTTTTCACAGAGGATTCAAAATTTACCTGCAACCAACTTCCCCCTACTAGCATGACTTTACATGCTACTTTAAGAATTCTCTCAGCGCATCTGAATGGATTCAGATGTAATTTCTTCATGTTAACTTACCCCGAATCGTTTTTACGCAAGTCAGCCGCGAAGAAAAATGGATGATAAATTTGCAAAAATGGATTGGTTTACTAAATTTGATGTACCTAGTGAAAGAAATCACCTTTCCCTAACCTGTCAATGTCTGTGATTTTTTCGGTAGGTTTTTTAAAAAAGCCTTATTTACAACACCCACTGCTGTGTATTTGAACACAAAAATTGTTGACGGGAATTTCATATTACCGGAGTCAAGAGCTAAAGTCAGGAATAAATAAATTGCTTGTGAAATAATCTCACAGGATTAGCATGTAATTTATTTCAAACGGATTAGTCAATTGTCAAAATTGACATGGGGAGTCATTGTCAATAATCAGGAATATATTTATTGCTTGCATGCCACACTTGAATAATTAACACCCTTTTATTTCACGAGAGCTAGGCAGTTTATCTCCCAAGGAGATAAATTTTATCAAAAAATTAATGACCGGACCACGGTCAATAGGGTTTCTATTGCCTTAAATAAACGATTAGCCGAATTAATTGAAATAATGTACAAAATTAAAGCGACATGGTAACAAGACTAATTGGATGCATTTTTGCAGTATTGTTGTTAAGCATTACTGCTTACAGTCAGGAGGAGGCAACCTCTCCTGCATTGACTATTTCAGGATCGGTAGATGCCTATTACCGGTTTAATTTCCAGAATGCCAAAGACATTCCGGCAACCAATAATTTTACCAGTTTTACCAATTCTCAAAATTCTTTTGAATTAGGAATGGCATCGGTAAAATTTGATTATTCCAAAGGGAAAATAGGTGCGGTAGTTGATCTTGGTGTTGGGCCCCGGGCCTCGGAATTTTCGTACGCGGAATCTGGCGCATTATCCGCACTCAAACAAGGTTATGTAACCTATTCTCCATCGGATGCCGTTACATTCTCCATGGGTAAATGGGCGACACACGTGGGTTATGAATTACTGGACCCTCAGCTGAATCGCAATTACAGCATGAGTTACATGTTTTCCTACGGCCCGTTTTCGCATACCGGGATTAAAGCAGACTTTAGCCTGGGAGGAGGATTCGGTGCAATGTTGGGAATTGCCAATGCAACCGACAATCTCTCGGCCTCTTTTGCCAAGAAAAATATTCTGGCGCAAATCAGCCAAAGCGGTGATGTTGTCAGTGCCTATTTGAATTACGTAGGAGGCAAGGACCTGGGAGATAACAGCATCAATCAGGTTGGACTAACTGCTACCGTAGCTATCTCTGATATGTTTAGTATTGGATACGATGGCACCGTAAAATCCGTGAAGCCGGACGGAGGATCTTCTGCCTCCTGGTGGGGATCAGCTATATATCTGAATGTGGATCCATCCGAAACATTCGGGTTGACCCTTAGAGGTGAATATTTCGATGATAAAGATGGTGCCGCAGGATTTGGCACTTCATTATTTGATGCGACCATATCATTGGATATCAAACCGGTTGAAGGGTTGATTATCCTTCCTGAATTACGTCTGGATTCTGCAAAAGATCCTTTCTTTTTCACCAATTCAGACTCCGATACGCCTACCGGCAAAAGCACAGCAACTTTTGTTTTGGCAGCAATCGTAAGCTTCTAGAATCAATCATTTATTCCTAAATGATCTAAAATCAATAATTGTTATGAAAAAAATCGAGGCAATCATCAGGACATCAAAATTTGAGGAAGTGATTGATGCACTTTCCAAAGCGGGCGTTCCATTCCTCACCTTTTCGGAAGTCAAAGGAATTGGAACCGAACACGCAACAACACAACAGTATCGCGGAACTGCCTATGATGTGGGTTTTATTCCCCGGACACTTATCGAGGTCGTCATTTCCGATGACAAAGAAACAGCTGTATTGGATGCCATATTCGCTGCAGCTTATACCGGACACGTTGGCGATGGAAAAATCTTTGTTTCGGACATTTCGGAAGTATATCGGATCCGGAATAAGGACAAAGGTGAAAAAGCCTTATAAAATCAGCTAATCCCTTTTATCCAAACCATCAAAAATTGAATCATGAAAATCGAATGTATACGTAAATTCTTTTTCTCAAAAACCGCAATGAGGATCTTTGGAATTGCATCCTTTTTGGTTTTTGTAGTAAGTGCTTCTTTTGCACAGGAGGAAGTAATTGAAGCCGTTGAAGCACCCCCTGCATTATCCCAGGACGTTGCAAACATCATGTGGCTCTGTCTTGCTGCTTTTCTGGTCTTTTTTATGCAGGCAGGATTTGCACTGGTTGAGTCTGGACTGACCAGGTCTAAAAACGCAGTGAACATCATGATGAAAAACATGCTTGATTTCTGCTTCGGTGCCGTCCTCTTCTGGGCGGTCGGATATGCCATCATGTATTCCAGCGGAGACAGTAACTTCTTTGGTTTTGACACCTCACTGGCATTCCTTGGTTCGGCTAATGCGCCTACCGACGGAGAGGGTTATGCAACCAGTGCAGCATGGTTGTTCCAGGTGGTATTTGCTGCCACGGCTGCGACCATCGTTTCCGGAGCTATGGCAGAACGCACACAGCTAAAATCCTACATCTTTTACTCCATCCTGATTACTGCCATTGTGTATCCGATCAGCGGTCACTGGATCTGGGGCGGCGGCTGGCTTGGAGACATGAACTTCCGCGACTTTGCCGGCTCTACGGTTGTGCATTCCGTGGGAGGTTGGGCAGCATTGGTTGGAGCGATCATGGTAGGACCCCGACTTGGGAAATACAATAAGGATGGCAGTGTGAATGCCATTGCACCGCATAATATGCCAATGGCAGCATTGGGTATGTTTATCCTCTGGTTTGGCTGGTACGGATTTAACCCGGGTTCTACACTGGCTGCAGTCAGCGGTATATCACACATTGCGGTAACCACCACGCTGGCCGCCGCTACAGGAGGTATTGCTGCTGTGGTTATTTCCTGGATTTACTTTAAAAAACCGGACTTATCTATGTCCATCAACGGCGTTTTGGCCGGTCTGGTCGGTATTACCGCTCCCTGCGCTTCCGTCAGTACACTCAGTGCCGCCATCATCGGCTTGGTAGCCGGTGTAATTGTATTCTACGCTTCATTATTTATTGAGCGTAAACTAAAAATCGACGATCCTGTAGGTGCAGTTAGTGTACATGGAATTTGTGGCGCCTGGGGAACGATCGCCGTAGGATTATTTGGCCAAAATTCAATTGACGTACAATATTGGGATAGCGAGACCGCCATTAAAGACGGTTTGTTTTTCGGTGGTGGATTTGAA
>Ga0209203_1003277_pt1 | contig 10167 bp, 8 predicted proteins | sample AD_UKC109_MetaG_FD_184423 | JGI IMG/M metagenome (GOLD analysis project Ga0209203, IMG submission 184423) | Active sludge microbial communities of municipal wastewater-treating anaerobic digesters from Hong Kong - AD_UKC109_MetaG (SPAdes)... | ecosystem: Engineered > Bioreactor > Anaerobic >...
CTGGAGATGGATGTCGGCGTTGGCAGCCACCTCGGTTCTCCTGGGATCCACCACGATCAGTGTCGCCCCGTGATCTTTGGCCTTGTAGATCTCGCCCATGATGATGGGGTGGGTTTCCGCAGCGTTGGAACCGAAGATGATGATACACTCAGCCCCGGTGAAATCGCTGATGGAGTTTGTCATGGCACCGCTGCCCAGGGCCTGCGCCATGGCAGCTGCCGTGGGACCGTGACAGAGCCGTGCACAGTGGTCGACATTGTTGGTCTTGAACCCGGCTCTGATCAGTTTCTGGAACAGGTAATTCTCCTCATTGGTGCACTTTGCGGAGCTCAGTCCGGCAACGGCGTCCGGACCGTAGCTCTCGGCTGCTTCCTTGAGCTTCTTCGCAGCGAGATCGATTGCCTCCTCCCACGATATTTCCTGAAACTCTCCGTTCTTCTTGAGCAGGGGCCGGGTGAGCCTGTCCGGATGATGGATAAATTCGTGGGCTGCCCAGCCTTTGATGCACAAGGTACCTTTGGCTACGGGATGTTTCCTGTCAGGCAGGGTCCTGATGGCCTTGCCGTCTTCAACCTGCAGGATAAACCCGCACCCGGTGCCGCAATAAGGACAGATCGTCTTTACAAAATCACGTTTCATGGTTCACCTTCAATGAATCCAGCCACCCGGGCTCCATGAGGGGCGGGCACGGCTCGATAGTCAGATCGCTGAGCACCGGAGAGAGCCGCTCCAAATCTGTTCCGGCTTCATATCCGTAATTGTTTGCCAGGGTTTCACGCATGGCAACCTGCAGAAGCATCAGGGGAATATTGACCGGGCAGGCATCCGTACATCCGCCGCAGGCAACGCACGTATCAGACAGGTGAAATGCCCTGATAAGGTGGTAGGACACCATATCCGCAGGGATCTCGCCGCGTCTGACCCACAGATCGTCTTCCAGTTTACAGGGTTCACATACACAGATCGGGCACGAATTTCTGCATCCGTAGCATTTGATACACCTGCTGAGTTCGGCCGCCCAGTGCTGCATCCGTGTGCCTGGATCGTCCGAAAGAAACATTCTTGCCCGTTCATCTTCGCGGGGATCAAATCCCTCTGACTTCTCACCCAGGGCGATCGAGGCAGGGTAGGGTTTTGTACACAGGCATATTCGAGCCTGCTCGGCACTGCAGGCCAGTCCTATGACATGCAGGCGTGCAGGGTCGAACTGGTTGCGCTTGGAAAGTTCATTCAAGGCCCGTTCATCACAGCCCCGGCAGATGATGCCCAGCCGGTAGTCTTGTGGGGACGAGCGCAGGATGTTCATGGCCAGCTTGGCAAGCAGCCATTTGGGCTCAAGTTCCAGCATACCGGTCTCCGCGGCAACCTCGAAGACATACGGATAGGGTTCGTCTTCCACCCGTGCCAGAGCCAGCACCCCGTCAACCAGGCCTTCTTCGAGTGCGTTTTTGGCCTTGAGCCGTGCATCTTCTACTAGACTCACGTATCACCTCTTCTGTAATCGTTCATATTTGACCGTGACCATGCCTGAACCGGCGGCAGATCCTGAAGCCTGCGATAAAACTCCCCGATGACATCTGCAAACTGATGGTGTTCATGGGCGGTGCCGAAGCTGGTGAAGAGGCGTCGGGAATCAATCCCCACCGTATCCAGCAGCGGTCTCAAGAGTTCAAGCCTTTTGGCTGCACGGTGGTTGGCGTTATTGTAGCGGCAGCCGCCCAGGTGGCAGCCCATCACCGCTACACCGTCTATTCCCGAGGAAAAAGCCCTGATGACCGCGTCAGCCTCGACACGTGAGGCACATTCCACCGGGATGACCCGGAAATTCACGGGAAGCTGTACCTTGTTCTTTCCTGCCGCATCTGCACCGATAAGCGCGCACCACTTACAGGCAAATACCACTACCTTTGGTGCTGCGTTGTGTCGGGTGCTCTCGGCATGATCACTCAGCAGTATCTCTTGTGTCATAGCGCACCTTCTCTCAACTAAAAGCAGCTTTCAGCATCTCTCCGATGAGGAGAGCGTTTTGTTCCGGCAGCTGGATCGAACCGTTGGGACAGACCGAAACGCAGCTCCCGCAACCGGTACAGCGCATCTGACTGACTGTGCTCTTGTATGCTCCCTGATCCGCCTCCAGGCTGCAGGCATCATAGGGGCAGATGGCCACGCAGTTTCCGCACCCGGTACATGCCTGCCGGTCCACCAGGGCCAGGGAAAATTTACGTTCCTTAAACTGGCTGATTTGTGTGGCCGTGAGCTGATCAGTGTTCAGCAGGGCAAAGGCCTTCATTGCGGCCGCTTCACCCTGCAGGATCGCTGTGCGGGCCAGCACCGGCCACCTGGCGGACCCGCAGACCAGCACACCGTCTTTGGTAGTCTCCAGGGGATGCATCAGAGAGCGCACCTCGTAGAAACCATGTATATCACGATTGAGGTCGAACAGTTCAGCCACTCTGGCGGCATCGTCATGCGGGATCAGCGGAGAGCTGAGCACCACCAGTTCGGCATCAATTCGCCGTTCTCTGCCGGTGATGACATCATAAACCCTGATTTCCTCCACCTGTTCGGCGCCGAGGATCCCCGGGGGTGTGTCCTGATCGTACCGGACGAACCGGACGCCCGCCTCCATTGCCTTGCGGTAATAGTCCTCCAGAACACTGCCGGGGCACATGATATCCCGGTGGAGTATCGTCACCTCAGCATCCGGGTTTTCCTCCAGGAGCTGTATTGCCTGCTTCAGGGACACCGGGCAGCAGATAGCCGAACAGTACGGTCTGTCGGCATCACGTACGCCCACGCACTGGATGAAGACAGCGGAGGTGACCTTCATGCCGGGGCCCTTGAAACTCCGTTCGAGCTCGATGCCGGTGATAACCCCCTTGAGCTCCTTGTACCGGTATAACGATCCCGGCAGGTTGACCCGTGCACCGGTTGCTATGATGACCGCCCCGACATTGATGCTCTTGACATCACTACCGGATGTGAACTCGACGGTGAAATCGCCTGCAGACCCTCGCACAGCGGAAATTCGACTGCCGGGATAGTAGCGAACCAGGGGGGAGTTGCCCACTGTGTACAGGAAAGCCTCCACATGTTGTGGGGTTCCGTCGGTTTCAGGGGCAATCTTCTTGATCAGGTTCAGCAGGCCACCCGGGGTCTTGGCCCGGTCCAGGAGGTGTACCGTAATCCCCAGCTTCACCAGGGAAGCGGCAGCGGAGATCCCTGCAGGTCCTGCCCCGATAACGAGCACTTCCTGCTTCGGTTCGATCGTCAGATCTTCAGAATAGTTACGCTGCACCAGTGCGGCGATACCCATATTTATGAGATCACCGGCTTTTTTTGTGGCTGAGGCGGGGTCATCACGGTGTATCCAGGCACATCCCTCGCGGAGATCCACCAGTTCTATATGTTTCGGATCAATGCCTCTTTTCTGAAGCCCGGTGATTATCGCATCACCCCTGGCCAGGAAGGAACAGGCCCCCAGCAGAACCCTGGATTCCGGTGAAAGGGGGATGCGCTTGGCCAGCTCATCGATATTCTCTTCAAGACAGAGAGACTTTACCTTTTCACACGATACGATCCGGGGATGATGCTCGAGTCCCTTGCGGATTGATTCAAGATCGACAACATCGGAGATCTCACCGTAACACTCGCAGAGAAAGCACCTGGTTTGTTTGTTGTCTTCCACTATTGTTCCTCCCCCACATGCACCCGAAGCGCAGCCGATGATGCCTGGACAACAGATGCCTCGACATCCATTGGTTCACGGCAGAATCCGCAGGACTTTATAGTTGGACTGATACCGCTGAGCAGCCCCTCGGTATCGAGTATGGGACTGTACCCGGAGTCCTTTGATTTTGCCAGGGACGGCTGCAGTGCCCCGTTGAGCACCACCATGTCGAACTTCCTGATCTGCCGTGACTGGGTTATGGTATTCTCATATTTTACGGCGATCCCGTCTTCGTCAGGCATGGGATAAATAAGTCCCGGTCTTCCCCTGAGGAGCTCAATGGACGAACCGCCTATCTCCCTTAGATAGTACTCATAGTAGTGTCTGCCCTCGGCACGCATGTCAGTGAAGAAGATGACGCATTGCACCTGCGGATTGCGCCGCTTTACCCACTGGGCCTGTTTGAGGGCATGCATGCAGCAGACCGCCGAACAGTAGGGAAAGAGTCTCAGGTCCCTGGCTCCGGCGCATTGGATGAATGCGATGCTTGCAGGCTGCTTGTTGTCTTGCTTTTTAACAACGGTTCCCCGGTTGAGGCCGGACTCGGCAGTCCATTCTTCGAACTGCAGGGAACTCATGATATCGGGATGGGTCCCGTAGCCGTATTCCTCGAGGGGTGAGATGTCGTAGTCCTGAAATCCGGTGGCCCAGATCACGTCCCGGGCAAGGATCTCGCTTGAAGCGGCTTTTCTGTTAATATCAATGGCGGAGGTGGGACATACATCCACACACTTACCACAGAGGGTACATTTTTCTCTATAAATATAGTATGATGGCGGGTATGCATGTGCACCCAGGGTGCTGATGGCATCGACGCCGCATGCGGGCACACACCTTCCACATGAGATACACCGGTTCTCGTCGATATACCGGGGGTGTTCATCCACGACCACCTTCAAGGCCCCGTCGGTCTTGGTGATGGTGTTGATCTCGGCGCAGGTATGTACGGTGATCAGAGGGTTCAGCATACAGTTGCGTACTTCGGTCCAGAGAGGACAGAAGGCACAGTGATCCGTGGGATAGAGCTTGTCAAGGGCTGATACCTGTCCACCCAGGGCAGGGCCTTTCTCCACCAGATGCACGGCGGTCCCTGCTCTTGCCAGATCAAGGGATGCCGTGATCCCGGCGACTCCACCGCCGATGACAATGACTGGTTTCATGTGAGGGGGCTTGGCAGACATGGGTGCTCCTCTTACTTATTGATCAGGCCATAGTGACTGGCCAGCTTCCTGATCCTGCTTCCCAGCCACTCCCCGAAACTCGGCGGCGGGAAATCATAGGGGCCGACATTATCCTCTTGTTTAAGAGCAAGGATCTTTTCGGAAGGTTGAAAGCGTTTGACCTTGTCGTAATATACCACGATCGATTTTGGATCGGTGGGGCAGCGGGTAAAACATGCGCCGCAGCCGATGCACTTGTCCTCGATGACTACGGGATTCTTCCGGTCCTCCAGTTCAATAGCGTCATACTTGCATGCCTTGTAGCAGTTGCGGCAACGACGCTTGTTGGTCCAGGCGAGACAGGTGTCCCGGTTGATGACCGCGTTGCCGATGTCAAGGTCCTCTTTGGCAACCTTCTTGATCGCACCGGTGGGGCAGGTCCTGATGCATTCCATGCACAGGATGCACTTGCGCCAGTCCAGCACGGGTGTTCCCAGGTTTGGAATGCCGTCGAAGATCGAGGCCGGAGACAGAGCGTCTGCAGGGCAGACGTCAATGCAGCGGTAGCAGCGGGTACAGTGTTTGAGGAACTCCGCTTCCACGAGTGAAGCAGGAGGCCGGGGCAGCGCCTTTGCCCCGCTGACCTTGAACACGGTAAAGACCGCACCAGAGGCCACGCCACTGATCAGAATTTTCATAAAGTTCCTGCGCGAGTTCTCCATCGTGGTTCTCCAGGTTCACTTCCAGAGTATGCAGTTCTACATAGGAATATAATTGGTTAGTTGCATTCAGTAAAGAGGGGGCTTGAAAAAAGCCCCCTCTGATATCAGCCGTTGTTAGGCCTTTCTTGCTGCCTGCATATCTTTGATTGTGTAATCCAGACCGAGATTCTTGAGGGTATCGTCGGTTGGAATACCATTGTCATCCCAGCCGAAGTAGTCGAAGACATCTTTCTGCATCTTCTTGACTTCCTCTTCCGGGAAAACAGCATCCTTCTTCGGGCCCTCTGGAAGTTTCTCGTTCTTGAGCCGCCAGGGCAGTGTATCGTCCTTGGCACGGACGCCTTCACGCACCTGGAAGCAGCGCTCCAGCGTCATGATGCGTTTGGACGTGGTCCAGTACTCTTCGTCGGTCATGTTCCAGCCGCACAGCGGGTTGAGCATTGCGATGAAGACCCCTGGTGTTTCCTTGCCCCACGGGTAGCCACCCACGAATGAGCACATGGTGAGCGAGTTGATCATGGTCCAGCGTGCCAGTGTTTCCGCGGAGGTTCCCTCATGGTGGTCGCCGCCGCAGGTACCCAGGGCATAGCTGAATGCACGTGCCTTGTCACCACGAGGATCGTGCGCTGCGACTTCCTTGCCTTTGACATGCACGGCCCACTTATAGGAATCCTTGCCGATCTCCTCGGACATCTTCTTGACACCCTTGGCCAGCAGTTTTCCTGCACCTTCCTGATAAGCGATCTTCCTGATCATCTCGACAGAGGCATCGCCATTGCCGAACTCCAGGTTGATGCCGTCCAGGTCCTTGGGTGTCAGAACGCCGCGCTGGACACACTCCATGGCGAAGGCCAGACAGCCGCCGGTGGAGATGGAGTCGAGCCCCAGGGCATCGGTCAGCTCGATGCAGGCCATCATGTCGTCAAAGTTGGAGAATCCGAGGTTGGAACCCAGCAGTCCGCCGGTTTCATATTCAGGCCCCTCAGCGATCAGGCCGTCATATTTACCGCCGCGGATGACACCGGTTTTCATGCAGTGTACCGGGCAGTGGTTACAGGCGGTATGCTTTTTCCAGAATTTCCTGTTGGCCTCTTCTGCGCCGAGTTCAATGATGTCCGGCCACCAGGTGGTCTGGAAGTTCTTGGTGATGAGAGAACCGGTGCCGTAATGCTTAAGCTCCAGCAGTCCACCGGTACCCCAGCGCTTGATGCCCTGCCATGCCTCTTTATCAACCGCCAGCTGCTTTGCCGCCACCATGGCTTCATATGCCTTTTTGTCGTCCACGACAGGTACAGCTTTGGTGCCTCTCACGGCAATGGCCTTGAGTTTCTTGTTCCCCATCAGGGCGCCGGTTGATGTACGGGCGGCAGCCCTGAAACGCTCCACCATCACACAGGCATAGGGGACTTCATTCTCTCCTGCGGGACCGATCGTGGCGACTCTGGCAAGGGGGTCCTTGACTTTTTCGAGCATCATCTCTTCGGTCTCGAAGGTGTCTTTGCCCCAGATGTCAGAGGCATCCATGAACTGTACCTCGTCGTCCTTGATGAACAGGGCCACCGGTTTCTTGGACTTGCCTTTGATGTAGATACCGTCCCAGCCGGCCCACTTGACCTCGTTGGGGAAGTGTCCGCCCACCTCGGCGTGGCTCAGCAACCCGGTATACGGGCTCTTGTTGACGAAGCTGATGCGGGTTGAGACACAGTACGTGCCGTTGAGCGGCCCGGGGCCGATGAATATGCCACTGTCAGCAGCCAATGGGTCATGCTTGGCCTTCAGGTCGTTGTAGAGCAGATAGGCTCCCATGCCTGCGCCGCCGATATACTTGCGGCATTCTTCATCAGAAAGCTTGCGTGCCTTGAACTTCTGATTGGTGAGATCAATCTCCAGTATTTTTCCGAAATATCCACCTTTAGGAGCTGCCATGACACTTACCTCCTTCCACCGTCTTCATTTGGATAGTAAAAGTTCTTGATTAGATCCTCGGCAGCCTCGTCAGGAGTTACATCCCTGAATGCCTGATTCACACCGAAGCCGGACGCGCCTGCCATGAGACACGGGGCCAGAGGATTCGTTGCCTGCAGCTCGCATGCTTTGACGCATTCAGGATCGCCGCCGCACAGATCGCACATGATCGGCTGTCCGGAATCCGGATGGACCCGGATAAACTCGGCCGGGCAAGCATCTTTGCACTTCAGACACTTGGCGCCAAGACAGATATCGGGGTTGAGTATGATCCCGTTGGTATTCGGATCTTTCTGGATCGATTTGGGATCCGTGGGACACGCCTCGATACAGGGGGCGTCTGTACAGTGATGACAGATCACCGGGACATCCACGATACCCTTGTACTTGATCACGTGTACCCGGGCCACGGACGGACGTACAACACCTTCATGGAACATGGAGCATGCATATTCGCAGGCCCTGCAGCCGGTACAGTTCTGCCGCTCGGCAAAGAGATACTTCATGACTGGTTTCGGCTTTGCTTCCGCGGCTTTTGCCGCAGCAGGCCTGACACCTCCAACCGCTGCGGCAGCTACTGCAACACCAGCCGCCGTACCGGCACCTTTGAGGAAACCACGTCTGGTAGTTTCCTTTTTCATGATTTTACCAACGTTCTTTTCATCCTTCTCCATAGGGAATTACCTCACTTTCATGGATTGATTAAACGCCTGAAAACCGATTGCCTATTTTCCGTATTTACAATTATCGCGATGGTTAGCCATTGGTGGGTCGGTGTTATAGTATGAATGATACACGTTCTCATCTGTTCAAAAAAATACACACGAAATATTTATTGTCAAGAGGCGATGAAGGTCTAACCTGCTGATATCATTGCTAAAAATATGCTTGAGAAAGCATACTAGGGCAAAATAACCGGCCCTCTCAGATGGAACAGCTTGAAATTATGAGTAATTCTACCGATCGTAATATCAAACATTTCTGGTTTTTCCATGAAGTAAGACTGGCGCTAAAAATAATGTAGGATAAACAAGGACATGGAAATTCTATGCATCGAATAAATGAATAAGTAGCTCACAAGAACAATGATAGCAGCAAAATATGGTGACTGATACCTGTAGGAGAAAAGAGTACAAAAATGGATTAAGACAAACCATGCTATGGAGCAAATAACCTACGTATAGCTTGGGTGTATCGGCTCTGTGGAATGCAATGCTATCGTACAGCGCGGACACATATATCTCCGCATGAGTCGCTTACAAAACGTTTTCAATAGCCAGGATGAATGCCTTGAGTCCTTCTCCGGGATAGAGTTCGCGCTCGTATTCTTTCAGCGCTGAAAAGAGTTCTTCAGTCTTGGTATCATCGAGGATTGCAAAGATCAGGGTTGATGTGCCCGGCCAGACATGGGTTCCCATCTTCCTGCCGGTCTCACCGGCACCTACGACATCCCTGATGGCGCTGTAGGCATGAATGTCATGTCCTGCAATCAATGCGTTGATCTCCTCCTCCCGGCTTTTCGAACAGATGATCATGACCATCTTCATCTCATTTCCCCTCTCCTTGCTTGTCATCTGTCAGGTTGTCTTTCCCGTAGATCAGATTGTATACAACCGGAACGACGATCAGCGTGAAAGCCGTGGAGACGAACAGGCCGAAGATAATGGACCAGGCGAGACCGCTGAATATGGGATCAAAGGTGATGGGCCATGCACCGAGCATGGTGGTTCCCGCAGTGAGGACAATGGGCCTTAAACGCACCGCACCGGACTCTATGATGGCTTCCCGCAGTGTAATCCCACGCTGTACGTTCGTACGGATGAAATCGATCAGGATGATGGCGTTTCGCTGGACAATACCACCCAGTGCTATCATGCCGATCATGGCCGTGGCCGTGAAAAATACCGGGTTGGCATAACCGCCCACCGGGTGATTCGTGATGAGGTTCAGCAGCCAGAAACCCGGCATGATGCCGATCATGGTCAGGGGGATGGAAAGCATGATCACCAGCGGCAGCAGATACGACGAGGTCTCATACACGAGCAGTACATAGATGACGAGCAGTGCCGCTGCAAAGGCGATACCGAGGTCTCGAAAGACATCCAGGGTTATCTTCCATTCTCCCTCTCCGCGCCAGTCCACTTCTATTCCCGCGGGAAGAGGGTTGTCCCTGAAGTGCGACTGCAGGGAAAGCACCGCATACGCCGGACCCCTGCCGGCCATCTCCGAGGTGACATAGACCACCCGCTCCAGGTTTTTGTGCATGATGGTCTTGTCACAGACATCCTCAGTGAACCTTCCCAGCTCTCCCAGCTGGACGGAGTGTCCACCCCGGCCTTTCACGATAACGGTTTTCAGCATGCCGGCATCCGAGCGTTTGTTCCTCGGCAGCTGGAGAACGATAGGGAGTTCGTTCACCTCGGTGGGGACGTGAACGGTGCCGGCACTCATACCGCTGAGTGCAATATTCACGGTCCGGGCGATATCCTGGGTGGAGATCCCGTTCAATGCGGCCTTTTCACGGTCAACATGGAAGAACAGTTTTGTCTGATCGGTCTCGACGGTATCATCGATATCGACCATGCCTTCT
>Ga0209203_1003288_pt1 | contig 10139 bp, 7 predicted proteins | sample AD_UKC109_MetaG_FD_184423 | JGI IMG/M metagenome (GOLD analysis project Ga0209203, IMG submission 184423) | Active sludge microbial communities of municipal wastewater-treating anaerobic digesters from Hong Kong - AD_UKC109_MetaG (SPAdes)... | ecosystem: Engineered > Bioreactor > Anaerobic >...
AAAGTCCGCCCTGATGGCTATGGCCGTCCCCCCACTCCTCTCCACCATCTCGGTAAGTCCGGGGGAGGATCTTTCGATATCCGCCGTGGAGCTTCCTGCCCGGAGGACGGGCGTTCCACCGCCGGTATCGTTTCCTCGCAGCACCACTGAGGGTGTGGTTATGTTCAGGTTCACCAAGTACTCGCCGCTGTGAACCTCGATTGTGTCTCCAGGATCTGCCGAGTCAAGGGCTGCTTCTATTCTGTAAAAATCGCAGCCTTCCTTCCCCACGGTGATCGTCGCCGCCTGAGCTAAAGAGCACGAGGCGATCAGAATAATTATAGTTTCAATTGAGAAACGGCCCATAGAGTCTCACCTAGGCGGATCGTCACGTTTTGGAATAAATAGGATTTGTATCTTGTACCTGCCCTGAAAACCCAATAGGTCGATTTTTGGACTTTTGAGGATCGTCGGCCTGGGATGGATCGGTTTCGTGCCGGATGTCGCCACCGAAGCATTTTTAGTGGGTTGTGACGGTATTGATGTTCATGTGGGGGGTTAAGACGGTGACGAAGCTCATTTTGGCCCTGATGATCCTGATGGCGCTGACGGCTCCAGCCGTCTCAGATGAAGTGGACGACCTCGTACTGGATCTGAAGTACGGACAGGCTGACGTCCGGGCGGCTGCTGCCATCTCTTTAGGCGGCATCGGCGATCCCAGGGCTGTCGATCCTCTGATCGTCGCCCTGGAGGATGAGGACGAGTTGATCCGATCGTTGGCGGCAGCATCCCTCGGTGAGGTCGGAGATCCCAGGGCCGTCGGCCCTCTCATCGCGGCTCTGAAGGATGATGATGCGGGAGTTCGGGCAGGGGCAGCAACGGCCCTGGGAGAGATTGGTGATGTCGGGGCCGTCGATTCCCTCATAGTGGCGGTGAGGGACGAGGATTGGTCTGTCCGCCTCCGTTCAGCCGAGGCCCTTGGCCGTCTGGGCGACTCCAGGGCGGTAGAGCCCCTAGCTTATCTCGCTTCAAAAGACGAGGACGCCAGGGTTTGTGAGGGGGCAGTCAAGGCTCTTGGCGAGATCGGCAGACCTGCCGTAGACGCCCTCGTCGATCTACTGAAGCTGGACGACCTGGAAGTTCGGGGGATGGCCGCTTCGACCCTTGCAGATATCGGCGATCTCAGAGCTGTCGATCCTCTGATAGAAGCCCACGAGTATGACGAGGCGATCAGGCTGGAGAACGGGTCGGCTTTGGCCTGGGCTGGAAGAGGCCTCGCCCTCTACGGCCAGGGACGATATGAAGAGGCGATCCTCTCTTTTGATGCAGCGATCAGGCTGGACAACGAGTCGGCTCTGGCCTGGGTGGGCAAGGGTCTCGCCCTCTACGACCTGAAACGATACGACGAGGCGATTTTGGCTTACGATGAGGCGATCAGGCTGGAGCCCGAATATCCCGACGCCTGGTACAACAAAGGGATAGCTCTTCGAAACCTCGGGAGGTGCGATGAGGCGATCGAGGCTTACGACGTGGCGATCAGGCTCGACCCGGAAGATGCCGACGTCTGGAACAATAGGGGGGTCGCCCTCTACGACTTGAAGAGATACGACGAGGCGATATCAGCCTACGACGAGGCGATCAGCCTCGATCCAGGGTACGCCCAGGCCTGGAATAACAGGGGGGTCGCCCTCTACTACCAGGGAGAGTACGACGAGGCGATCCTGGCTTACGACGAGGCGATCAGGCTCAATCCAGGGTACGCTCACGCCTGGAAGAACAAAGGCGCGTCTCTCCAGGCTCTTGGCAGGAGCGCTGAGGCGGAGGCCGCCTATGCCAAGTCCCGGGAGCTGGGGTTGTAGAGGTCGCGAGGTGGGCAGCGCCTGTGGATTTGTGATCTGGAAAGGCGGGGAATATGGAGAAGAGACGTCAAATCACATGGCTAGTCGCCGTTCTCGGCATCGTCATCCTATTTGCGGGGATCTTCTTTTATTCGGAGAGGGGAGATGCGTGGCGCGTTTCGGATGACGGATTGTTGGAGTACCCGACACCCGCACCGGAATATCGTTTTCTCTCATCCGAGGATGCAGGCGACTCGATCCTCTACGAAGTCAGCTTTTCGAGCCGGGGATCAGAGGTGGCGGGCCTTCTCAGAATCCCCGAGGCTCAGCCTCAGCAGCCAGAAGGCGTTCCAGGCGTAGTGCTCCTTCCCGGCGCGACCGTCACCAAGGAGCAGGAGCAAGGACTGGCGGAGCTTCTCTCAGGCCTGGGATATGCGAGCATCGCCCTCGATCAGCGCAACATGGGCGGCGTCGACATTCAGGGCGATCTGAAGACGTTTCTGGACGGCGAAGAGCCGACTGAACACAAGATGGTCCACGATGCCCTGGCGGCAGCCGAGGTCTTGAGGATGCAGCCTGAGATCGATCCAAGCCGCATCGTGTACGTCGGGGAGAGCAACGGCGGGCGTTTTGCCATCATCGCCTCCGCCCTGGACCCGAAGTCTCGGGGCGTGATCGCCATCAGCACCTGCGGTTACGGTGTGGAGGAGGAAATCAATTATCTGAGGATGAACGGTCCGGAGACGGTCAGGTTCTTCAGGTCGATCGATCCGGAGACGTATCTCAAAGAAATCCCGCCAAGACGGTTCGTGATGATCCATTCGACCAACGATACCCTAATCTCCTTCGATTCCGCACGCCGCACCTACGAGAAGGCGCTGGAGCCAAAGGCGATGCACGTCGTGGGGTGCACCACTCACGGCCGCTGCGGGGAGATGGACCCGTATATCGAAGAGGAGATGGCACGCATGGTATCGTGACGCTAGATCGCAGTGGGGCTGCCCTGTCCGGCCTTGCCAAGCTGGAAAGGGGTCCGCTCAACCCCAAATTCAGAACGTGACTTAAACCCTAGAGCGTTCATCTCTCTACAGCAGAACTTATCAGAAATGTTTGGAATTATAGAATGGCATACGGATAAACAGACGTTCACTGGAGCAGCATTTTGGAATGGCTTTGTAGGCAAATCTTAAATTCTCATGCACCTTAGACTTCATCCGGATTGTAGAGACTGAATTCTATCCCAGGAAGCCAAAGGCTGCTCCATTGTATGAATGAGGGATTATGATGGGCCGAAAAAGTGACATGAGGAAATTATGACTGGCGTTACCTGGCTTCATCTTTCGGATTGGCACCAGAAGGGCAAGGATTTCGATCGAAAAATTGTGCTCCGCGCCCTGCTCAAAGACATTCGGGAAAGAAATAAAATCAGCTCCGATCTGGAGAAAATAGACTTCGTAATATTCAGCGGCGATGTGGCTTTTGGAGGAAAACCAGAAGAATATCTGGCGGCAAAGGAGCAGTTCTTCCAGCCGATCCTGAAAGCTTGCGGATTGGGGCCAGAGCAACTATTCATCGTGCCGGGAAATCATGACCTGGATAGGGATGAATTTGAGCTGCTTCCCCATGATCTAATCAAACCTCTGTCCACTGAGAAAGAAGTTCAAGATTGGCTTGCGGATGATCGCAAAAGACCTAGGCTTTTGGAACCCTTTAAGGCGTTCTCCACGTTTGTAAGAGAGTATACCAAGCAGGGTCAACCAGATTATGCAAATATTAAAATAATACCTGCTGGCGATAAGAAAATAGCGCTTCTCGGACTGAACTCTGCCTGGATGTGCGGGCGAAATACAACTGAAATCGGTGATTATGGACTTGTTACAGTTGGAGAGCCGCAAATTTACAGTGCTCTTGATGAGATTCCAGAAGCCAATCTCAAGATCGCGATTCTTCATCATCCTTTCGACTGGATGAGAGAATTTGATCGCAATAGGATAGAAGATCCGCTCAGACAAGAATGCGATTTCATTTTGCGAGGGCATCAGCATAAGCCAAAGGTGGAGATAACCAAGGGCACATCCGGAGATTGTGTCATCATTCCGGCGGGAGCGTCTTACGATCGTCGAATGGCCGGAAATCCTCGATATGCCAATTCGTATAATTTCGTCCATCTGGATTTCGATACGGGGAACGGGGCGGTTTTCCTGCGTCGCTGGAACGATGATGGGAACAGATGGCTAGAAGATATCGCTTCGTGCAAGGGTGGAAAATACGATTTTAGTTTGTTCAAATCTGATGCAGAACCTTGCTTTGAAGCGACTCCTGCCTCAATCAAGTTGCTTCCCCCCGATCAGATTCCAGCGCCACCTCGCGACTTCAAGGGCCGCGAAGATGAAATTCAGGACATTCTATCCAAATTTGAAAAAGGAGCTACTATCACCGGCCTTCGTGGCATGGGTGGTGTGGGGAAGACGGCGTTAGCTTTGGTTCTGGCAGATAAACTGAAGAGCCGATTTCCAGATGGCCAGATCTTCATAGATATGAGGGGAACGAGCACAAATCCAATCAACCCTCCTGTAACACCTGATGAAGCCATGGCCCACGTTATTCGGGCTTTTAAACCAATAGATCGTTTACCCGAAGACCAAAACGAGCTGCGTGGATCGTACACTTCAACTCTAACGGGTAAAAAAGTTCTATTACTGCTGGACAACGCCGCCAGCAAAGACCAAGTATATCCTTTGCTGCCTCCGGAAGGATGTTCAGTCCTCATCACATCTAGGATAAAATTTGAATTATTTGGCTTGGTGGAAAAAGACCTGGACATCTTGCCACCAGAAGACGCCCGCGAGCTTCTTCTTGAAATCGCCCCTCGAATTGGTGATAGAGCGGATGAGCTGGCACGTCTTTGTGGCTATCTGCCAATTGCTCTGCGCAACGCTGCCAGCGCTCTGGCCGAAAAGAAGGATTTGAAAGTCTCCGATTATGAACAACGTTTGAAAGATAAAGTTGCCAGGCTGAAATTGGTACGGGGTTCATTCAGCGTGAGCTACGATCTTCTCCCCCCGATTAGGAAAAAGCATTGGAGACGTCTATCTGTCTTTCCCGAAGATTTTGATCGAGACGCTGCAACTGCAGTTTTAAAGATGAGTCCAGAGGCATCGGCAGAGGCTTTAAAAGATCTCGTCCGCTGGAGCCTGGTTGACTATATTCCAACCGCAGGTTCTGAGGACGGGAGATATAAGCTACATGACTTGGCTCGCATCTTTACAGAATCGTGCCTGGCTCAAGGTGAGCTAGCCGATATCCAGCAGAGACATGCCAAATACTACTCGAAAGTTCTTTCTGAAGCAGAGGATCTTTATCTGAAAGGCGGGATGGATCTATTTGAAGGCCTCAAGCTATTCGATCTCGAATGGGCCAATATCAAAGTAGGGCATGCATGGGCAAAAAGTGCAATTCGATCTGAGATATTGAATAAAAGTGATTTTAAATTAATAATGAATATGTCAAATTCATACGGGAATAGTGGGGTCCATATATTGGATTTGCGTCTGCATCCACTAGATAAAATTAGCTGGTTCGAGACGGGATTAGTTGCTGCTAGGATGATGAAATATCGCAACGCTGAAGGAACAGCCCTAGGCAATCTAGGGGCTGCTTATTCCCAACTTAGCGAGACGCGCAAGGCCATCAAGTTCCACAACCAGGCACTGATGATCAATCGAGAGATCGGCGACAAAAGTGGGGAAGCAATCAACCGGGGCAACCTGGGGAATGCTTACCTTAATCTGGGCGAAACGCGCAAGGCCATCGAGTTCTACGAGCAAGCCCTGATGATCAACCGAGAGATCTGCAACAAAAGTGGCGAAGCAATCACCCGGGGCAACCTAGGGAATGCTTACCAAAATCTGGGCGAAACGCACAAGGCCATCGAGTCCTACGAGCAAGCCCTTATTATCTCGCGAGAAATCGGCGACAGAAGAACCGAAGCCGCCAACCTGGGCAACCTGGGGCTATCTTACGCTGATCTGGGCGAAACGCGCAAGGCCATCGAGTCCTACGAGCAAGCCCTGATTATCTCGCGAGAAATCGGCGATCGAAGGGGCGAAGCAAACCCCCTGGGCAACCTGGGGAATGCTTACCTTAATCTGGGCGAGACGCGCAAGGCCATCGAGTTCAACGAGGAAGCCCTGATAATCTCTAGAGAGACTGGCAACAGAAAGAGCGAAGGTGCAGTCTTGGGCAACCTGGGGCTGGCTTACTCTGATCTGGGCGAGACGCGCAAGGCCATCGAGTTCTATGAGCAGTCGCTTTCCATCTTCCGAGAGATCGCATATAGATGGAACGAGGCAGAATGCCTCTGCAATCTGGGTAAAGCCTATCTAGACTCAAAGGAAATCGACAAGGCCATCGATTACTGCACGAAGTCAATAAATCTCGCCCGACAAATTGAATACAGAAAAATTGAAGGAGATGCACTATGTACCCTGGGCAGGGCCTTCGCCGCCGAAGGTGACCTGGAAAAAGGCCTCAACTACTGCGACCAGGCTTTGAGGATCTTCAAAGATATCGAATACGCCGAGGGAGAGGGCGAAGCTCTATTTGCCAAAGCGTCAGTCCTGCACCAGCTCGGCAGGAACGAAGAAGCCGCGCAATGTGCCCAAGAAGCCCTGCGGATCTTCCAGAGGATTGAAAGCCCCCTGGCAGAGAAAGTCCGCCAGCAGCTTGCAGAATGGCAAGCAAGCCGGGCAAGTTAGTCGTAGAGAGAACATTTCTCGGGCACAAACTGTAGCCTTGTGCGCTTCGCCTTGTCCTTTTTCTCACCTGAATACCCCAGGGTACCCCCCCACCGTCGCCCGGAGGAGAACGTCGATGATCAGGGCCGCAAATAAAACCGCCCGGTAGTTTGCGCCCTGGTAGAAGATCCCCTCTCCTCGCTTGGCGGTCGGCTTTCGTATGAAGTCGAGGGTCTGGGCGATCATCCAGCTTCCGGCGACGATTGCCGCGGCGAAGTAGATCAGCCCAAGGCCGGTGACGATCCCGAGGGCGAAGGATAAGATGACGCCGACGATCCAGGCCGCGGCGACGAGCTTTGCGGTCTTGGGGATTCCGAAGGTGACGGGGAAGGTCGGTATCCCCTCCCGTCGGTCGCCCTCCACGTCCCGCGAGGCGTCGCAGTTGGTAAACCCCCAGTCTGTGATGCAGATCATGGCCCCGAGGACGATGGCGCCAGCGTGGAGGCCCGGCCCATCCTTGAGGATTCCAGCCGGTGCCATGGCGAGCCAGACGCCTACGGGCACAACGCCGTAGGCGAGGCCCACGAGCGCCCAGGAGAATGGGGTCGTCCTCTTCGCAGCCTTCGAGTAGACGGCCATGATCAAAGTCGCCGCGATCAATGCGATGAGGCTTTCTGGGTTGAGGTAGAGGGCGACAGCGGCCGCAATCCCGAACAAAAATCCCGAATAAGCGAGGGCCGACGACCTTGTAACCTGCGAGGATGGGAGGGGCCGCCCCGGCATCCCCACGGCGTCGACGTCGACGTCGCAGCAGTCGTTGAAGACGTAGGAGCTTGTGATGGCGAAGTACGCCCCCAACGTTGCGATGACGAAGGGAAAGGCGGGCGGGAGGCCTCCGGTGGTGGCGTAGGCCGCAAGGAGCGCCGCCGCACCTGGAAGGGCGACGTCCATCGGCGCCAGGGGCGGGCGGAGAAGCTCCACGTAGGCCGCAAACCTGCTGCCGTTCTCCCCGGTCTTCGCATCTTTTGCATCCGTGCTGCCCTTCAAAGCTTTCTCCTCCCTCAGTCCAGGAACCCTTCGAAGATCTCCATGTAATCCTGAGGTCGGACGAGCCAGTCGAGAGTTCCCTTCTCCCTCCCGATGGGGTAGATCTCCCGATTCCGTGAGAGGCCGAGGGCCTTCACCTTCGGAACCTCGACCATCCTCAGGGGTGCCGCATCCTCGCAACGGGGGTTTATGACGAAACCGTCTTCTGTGAGGAAGTAGGCCCCGCCACCCCTTTCCTTTATCGGGTCATAGATCGATGAGAACTCTCTTGCGACGAAGTTGGCCATCTTAAGCTTCTTGTTGGACTCGTTTATGGTGATGTGACCATAACCGGGAGGCACCACCACCTTGTCGCCGGCCCTGGCCATCACCACCACCACGTCGCTCAGATCCTCCTTCTGGAGAAGGTAGGTCGCCTCCCCCTCAAGAACCTCGTAAACCTCGGGGTATGTGATCTCCTGGCCCGGAACCTTCGGGTGATAGTGGCCTGCGGTCTTGACGTACTCGCACCCCAGCATCAGAGGCGGGATGATGGTGATGTCGTACCTGATGCCCTGATCTTTGAAGAGGTCGCCATCCCTCCTGCTGAGGAAGAGGTCCCGATACATGTAGTAGAGCTCCAGGTTATCTGTGCCCCTCGCCCACTCTTCGTCGTATAGAACCTCGTCCATGTCGTGGAGCATTCTCACGTCGGGCTCCTTCGTCTTTCCGCCGAATTCGAGCTCGTTCAAGTCTCAACACCCGTTGGTGAATGGCTCGGCAAATTTATAACGTTTTTCCGAGAAGTAGACATCATGGAAAATGATGAGAAGCCCACCACTTTCTGCGATGACCAGAGAAAGTTCATCATGACCTTCGTATCCACCACCGCCGAGGCGATCCAGGCGACCCAGGGGACCGGCGGCCTCATGATCATGTCCGTAGCCATCGGAACCAAGCTCTGGGAGGAGATGGATCGGTTCAGGGGGTGCGACGTTCCGAATTTCGAGACGAGGGCAGAGCAGATCGGATGCTTCATGGACACCCTCAAGGATTCGGGGGCCATCGGAAGCTACGCTTTTGAGGAGAAGGACGGTCATCTCGTCGTCCGCATAAAAGATTGCTTCTTTGCTCCCGCCAGCGATCGGCAGATCGAGGCGGGGCTCGAACACCCCCTCTGCCCCATCGGCGGCCTGATCGTGGCTGGCCTCCACAAGACCGCCCACATCCTCGCCGCCCTGGAGGGGGTCGAGCACGACCCGGTGGGCGAGGTCTCCACCCTCTCCTTCAGGCTCTACTCCTGACGGATCGGGAAGCGAGGTCGGGACCGATCGCGATGCGATGGAGCGGCCGATGGATCGTTTTCAGAGCTTAGTTCTGATCCGGTCCCAGACGGACCTGACGGCCTCGCCCACGGGACCCTCGACCTCCACGAGGGTCTTCTCCGAGATCATCGCCTCCACCACCGCAGGATCGAAGGGGAGCTTTCCGATGACGTCGACGTTCAGCTCGCGACACAACCGATCGATCTCTCCGGTCATCTCGGGGTTCAGGTCGTACTTGTTTACGCAGACGAGGGCCTCGACCCCAAAATACTCCGCGACCTCGAGGATCCTCGCGAGATCGTGAGCCCCGGAGATGGAGGGCTCCGTCATGACCAGGGCGACGTCGGTGCCGGTGATGGAGGCGATGACTGGACAGCCTATCCCCGGCGACCCGTCGATCAGGACCATCTCCTTCTTCTCTCTCTCGGCGACCTTAACGGCGAGCTCTCTCACCATCGTCACCAATTTTCCACTCGCCTCCTCCCCCGGAAAAAGCTCCGCGTGGACCATCGTCCCAAACCTCGTCTCGGAGACGAAAGCGTGGCCTGAGACCCTCTCGACCATGCTGACCGCCTCGGAGGGGCAGACGATGGTGCAGACGCGGCATCCTTCACAGCCTCGGGAGTCCACCTTGAAATTATGGATGGCGCCGAACCTGCAGGCCCTCTCGCACTCGCCACACTCTGTGCACCTCTCTGGATCGATCGCGGCGATCTTCAGGCCAAAAAAGTCGTGGGTCTCTCGGATCTTGGGATTGAGGAGGAGGTGGAGGTCGGGAGCGTCGACGTCGCAGTCCGCCACCACCGCCGCCCTGCCCGCGAGGGTGGCGAGAGATGCGGTCATCGTCGTCTTGCCGGTGCCGCCCTTGCCGCTGATGACGACGAGCTGCTTCATCTGATCTCCTCCTCGATTCTGGCGAGAAGGTCAGCAAACCTCTCCTGCCATTCGGTCATCTTCCCGGAGAAGAGGACGCCCCGAGAGTATAGCTCTGCGATCTCTCGTTTCATGGGGATCTCCAGGAGGAGGGGGATATTCTCCTTCTTGCAGTACTTCTGGACACCCTGATCACCGACGCCGCTTCTATTCACCACCACGCCGCAGGGGATATCCATCTCCCTCACCACCTGGACCGCGATCGATAGGTCGTAGAGGCCGAAGGGCGTCGGTTCGGTGACCAGAAGGCAGAAGTCGCTTCCCCGGACCGTCTCGATGACGGGGCAGGCGGTTCCCGGCGG
>Ga0209203_1003291_pt1 | contig 10136 bp, 8 predicted proteins | sample AD_UKC109_MetaG_FD_184423 | JGI IMG/M metagenome (GOLD analysis project Ga0209203, IMG submission 184423) | Active sludge microbial communities of municipal wastewater-treating anaerobic digesters from Hong Kong - AD_UKC109_MetaG (SPAdes)... | ecosystem: Engineered > Bioreactor > Anaerobic >...
GTACGATGCCAATGCCGCAGGGCTCGCGGGAATAAACAGCCGACGCATCGTGCTCTATGCCTTCGTTCTCGGCTCCGCCCTGGCGGGAGTAGCTGCAGTGGCTTACGGTATGAGCTTCGGAGTGGTAACCCCCAGCATGGGGTATCTTATCGGGCTCAACGCCTTTATCGCCGCGGTTCTGGGAGGCATAGGCAACGTTCCCGGCGCCGCCGTGGGAGGCTATATCATCGGTTTGGGAGAGATCATGTTCGTGGCCCTGCTGCCTCCCCAATTTTCCGCGGTACGCCCCATTTTCGTCTGGATGCTGCTCTTTCTCATCCTTTTCGTAAAGCCTTCGGGGCTCTTCCGGCCCAACATCAAAATAGAGTAGGAGGAGAGAGGTCATGAAAAACTTCGGAAAAATTCTGGTGGGGCTTCTTCTTCTCGGAGGATTGCTCTGGCTTGCGGATACCTCTCTGCGAGGATATTATCTGCGCCTGGTGGTTCTCGTGGGAGTCACCTCCATCATTGCCCTGGGAGTGAACGTCACCAACGGCTATACCAACATTTTCTCCCTGGGTTTTGGAGGAACCATGATGGTAGCGGCGTACACCACGGCTCTCCTCACGCTGCCCGTATCCTACAAAAAAGCGGTGCTTCATCTTCCCTCCTGGCTGGAGGGGCTTCAGGTGGCCTTTCCCGTGGCGATTATCCTAGCGGGGCTCCTGGCGGTAGTGGCGAGCGTGGTTCTTCTTCTTCCTGCCTTCCGGCTGGAGGGGCAGTATTTCATTCTCGCCTCCATGGGAATCAACATCGTTATGGGAAATCTCGCGGAAAATCTCCGGGGGGTTACTCACGGAGATATGGGGCTCCGGAACATTCCGGCCTATACCAACATCTGGTGGGCCTATGGTATCCTCGTGCTGGTGATCTTTTTCATTTATCGGCTCATGCAGTCCCGGTATGGCCGGGCGCTTCGCACCATTGCCAAGGACCAGACCCTTGCGGCGGTGATGGGCATTCACGTGGTGCGTTACAAAATTCTCTCCTTTGCGGTGGGCAGCTTTATCACGGGCATCGGAGCGGCCCTCTGGGTGCATCTCGTGCTTACCATGAATCCCAAAGCCTTCGGCCTGGTCTACGTCTTTCACGTGGTGGCCATGCTCGCCATCGGGGGAATCGGTACCATATCGGGAACTTTGCTGGGAGTTACCATCCTTACGGTGGGGGCGGAACTTATCGCTCCTCTTCAGGAGGGGATCACTCTTCTGGGAGTGCACATTCCTCCCGTCTTCGGCCTGGTAAACGTGCTGATGGCGTTGCTTCTCATCGTCATCATGATCTACCGTCCCCGGGGACTCATGGGAGGACGGGAAATATGGGATGTCTCAGGCATCCGCAAAAAGTAGAAAGGAGGTTTCCCCATGGTTTCTGAACTGCGTCGGGATCAGGTGGTATACGCCATGTCGAACGAGAACGAGGCGGTGCTGCGGGTCTCTCCGGGGGAACGGGTTATCTTTCATACCGAAGATTGTTTCAGCCACGCCCTTACGGAACCTCATCACGTGCTGGGGCCGGATTTCGACTATTCCAAGGTGAATCCCGCCACGGGGCCCATCTGGATCGAGGGAGCCGAGCCCGGAGATGTGCTGCGGGTACATATCGAAGAGGTGCTTCTCGACACCCAGGGGGTGGTGGAAGTGTACCCCGGTTTCGGCCCTTTGGGGGACGAAGTTGGCGAAGGGTACACGGAAATCATTCCCCTTTCTGGAAAAGAGGCCCGTTTCTGCGGACGTTCCTTTTCGTTGCGTCCCATGATAGGGGTTATCGGAGTGGCTCCTGCGGAGGGATCGGTTCTCAACGGAAGCCCCGGAAGGCACGGAGGCAATCTTGATACCCTGGAAAATACCGCGGGCTCCGTTTTGCGGCTTCCGGTTTTCGTCCCCGGAGCCAAGCTGGCTTTGGGAGATTTGCACGGAGTCATGGGCAACGGAGAAGTTTGCGGTACCGGCGCGGAAGCCCGGGGGAGAGTAACCCTTCGGGCGGAGCTGGAAAAAAATACTCCCTTGAGAAATCCCTTCGTGGAAACCGAGGAAGCCTATTTCCTTCTTGCCAGTGCGGAATCCATGGAGGATGCCACCCGGGAGGTGGTGGAAGATACGGTGGCTTTCGTGCAGAAGCACGCCGGCCTCTCCTGGGAACGGAGCTACATGTTCGCCAGCCTCTTCTGCGATCTTGCCTTCAGCCAGGTGGTGAACCCTCTCAAAACCGCCAAGATGCGAATTCCCAAGAAGGCTCTCTTTGCGAAGGAGAGCTGAATAAAGAAAAACGTACCATTCTTCCCCTCGAAAGAAGCTCCGGAGATTTTTCTCCGGAGCTTCTTTCCTGGATCCCTCCAAAAAATACTTGTGCATCTCCTCCGGGGGCGCTACAATCTTGCGTAATGTATACTTGTATCGTACTTTGCATACTTAAAGGGGGAGAGACACGAATGACAGTGTACCGTATACGCAACAAGAAACGCTCCTGGGACGGAGAATCCATCGGCATTCTCATCCTTGACGCCGCCTATCCCTGCGTTCCCGGCAACGTGGGCAACGCCAGCACCTTCGATTTTCCCGTACGCTATAAAGAGGTTCGGGGAGCTTCCATCGAAAGGCTGTTGAACCAGCGGGATCCCGCTCTGCTGGAGCCCTTTCTCGAAGGGGCCCGGCAGCTCCAGGACGAGGGGGTCAAGGCCATCACGGGAGCCTGCGGCTTTATGGCACTCTTTCAGCCCCAGGTGGCGGAGGCGGTGGACATTCCGGTATTTCTCTCCAGCCTTCTCCAGATACCCTTTATCCATAGAACCCTCAAGAAAAACGAGAAAATCGGGGTGATCACCGCCAACAAATCCGTCCTCACTCCGGAGCACTTCGCCAACGTGGGGGTGGGGCCCGAAATTCCTTTGGCCCTCTACGGCATGGAGGAGAAGGAGGAGTTCTACTCCTCGGTGCTTCTGGAAAAGGGCACTCTGGATTCCGACAAAGTGGAGGAGGAAGTGGTGGACGTAGCCCGACGGATGGTGGAAGAACATCCCGAAGTAGGGGCCATCGTGCTGGAGTGCAGCGATCTGCCCCCCTACGGTTTTGCGGTGCAGCAGGCCACGGGAAGGCCGGTCTTCGATTTCATCACCATGATCAACTACGTACACACCGCGGTGGTGAAGCATCCTTATCAGGGTTTTATGTAGGCATTTTCGGATCTTTTTCAGGGAATTCCTTTATGGAGGAACCGGGAGAAAAGGATGTGTTCTTTCCTCCGGTTCCTCGTATGTTTACATAAACCACATGAGGTTGTCGTCTTCCTCGGTAAAAACGTGAAGATTCGTGAAAGTATGGCTTTGGTCGGGTTTCGCGTAAAATTGCATAGCCTCCGCCATATCCGCGAGTTTTTTCTTGACCCCCCTGTCCAGATCCCGGTCGTAGAGAATGACGAAAATCCGGGTTTTCCCTTGTTCATCTTCTCCGTACATGAGGCCGATCCAGTAGCTGTCGTTTTTGGGAAGTTTATCCGCATAGGCGTCGGGGAGCGTTCCGTTTCCCTGGGGCGAGAGATTGCGATAGGTTCCCATGCCTTCGTTGTAGGCCTAGATGGGCCAGCTTCCGTAATCGGAGAAGTAGAGGTACCCTGCGGATTTCATGATTTTCATTTCCGAAACGATTCTCGTGGCTTTGGCCTTGTCCGTGGCGGAGCCTCCCAAAAGCATCATGGCGGCTGCCAGAATCCCCACGATGACCATGACGATCAGAAGTTCCACCAGGGTGAATCCCCGCAATGCACGTACTTTTGCGGCTCCTTTCGCTTTGGCCGGCATCTTTTTTGTCATGTTTTTAGAGGCTTTGCCGTCCCGTAACGCTTTCGATGGGAACTCGAAAGAGGGAAACCCGCTGCAGCATGGGTTCCGGAAAAACGTGTTCCGAGGATTTCCCCGTGTAATGCCGGACGATGATATTGAGTCCCCGCTGTTTTTCTTCGGGAGAGTCGAGAAATTCTGCCTTCCCGAATCCCACCAGGCTGCGATATCGCATACCCCATTCGCAGGGATCTTCGTTTTCCACGAGGGTTACTTTCTCTTCGATTTCAAAACAGACCCGGGGATTTTCCCGAAGCAGGGCGTGTTTTTCTCCTCCCTTGGAACCGTGGAAATAGAGGGCGTGTTCCTCCTCGAAATATCCCGGGCAGAGGGGAACCACGTAGGGTTCTCCCTTAAGGGAGCACATGGCGAGCCTGCACACCTTGGCGGCTCCGAGTATCTCCCTGATAACCTCAAAATCCGTGATCTCCTTGTCTTTGCGTCGCATTTTCTTTCCCCCTTGTGGAAGATTTTGTAGCCAGCGGAAATTGCTGTTTCCGGCTTCGCTTTACTGCGCTATATCCCTTTTGCATCATATCATTTCCGAAATCCGAAGCGAAACGATTTTTGACGTGCCTCGGAGCATCTCGGAAAAAGGCTCCGAAAGCAGGGTTTTTCCGTTTTTTCGAGGCCTTTTTTCCCGACGGAGAAGGTATGTTATGATAAAAGTGTATTTTCCCTGATTTTTTTCTCAGAAAAGAACCCTTAGTTTCTCTTCTCCGGAATTGTTTGTGCCGAGGTTTGCAACCTTCCTCATTTTTTCGGGAAATCCTGAAATCATACTTTTCGTCGCCGGCTCCCGGGAGCCGAGTCTTCTTTTGGGATTTTCCGGGGAAGGTGCTGTTGTTTTTTTGTCTGGCGGAAAGGGCAGAGGTGCCCTTGGAATATCATAGATCGTTTTTTGCGATACCACATTGTGGAAGGAGTTTTGCATGAAGAAAAGTTTGAAAAGAGCGGGACTGGGCTTTGCGGTACTTGTTGTGACGGCTTTGCTGGCGTTGGGAGGAGAAAGGGTTTTCGTGGAGGCCCGGGAAAAACCCATACGCTTCGGAGATTTCAGCTGGGAGAGTGTGCAGCTTCATAACCGTATCGCCGGATATATTCTGGAAAAAGGTTTCGAAAGACCCACGGAATATACTTTGGTTGAGGAGATGCCGGGGTTGATGGGGCTGGAACGAGGAGGCCTCCAGATAACCATGGAGGCCTGGATAGATAATTCCCCGGGTTATTGGGAAGCCGCTCGGGATCGGAATACCGTCGCTTTTCTGGGTAAAAATTTTCCCGATGCTCCCCAGGGATGGTATGTTCCCACCTTCGTGATCGAAGGCGATCCGGAACGGGGTATAGAGCCCATGGCTCCGGATCTGCATTCGGTAAAGGATCTCGCCAAATATGCCCATCTTTTCGCGGATCCCGAAGACCCGAAAAAGGGGCGGTTCCTCAACGGCCCTACGGGTTGGGTCATCTGCACCACCAACGTGAAAAAACTCGAAGCCTACGGCCTGGAGAAAAGTTTCAACAACTTTTATGCCGGTTCCGCCAGTGCTCTCGCCATAGGAATTACGGAGGCCTACAAAAAGGGCAAACCCGTGGTGGCTTACTATTGGGAGCCCACTCCGATTCTCGGCATGTACGACATGACCAAACTCGAAGAGCCTCCTTACGACAAGGAGATCTGGGATACTACCGGAGGCTGCGATTTTCCGAGCTGCCGGGTGTATAAGGTGGCCAACCGGGAGTTCCTCGAAGCCAATCCTTCCATCCGGGCTTTCCTGGAACGTTATGCCACGAGTTTGGAGCTCACCAACAAGGCTTTGGCCTACAAGGAGCTGAACGGTGCCTCCCTGGAAGAGACCGCCCTGTGGTTTCTGCGGGAGAATCCGGATCTCTGGAAAGGCTGGATCGAGGATCCCCAGGTGGCGGCGAAAGTGGAAGCTTCGCTTTAGGAGCACCTATAGCGAGAAAGATAGAAACGGATATTCTTATCTCAACGGAACCGAGGTGATTGTGTGTCTTCTTCCTTTTTCACAGACGATTTTTTGCCCCGTCTCGAAATGGAGCCTCTCGAGGAGAGCGTTTCCCGTTTTATGAATTGGATAGAGCCCCTTCTGGATTCCCGGCAGTACGAGGTTACCGCAAAAAGTGCCGAAGCCCTGCTGGATCCCTCCGGAAAGGCCCGAAAGCTTCATGAAGAGCTTCGGCGAAGCCTTCCGGAGGATTCTTCCCTGGAAATTCTTCGTCCCTTTTGTGAAGGATGGTATCTTCGTCATCCCACGAGCCTGCCCATTCATCTCAACCCCTTTTACTTTTTCGATCTGGAACTTTCTTCCGGGGCGGCTCTGGCGGCGCGTATCACGAGCCGGGCTCTGGAGTTTTATCGCTGCATTCGCGAGGGAACTCTCTCCCGGGACGAGATGCGGGGAAATCCTCAAGCCATGGGGCAATATTCAAAAATTTTCGGTTACACCAGGCTTCCCGGAATCGGAAGAGATCGCACTCTTGCGGCCTCCGACCCGAATCATATCGTTATCATGCGGCGGGGAAAAATATACTCCCTCAAGGTGTTGGATGAAAAAGGAAGGATGCCTCGGACAAAAGATCTGGAGGTTCTCTTCGGGAATCTCTGGAAAAAAGACGAGCCTCTCTCCTTTTCTCCCGGAGTTTTCACCGCCGCAGATCGTCCGGAATGGGCGGCATGGCGGGAAAAACTCCGGGAACATTCCGGAAACCGTCGCAATATCGACCTGGTGGAAAGCGCTCTCTTCGTACTGGTGCTGGAGGATTCCCTGGAAGGAGAAACCGCCATCTGCCGGAACCTTATCGGGGGCATGCCCGATAACCGCTGGTACGATAAATCCCTGCAGTTCATCGTCTATCCCGAAGGAGCGGGAGGATGGAACTATGAGCATTCCTGCAGGGACGGAGATGTGGTAAGGCGCTTTGCCACCTTTCTTGAAGAAACCTCCTCCGAGGAGAGGGCCGTGGAAAATTTTCCGCTTCTCCCGGAGCTTTTGGAGTTCGTTTTTACTCCGGAAGCGGAAGAAAAGGCTCGGGAAATTCGGAGAAACAATGCCCGGCTTCGCCAGAAACTGGGGCTGGAAATTTTGAGCTTCTCTTCCTTCGGTTCCTCCGTAATCAAGAAGGCGCGTATGAGTCCGGACGCCTTTGTGCAGATCGTGTTGCTGGGAGTACAGCAGAAGCTGTGGGGTGTCCTGCGTTCGGGGTTGGAATCCGTGAGCCTGCGGCATTTCCAGCATGGTCGTACCGAGGGGATCCGGCCTCTTACCATGGAAGGAGCCGCCTGCATCCGGGCCTATGAAGAGGGGCTCTCCAAGGAAGCTCTGGCTCCTCTTCTGCGGCGTGCGGGAAAGGCGCACCGGGAACGAATCCGGCTTTGCCAGCAAGGCAAGGGAGTGGAGGGGCCCCTGGGCTTCCTCGAAAGCTTCGCTCTTTTCCGGGGGGAAAATCCCCAGGAAATCCCCTTTTTCGCAAGTCCCGGATGGAAGAGTTTCGGAGAATCCTGGATGAGCACCAGCTCCACCACCAACGAGGGGCTCCGGACCGCGGGATATGGCCCGGCATTGCCCGAAGGTTTCGGAGTGCGCTACATGAAAAATCCCGAAGCTCTGGAGCTTTCCATCACCACGTTCGAGGGCGATGTCCGGGCTTTTGAAAGTGCCTTTAACCAGGTGGGAGATGCCTTTCTCCGGGCCCTGGAATCTTCCGGAGAGGAATAGAAAACCGGGCGGCGGTGTCGGGAACTTGAAGAGTTCCCATAAAGGTGCGGGTGTTTGGAATAAGGGTTGATTGAAAGGAGTGTCTCATGAAAAAGACGGTATGGCGTAACGTGATTGTATCGGGTATGGCGGCGTTGCTTCTGGTTATGGCCGGAGGATCCTGCCTTTTCGCGGAGGAGACCGTGAAGTTTGCGGATTTCTCCTGGGAAAGCGTACAGCTTCATAACAGGATCGTAGGGCACATTCTGGAAAAGGGTTTCGATAAAAAGGTGGAATACCTCTTCGTGGAATCCCTGCCGGGGCTTATGGGAATCGAACGGGGAGACATTCAGCTTTCCATGGAAGGCTGGGTGGATAACGTGCTGGAATTCTGGACCAAGGCCCAGGAAAAGGGCGACATGGTTTCTCTGGGCAAGAACTTTCCCGATGCTCCTCAGGGCTGGTACGTTCCCACCTACGTCATCAAAGGGGATCCCGAGCGGGGTATCGAACCCCTGGCACCGGATCTCCGCTCCGTGGAGGATCTTCCCAAATATGCACACCTCTTTCCGGATCCCGAGGATCCCAAAAAAGGACGTTTCCTCAACGGTCCCACGGGCTGGAACTGCTCCAGCATCAATACCAAAAAACTGAAGGCCTACGGGCTGGACACGTATTTCAACAACATGTTCACCGGCTCCTCCAGCGCTCTCGCCACGGGAATAGCTGCGGCCTACAAAAAGGGGAAACCCGTGCTGGCCTACTATTGGGAGCCCACTCCCATTCTGGGGATGTTCGATATGACCCTTCTCGAAGAGCCTCCCTACAACGAGGAAATCTGGGAAACCACCAAGGCTTGCGCCTATCCGAGCTGCCGGGTACTCAAGCTGGCCAATGCGGAATTTCTCGAGGAAAATCCTACGGTGGAGCTCTTTCTGCGACGGTACAATACCACTCTGGACCTTACCAACAAGGTTCTGGCCTACATGGAGAAAAACGACGCGACCCTGGAAGAGACTGCCCGGTGGTTCCTGAAGGAGTATCCGGATCTCTGGAAAGACTGGTTGCAGGGGCAGGATCCGAAGATTGTCAAAAAGGTGGAAGCCTCTCTGTAGCGATAACGGGAGACTCTCTGTTTTTCCGAAGCTCCCAAGTAAAGAAGGCGCTGCATCCCTCCAGGGATGCAGCGCCTTCTTTCTTGTAGAAATTGCCCGGTCTTTTGGGATTCCGATAAAGAGGGTTCTTTACGGTGCGGTTGTCCTTCAGGAGCGGGATTTTGCGCCGAGGGCCTTCTGGGAGCTCTTGGAGCTTCCGGAAACATCCTCCAGCACGAAGGCGCCGATGCGCTTCTGGAGATCCTCGCTGATCTTGGCGAGCTCCTCGCCTCCCTGGGCAACCCGTTCCGCCGCGGCGGCAACTTCCGCCATCTGGCTTCTGAGGGCATCCGCCACTCCCGAGGAGTCGTTGACCTTCCCCGCCATGTCCTGCACCGCTGCGGCGATCTCTTCGCTGGAGGCCGCCTGTTCCTCTCCTACCGCGGCGAGATCCTGGGCGGAGCTGGCGATCTTCTCCAGGGCTCCCATGATGAGGGAGATCTTTTCCGAGACGTCCCGAACGTTTTGATCCACGTTCTTGGTTCCCTCCATGTTACGTTCCGCTCCCTGTCTGACCGAGAGGAGATCCGAGGCGATGGAGGCCGCCAAATCCGCAATGCCTCCCGCGGCGGTATTGGATTCCTCCGCAAGTTTACGAACTTCTTCCGCCACCACCGCGAAGCCTCGGCCCGCTTCTCCCGCCCGGGCGGCCTCGATGGCGGCGTTCAGGGCGAGAAGGTTGGTCTGGTCCGCGATGCCCGTGATGGTGGTGACGATTTTCTGAATCTGCGAAGCCTTCTCCGCAAGCTCCTCCGTGGCCCGGGCGGATTCCTCCACCCGAAGGATCTGCTCCGCCATGTCCTTCACGGTTTTGTCCACCGCCTCCATCCCCGCCTCTCCCGCCTGGCGGGCGGCTTCCACCTCTTCCGCCACTTCGCTGCTTCTCGTGGCCACGGTGCTGGCTCCCGAGGCGACTTCCTCCACGCTGGCGTTGAGCTCCTGCCCGATGGCGGCGATGTTTTCCATGGCGCTTCCCACGGTTTCCGCTCCGCTCCGGGCCTCTTCCACGCTGGCGTTGGTCTCCTCCGCCACGGCGGAGAAGTCCTCCGCATTCTGCCCCAGAACCTGGGCCACCGAGGTGATGGAGACGATGGTCTCCTTCAGGGCGGTCTCCATTTTAGTGAGCCCCTGCACCATGAAGGCCACTTCCTTGAGCTTTACCTTGAGAAGCCAGGCATCTGCGGGATCGCTCCGAAGATCCAGCTCCCCCCGCTTGGCGAGGATGTTGGTGATGCCTCCCACGGGTTTGGCGATGCTCCGGGCGAAGAGAAAGGATACCCCCACGATGATGAGGGCGAGCACCAGGGATGCCACGAGAATGATGTTCCGCAGCGCCCGCACGGGGGCGAGAAACTGCTCCCGGGGAGCGGTAAGAGCCGCAAGCCATCCCGT
>Ga0209203_1003298_pt1 | contig 10124 bp, 7 predicted proteins | sample AD_UKC109_MetaG_FD_184423 | JGI IMG/M metagenome (GOLD analysis project Ga0209203, IMG submission 184423) | Active sludge microbial communities of municipal wastewater-treating anaerobic digesters from Hong Kong - AD_UKC109_MetaG (SPAdes)... | ecosystem: Engineered > Bioreactor > Anaerobic >...
TAATGAATTACCTTATACTTACTTGAATTAAGTTGACTATAGCTTCGGATGCTGAAGAACCAAAAAAATGAGATTGATAAACCTGCTAATGAAATCAATAATATATTTATACCAGCAATACCTAACCATGTTGCGAATGCAAGGATTGCTGCATTAGCAGATATAAAGAAGCTATTTGCAGATGCTCTTCGTTGACTTATCCGATCGGCCATTTCGATGTACATTTTATACTGTTCAAGCAAAAACTCTTTAGTTGTTTCGTCTTGTTGGGCTTTATTTATTAAATCAATTGCCATAAAAACACCTCTTTCATATGACCTTAATAGTCGTGTTCGGGGAAAGGAGTTTGAAAATTTCCTCGACATTGATTTTTTCGGGACTGGAGGTGAAACTGCTGTCACGGAACACTGCACGGAGTGGTAGGCGCTTTGCGATCTCGCGGATGACGCTTTCAGGCACATTATTGTCAAAGCAGGCGATCAGGTCGCCGTTATTGTAGGTATGTACCGAACAGCTTTCAATGGTTTCGGATGTGTAAGGCATCGAGAGCGATAGGCCCCAATCGAGTAAACAACCGAACAACAAGTCAAGATCGGTGCGGTCTTCCTTGATATTGTTTTCCAAGCCGACGAGCATCTTTTGATCATACTCGTCAGCGCTGTAATAGACGTCTTTCATGTTGGTATCGTCGAGTTTAAGTACACGAAAACCGATGTCGAGGTTCTCTGCAATTTCCCTTTGTGAAAGAGCCTTTTTACCATGGTCTTCTTCGAGTGTCAATTGAAAATGTTTTTTAATATTATCAATTGTCTTTTCACCCTCAGCATCTTTGAGCAGATCAGCAACGATTTTGTCACCCGCCCGACGGATACGTTCTTTGCCTATTTCACAGATGTTTTTATATCCTGCTTTATATGCCTCGCTCTTTTCATCACAAGGCTCCTGGAGTTGCACCATGATGAATTTACGGTTTCCGCCATCTTCTGCATTGAGTTGCATCACAGAATGAGCTGTTGTAGAGGAGCCAGAGAAAAAATCAAGAATGATATCATTACCCTTAATATCAATCATTTTCATTGCTTGGTTTATTAGAAAAACAGGCTTTGAGTAGCTGAATATAGCGCTACTTCCAAATAGAGTTTTTATTTCTTCTGTTCCATTCTGATAATTTATTTCATTTCCTTCCCAAATGGATTTTGCTTTCGTACGACGCCCTTCGTTTCTATCAAAATAATCCTTCTGATAAATGTCCCAAATTATATCCCCATTACGCTCTATCTGCTTTGCAAACAAAAAATTAGATTCATGTTGTATTTTTTCCTTACTCCAGCGCCATGTACCATCTTCTAATGTTGATGGTTGAACAGGTACAACTTCTATTGGGTGTGATTCATCTTTTTCTAGAGAAACATTCCCATCGCTTGGATTAACGTATATTGGGAAAAAAAGATTCGGTCGTTCGCTTCTTCGCCAAAAACCTCCACGCATCCGCAGACCTAATAACCGATACAATCCCTTTTCATCAGAATATTTATATTCTGATTTCATTTCATCAGTAAGTTCGTGACCAATTATACTTGCATTGTTTCTCCGCTTTGAGTACAACAAAAGATACTCGTGTAAATTGGCAATCTCCGCAGTCGACATCGAACCTCGCGGATTACTTTTTATTACGATGGTGTTTATATGGTTTTCTTCCCCAAATGATTCGTCGCATATCTTTGTAAGGTTATCAAGTTCATTTTCATCTATGCTTATAAAAATCACCCCTTCATCTGCTAGAAGATTTCGCGCAAGTATTAAGCGACAAAAAACCATTGAGCACCAATCTGAATGGAATCTCCCATTACTATCGGTATTCCTGAAAAGACGATCGCCGTCTTCACTCCACTCTCCACTCTCTTCACTCCATTCTTCTCTCGTGGTTGCAAAATCATCCCGATAGATAAAGTCGTTTCCAGTATTATAAGGAGGGTCTATATATATCATCTTGACTTTACCAAGGTAACTCTCCTGCAAGAGTTTCAACACTTCGAGGTTATCGCCCTCGATATAGAGATTTTCGGTAGTGTCCCAGTTCTTGCTCTCTTCTTTGCATGGGCGCAATGTTTTGCGGATGGGCTTGTTGGCTTCCACGATGGAAGCCTTTTTGCCTACCCAGGTAAACTCATACGCCTCGTCACCAGAAAGCACCTCGTCAGAGAGCATCTGTTTCAACAATTCGAAATTAACGGCTTTTTTCAGTTTACCGTCTTCGCCTCGTGTTTCGGTGACTACATTCGGGAACATCTCCCCGATCTTTTCAATATTCATTTGCGTCAAATCCTGCGTCTCCATTTTAAGCTTGTCCATTACGCTTGCCCTCCAGATTTATTACGGTTTTTATATGAGTTGCGTATGTTGTAAAACTCATCTTCATTGGCGGATAATTCTTTTAACTTTTCCTGTAGAAATTGCAATGCAAATCCAGAGAATTTATGTGTCTTACCGCTTTTCGATACTGTTATCTCAAGATGATATTTTTGGGCTTCTTTCATCTTGTAATACCAAATTAGTGCATATAAATCCTGTATGCTGATCTCCAACTTTTCCGCCAGTTGCTTTTGTAAGTAAGGGTGCGTATCATCTGGATTTCCTTCAGGAACGGGTACTTCTTCGGCTAAATCGATGTTGCCTGTAACCTTTAAAACTGGAATTCCCTCAGTCTCCTTGAAACTACCCTCCTTGATAAATTTCGCCTTTCTTAAAACTTGAGCAACAAGTTTACGATCAAAAACTACATCAACACCATAAGGCGTTGTCATTTTGCCATTTGAATAATTCACAATCCCAAGATTTGCTGTTTCGCTCTTTCGGATGGCTTCAAATAACTTAAATAAGCTCTCACGTTCTTTTTCCGCTCGTTTATCAATGATGCGACTCATTTCGGGATATTTTATTTTCTCGCTTCGAGCACGATAACGATAAAACACATCACCACTAACATACTTTTCACCGCTGTCTGATCTCTGTGCTATAACTGGCTTGTAATCAGATTCTTCTGTATAAATCCAACCAAAACGCTTTTCCGTAAACTCTGTCTCATTATTTGAATTTTGAATTTTATACTCTAGGATAAATGTACCACATTCCCAATCCAACGATGGGGCAAAAAGAGCATTTAAAGCTTCAGTAAATAATTCCTGATGGAGGTTTTCAAAGTTGCTGTTTTTCAAACCAACGATTTCGCGTGGGTTATCTTTAATCCCAAAAATAATATACCCCCCGCGATTGTTAGCGTAAGCTGCCATAGTCTTGGCATACTTCGCTGTATTGTTTTTATTGAACGATTCCTTGAACTCCACAGTATTGCTTTCACGACTTTTTAAATAACCAGAGGTGTTAATGGCAGAAAGAATTCTTCGAACATATTCTTCATGTTGAATCATTTGCTTAACACCTCCATAGCTTTACGAGCTTCCTTTAATTCCTCATTTAATTCGACCTGCCGATTAAACTGCTTTTCAGATTGAATTTTCTTCTCGAGCGCAGCGATTTCCTTGAGTAATTTTTGCTTTTGTTCATATTGCTCAATAGCTCTTTTTACTCCATTCTCAGCGCTCCATCCACCAACTTCCTGCGGAGCGATCTGCCTTACCAGATTGTCATAGATTGCGTCGATTGTCAAACCCTCGAGCCGTAGGCCTAACAGTTCCGTCTTCACCCAATCCGTATGAAAATAACTGCCGACTTTGAAATTTCCCCTTTTGACCGCACTCGCTTCTTTATAACCGATCCATACCTGACACATATCTTTAAAAGACAGGATAAAAAGAATGTGATAAGGGATTTCTTTATCGATCAGTTGTAAGATCGTTGTATCAAGCTTCTGCTGGTTCAATCGGAGTTCGAAAACCTCGATCTCTGTCACTCGTTCGCCAGAAGCTACATTCAACGTTGAAGTTGCAAACTTATTGCGCCAATAAATAACGTTGACTTGTTCGATGAAAACCCTTTTCAGAGCTGGTGTCACTGAGAGGTTGTCATAGAACTTTTGTTTCGGAATGCGCTTGTTTAATTCGGTATGTATCGGAAAACCAAGCAAAGCGTTCACCTCACTTAACGATTAGAAAGCAAATCAATTCAAAGTCATCAAGACCTGTAATATTACTAAGTAATGCTGTAGTACCACCTTGCTGAAACAAACTGTCGATTTCGTTCTCTTCCTTTTTCTCAATAATGGAGTTGATTGCTTCGCCAAGCAGTTTGGAATATTTCTGCATGTCTCGACCGTCTTTTGTCTCATGATTCACCTGCTGGCACAAATCCATATCAGGTTCAACCTTTTCATGGCACATAAACCGAATTCGATCGAGCATTTGCTTCGGAGAAAGGTGATCAATTATAACATCCCCGTTGTCCCGAATATAGACCATGTAGAACGGATGCAAGCGATTTTGGTTATCGATATTAACACCATGATCAATGTTTTTCAAAACGAATATAACTCCCGATGGTGTGTCATCAGTGGCGGGAACAACTGCATTCATCCCATGCGGTGCTTTATCAATATCGGGATGCTGCTTTATGTATTCAAGTAAATCCAAGCGAAATTCATTCAACCCCAAATCCATGATAGATATTCCACTTGACATATCCTCGATGTCAACAACTTCTTCCTGCAGGCGTTTCAACTGCTGCTTGCGGTATTCGAGATCGCCTTTCTCTTCGGCGTTAATCAGATCGTCGTCTCCAGTGGAAGTCATCACGGAAATTTTCATGCGTGTTTCTACTCGGCTTTTTAGGTTTATGTACTCGTCCAAAGTCAGATCAGGCCAGAAGTTCACGAGCTGAATAACAGCATTGTGACTTCCAATGCGGTCGATTCGCCCGAAACGCTGAATGATACGAACAGGATTCCAGTGGATATCATAATTGATACAATAATCGCAGTCCTGCAGGTTTTGTCCTTCGGATATGCAATCGGTAGCAATTAAAACATCAATAACATCCTTGTTATCAGGCATAAGCAGATGCTTGTCCTTTGATATAGGGGAGAAGCAGGTAAGAACCGTATTCAAGTCAGAATGTAACTTCGGAATAGTTGTTTTTCCGTCAATTGAACCTGTGATCATGGCGGTATCCAAGCCGAACTCTTTTTTCACATAATTGCTTACATTGGCATAGAGATAATCCGCTGTATCTGCAAATGCTGTAAAAATTAAAATCTTCTTATTGTCCTGGTTGATCGGGCTTTCAAGTTTAGCTTTGATTATATCGAAAAGCGTTTGTAATTTGATATCATGCCTTGGTGTAATATCATCAATCATCAGAGATAAAAGTTCAAGAGTGTCTGCATCTGAAGCAAGTTCCTGCCGCCAAGTGACATAATCCATATCGGCAAGATCAATTTTCACTTTTTTCCCCACAGTAAAGAAATCGGTATTTTGATCATCATAATCAAAATCTTCGTCTGTTTCTACATCCGTTAATTCGAGAGCAGTATCACCAGGTTGATATTGATCTATGATGCGAATTGTCTGTGAAATAAAATCTCGTATGCGATTAACAGTCAATTTAAAAGCATAAACCGAACTCTCCAGCCGTTTCAGAAGATTGATACTCATCAACCTTCGTACGCCTTGCTCACGGCCTTGCTGGTTAATGTTTCTCGTTACATCTACATACTTGTGATATTTACTCGGAAAAACATAATCTGTCGGCGTGTAGATATGAAGATTGAGGTTCATTAGTTGGTCGTAAATTTCGTTATAATTGATCGCATTACCCAGATTTGTAAGGCAAGGACACATAGATATAGGTTTCAGTCTTTCGGGGAAACGGCCAATATCAGCGGTATTATAGTATTTTTGTATATGCTTTCTTGAGCGGGCTATCGTGACACTGTCAAGCACTTCGAAGAAATCGAAATCCATCATCCTCAGCAAAGCAGCTGTGGTTCGTCTCTCTTGGGACAAATTACTCCAAGAAGTAAATACACGCTGGGCATTTTTAAATATTTCATCTATGGATTTTGTGGTATTAAGCTTGTCATCAATAAGCTGCGGATTGCCCTCATATGCAAGCTGTAATTGGTTTCGAAGATCGTAAAAGCGATTATTAACGGGGGTTGCCGAAAGCATGAGTACTTTTGTTTTTACACCTGCGCGAATGACCTTCTCCATGAGGGTGACATATCGGTTTTCAACAGTGTTTGCATGCGTACCGTTACCATTACGGAAATTGTGAGATTCATCTATTACTATGAGATCGTAGTTGCCCCAATTCAATCGTCCCAAATCAAGTCCGTTTGATGTTCCGCGATCTCTTGAAAGGTCTGTATGATAAAGGACATCATAGTTTAAGCGATCCACAGCGATAGGATTATTCACATAGTTATCTTTAAAAGTGTTCCAGTTTTCACTCAACTTTTTAGGGCATAAGACAAGGACGGTTTTATTTCTACACTCATAATATTTTATAACGGCGAGCGCTGTAAATGTTTTACCCAAGCCTACACTATCAGCCAGGATACATCCGTTATATTTCTCTAGCTTATTGATAATAGCAAGGGCAGCATCTCTTTGGAAGTTATATAACATACTCCAAATACGACTTTCTTTAAAACCAGTTGATTCATTAGGGAGTACGTCTTCCGATATGTCTTCAAGAAACTCATTGAACAGATTATATAAAACAACAAAGTAAATGAAGTCAGGGGAATTCTCCCGATAAGCTGTCGTGATATTATCGAGGACCTCTTGTGTCACATCCTGCAGTTTTGATTCGTCTACCCAAAGATTATTGAACAAGCGGATATATTCAGAACTGTGTGGCATCTCGATTTTCGAAACCATATTATATGCATTATTGCCTCGTTCACAACCGATATCTACAGTTGAAAAACCGTTTATTGGCATATAAGTTATGAGGTTACTGGGGGTTTCAATATTAATGAACCCCCCCATGTTTTCACTGGTTATATTTGATTTGAACTTTACCTTGCGTCTTATCCAATCTGCACATTCTCTTGCAATGGCTTTTTGAGTTAACTCATTGCGGAGTTTTATCTCAAATTCAGTACCATACAGATTCAGTTCACGGTTGAGTCGGGGGATATAAAACTCGCGTTTCTCTTTTGGCGCTTTTTCGGTAGTAAAGGTTTGAGATGTAAATATAAATCGTAATTCACTTATACCTTCAAGTTGCTTCTTCAGTTCCTTATAAGCATAGATAGAAAAACAAGCAGCAGCAATCGAAAGCTTATCACCTTTCGATATTGTAATCATCAAATCGTCTCTAACGGTGTTATTTATATTATCAAAGATTTGCATCTGTTTCTCCTCGCCACATCATCTCAAATGAATGCAGTCCGATAATCTACGAAAATTATCATCTTATATCTAAATATAGCATGTTTTGGCAGATTTTTCAACACGAGAAACGATTATTCTTTATTTACCTTTTCTATTTCCTTAAAGATTAACCCACCTTCTCCGCATTATAAGAGTCTATAAGCTTATTTTTGTCAACCAGTATGAATCTCATATTAATCTTCTTGCATGCTTTTTCGCTCTACAAACCACCGCCCGATGACCGTTCCAGTTAAATTCGGACTCCGTTCAAAGAAAAGAAAGCTTCTTTGTCCACGAATCATTACAGTATAACGATCCCCCTGCCCTCCAGCTTTTAGGGCAGCCGCCTGTCGGATATCGACAACTCGATCAATGGTATATCTCTCTCCGTCTTCCCAGACCAACTCTCTGGGCAGCATAACTCCATCCTCAGAAAAATCGACTGTTACACCGACATATACTTTTGCATCAAAGTCTTGTTCAGACATATTCAACCCTTCATGTTTTTCAGGAAGTTGCCATGTGCTTTAATCGGTGCGTCGAGCTTGTATCCCTTTTGTTTCATTGCGCGGAATTTGAAATCTAATAGTTCAGCGGGAACATTCAACGCCTGAGCCGCTTGAAAGAAAGACAGATCATCATTCAGAACCGCCATTACTTCCTTATCTCTCAGGAGCAGTTCGGCAGCAAATAGATTAGCTTCGTATTCATAATGTGAAACTGTATCAAACAACATAAAATCATGAAAAGCCTTCAGTCCCGCACCTTTACGATGTAGGACAGCGTGACCAAGTTCATGTGCACAAATGATTCTTTGTAATTCTTCTGATAAATCGCTGTTAATCGTTATAGCTGTCTTTCGGCTTTGAGATAAGAAAAAGCCCTTGCAAGCCCCGCTGAAGGTCCCCATCGGCTCAAACAGCATAATAACGCCAAACGCCTCACAGATGCGAAACGGATCGGTTTCACCTGTTCTGCTGATCGTTCTGCAGGCAGCTTTCGAGATATATTCATATGAGGTCAGCAAATTCTCACCTTCTTAAGATAACAAATTGAGGGAAGACGAGTCCCATAAAATATAGTATAAATCGGGTCATGTCCATTAAACGGGACTTCGGCCTTATTTATTTTTACCGAATGTTTTCTTAGCTTCTTCTTTACAGGCCAGATATGCCTTCATAACCGCCTGGAAGTAGGCATCTTTCGCCTCTTCGCTGATATCTCCACCTGCAAACAGGGCAGTGTTTCTTTCCATGAGATAGGCAATCTCTTTTGCAGCTTTGCTGTCAAATCGCTCTCTCGCTTCTTCGATATAGGGTTTCTCTTGCAAGCCAAACAGCGGATCTTCGATATCATCCCGTCTCAGATATTCAGCGGAAACCTGCAGTTGTTCCGCCAGCTTTCGCAGATAGTAATAACGGGGTGCTTTTTCACCGATCTCATAAGCTGCGATTGAACGTTTGGACACGCCCACCTGATCAGCGAGTTCCTGCTGTGTGATCCGAAGCGTCATTCTGGCTTCTCTGACCTTATCTGCGAAACTTTTCATGTCCCGTATCCTTTCAAAATTCATCTTAATTGCATTATGTACATTTTTCCTGTTGACAATGGTTCATCATTAGGCATAGAATATCGGTGAACCAAGTGAACATATAGTTAGTATATGTTCATTCAGAAAGTTTGTCAATAGTCCTATTGAAACGGGTGATGAAATGGAACGGGCAATCCTGCACAGCGATTTGAACAGTTTTTATGCATCGGTGGAGATCATGCTGAATCCACGTCTGAGGGGTAAAGCAATTGCGGTCTGCGGCTCCACTGAGGATCGACATGGAATCGTGCTGGCGAAGTCGGAGCTCGCAAAGAAAGCAGGTGTCAAGACTGGCATGGTGAATTGGGAAGCAAGGGCGTTATGTAAAGATCTTTTGGTCATACCTCCACAGTACGAACAATATTTGAAATATTCAAAGCTGACGCAGGCAATCTATAACCGATATACTGATTTGATCGAGCCATTCGGCATGGATGAGTGCTGGTTGGATGTTACGGGCAGCAGAGGGATATGCGGGGACGGCATGACTATTGCTGAAGATATCCGTCAAACAGTACGTGAAGAACTAGGGATGACCGTCAGCATCGGTGTCTCATTTAATAAAATTTTCGCAAAACTGGGTTCGGATATGAAAAAGCCTGATGCGATCACGCAGATCACCGACAGCGATTTCAGAAAGAAAGTGTGGCCGCTTCCTGCCAGTGATCTGATCTACTGCGGACACGCCACGACCGCTAAGCTCGCCAAGTATGCCATCTATTCCATAGGAGACCTAGCCATTACCGACCCAGAGTTTTTAAGGAGACTACTCGGCATTAACGGCATTGCGCTTTGGCACTATGCCAACGGAACCGACAGGTCACGAATCATGCATAGAGACTTCGTTTCCCCAGTGAAGTCCATCGGACATGGAATCACTTGTGTCTGCGATCTGGAGAACGATGAAGAGGTTTGGAAAGTGATCTTGGAGCTCTCGCAGGATATCGGCCACCGACTTCGGGTTCATGAGTTATCGGCAAAAGGTGTACAGGTCTCCGTACGGAGTAATGATCTGCTTGGTTTTCAATTTCAAAATAAACTGCCTTTTAAAACACAGCTCCCATCTGAGATTGGTGCCGCTGCACTTCATCTTTTTAAAGATAACTATCAATGGACGACAAATGTTCGTGCGGTCACGGTTCGTGCTATCAATCTTGTTCCGAAAGACGAATCCGAACAGCTTTCATTTTTTCGCGATA
>Ga0209203_1003299_pt1 | contig 10122 bp, 5 predicted proteins | sample AD_UKC109_MetaG_FD_184423 | JGI IMG/M metagenome (GOLD analysis project Ga0209203, IMG submission 184423) | Active sludge microbial communities of municipal wastewater-treating anaerobic digesters from Hong Kong - AD_UKC109_MetaG (SPAdes)... | ecosystem: Engineered > Bioreactor > Anaerobic >...
TTGAAGGTGTCATGTTTGTTGAAGGCGATCCACAATCATTTGAAACCGTTTCCATCAGCCTGAACGGCCATATCAACAACAGACTGTTTGGTGGAAGAACCTATCTAGGTAAAATAATCATAGACAAAATGGACGTAAGGGAAGAATGGAAGACCCAGAATGTCAGGATAAACTTCAACTCCAAGGGCCTTGGGATAATGTACTATCTTGATGAAAAAGACTCGGATTACAGTCTGGTACCGCATGCTTATGTATCCATGGGTGACATGGCCGGTTCACTTGCAATGTCCCTGATAGAAGAAGGCAAGGCTGAAACACACATGTTTAAAGGAAGCACTTTTTTTGCAGGACCTGCTGCCAGCAGGGATGAAGCTGTTGCTTTGTCAAATGACCTGATGGTGAAATTCCTGGATAATCCACTTGAATAAACCTTGCAAATACAACTGACATATATTATTATATATTAGGCTTGCGCCATTAGCTCAGTAGGCTAGAGCACCTGACTCTTAATCAGGGTGTCCCGGGTTCGAATCCCTGATGGCGCACCAGTAGTGAAAGGACTTCCGAAGGAAGTCCTTTCACTTGCGCTTTTAGACAAAACCTAGTGTTCGAAAATGGCGTACCACAGGCGAAGCCGAGGAACGCCATGAAAGAACTCAGTTTATTTGGCGGGCGCACCTATTTCACTTCCGAAGGAAGTCCTTTCACTTGCGCTTTTAGCCAAAACCTAGTGTTCGGAAATGGCGTACCGCAGGCGAAGCCGAGGAACGCCATGAAAGACTTTGTATGCACATAGCCCAATCCTGCGGATTCTCTCGTAACTTGCTTATAACTTATTACAAGTTACTGCCGAACTCAGAAAATTGAGCTCAATGTGCCAGCGATTTTCATGAATGAAAATCATTATTTGGCGGGCGCACCTATTACACTTCCGAAGGAAACTCTTTTTTTACTGCGTTTTTACAGTGGGATTCGAACCCTGAAAGATAAATTGTCACTGCACAAAAGTCGTTGCCGCACCTTTAAAAGGCTTCGCATGAGGTCTTTTTTCATTACGGGCGACGATGGCGATTGCATTATATGTCATGAGCGCTTTCTATATTCTACCGGGGTAATGCCTACATGTTTCCTAAAGGTGTTCTGGAAATGGCTCTGGGACGAGAAACCGAGGAATTCACTCACTTCGCTTAGGGAACGGTCAGTATTTTTAAGAAGCCTTTTTGCCTCATCCATTTTCTGTTTTGTAATGAAAACATGAAAAGTGGTATCCAGCTCAGACCTGAACATATTACAGAGTTTGACTCGGCTTATCCCGAAATGCCTGGTGATGTCATCTATTAATATTTTTTGGTTTATATTGCTGTTGATATACCTTATTATATTTAGCAGTTGTTTTGAGTGGATTCCTTCGACATGCATCCCTTCAACCCTTTCGGCGAAATCAATCAGCATATCAATATTAAGTAAGGCTATGGAGTTATAATCAGGGAGCATTTCGACTTTCTGTATGTAATGGTCACTCATTGTAAAGGCGGTTTCATATGAAAGACCGCCGTCTATAGCGGCACGACTAGCCAGTGTTGCGCTGCAGATAAAGGTGTTTCTCATCTGGCGGAGTTCATTATGTGCAAGCTTGCCCACACGTCCGGAAGGGGGGGAGGAGAACATCTTGTGTAATTCATTTGTTTTCCCATCCTTTATATATGAGACAAGTTTTTTCTCCAGGTTGATTGTGTTATGTATACTGACATCATCAGGCTCCGCTGTTGCTTGTTCATTTTGGTAGATGTCAACAGGAGCGATGTTAAGGTTCTGCTTTATCATATCCAGTGCGGTTATCTTTTCGTTATTTACGGCATAATTGATGAAGCTGAGTATCTGCAGGAGAGACTCCATGGAATATGTGGGGATTGAATCTGTGTATGTTATAAAAGAATGGAGGTTTGAAAAGGGAATACCCAGTTCCTTCATCAGAATCAGCAGCTGTTCCCTTCCTGGCTTTATACTGAATGTAGGACCGATGATAATTGTATTTTTGCAATCTTTGGTCTTTATTGAGCCGAATACAAACGGCTTATGCTTGTCGTAATAGTCGACAGTGTTGTGGTTTGAATATATTTCATTTAAAACAAGCTCAACAGGATCAGGCGTAAACTCAGTATTTTGGTGGATTTCCAATATATTACCATCCTCGTATATTCGCACCTGCAGTCCCATTAGACTGCTTATATTAAGACTGAGATAAGATAAATCCATAAAAAACTCCAATAAACAGAAGTATATATACGAATTTACAATAATGTGTACGAAATTACAAGATGGAATCGTTGGCATTGATTAATGTGTAAGTAGTAAAATGAGGGATTAATCTATGAAAAAGGCGGATATGCTTACAATTGAAGAAAAAGCAGCCTTACTGGAAGGTTATGAAACCTGGAGAACGAATCCGATCCCAAGGCTTGATATAAGGTCACTCTTCTTAACAGACGGCCCGCACGGGCTTCGCAGGGTTAGGGAAACTGGTAGTGGCTTTGCCGTTTCAAACAACGAACATTCTACATCGTTTCCCACAGCTGTGGCTGTAGCTTCATCATGGAATACGGGAAATGCATATGATATTGGGAAAGCCATCGCTGAGGAATGCATAGAAGCCGGTGTTGATGTGCTTTTGGCTCCGGGAGTAAATATAAAGAGAAACCCATTGTGCGGCAGAAATTTCGAATACTTCTCTGAAGACCCATTTGTTTCCGGTGTGTTCGGAGAATCATTTGTAAAAGGCGTTCAAAGCCTGGGTGTAGGCTGCAGTGTCAAGCATTTTGCGGCTAACTCAAATGAGAATTACCGTTTCATCGGCAACAGTATCGTTGATGAACGTGCTTTGATGGAGATATATCTGCGTGCGTTTGAGAGGATTATAAAAAAAGCAAAACCTTTTACAGTCATGTGTTCGTATAACCGTCTTAATGGCGTTTTCGCATCGCAGAACAAAAAGCTGCTGACCGATATTCTGAGGGGTATGTGGGGATTCGATGGGCTGGTAATGACAGATTGGGGTGCCACCTGCGACCGCCTCAAGGGAATAAAAGCGGGGAGTGATCTTGATATGCCGGGAAATGTGTGGCATAACAGGAAATCTATCATCAATGCAGTGAGGAATGGCGAATTAAGTGAGGAAGACATTGATACTGCAATTGATAGGGTGCTGACGCTTGTAAATAATTCTTCGGAAGAGAAAAAAGACGCGAGATACAGTGAGACGAAACATGTGGAACTTGCTTGCGATATCGCAAAGGACAGTGCTGTTTTACTGAAAAACGACGGTATTCTTCCACTTAAAGGCAATGAAAGGATTCTCATAGTCGGTGAGATGTTTGAGAAACTGCGTTACCAGGGAGCCGGATCATCTTTGATTAATCCGCCGTCTGTTGTTTCTGCAAAGGCTGCCTTCGATAAGCGCAGCATAGAGTACACTTATGAAAAAGGATATCGGGCCTTCTATCAAAAGGATAATCCCAGTTTAATTAAGAATGCACTAAGGGCTGCAGAAGAAGCGGATATTGTTTTATTCTTCGGTGGCCTGACTGATTTCGAGGAAAGCGAAGGCTTTGACAGACAGCATATGCGCATAGACAAAAGGCAGAGGTCCCTATTGAAAAGCTTGACGGATATGGGCAGGAAAGTGGTTTTTGTGCTGCATGCCGGAGCACCTGTTGAGATTCCCTGTTATATGAATTTATCAGCCGTATTGAATATGCACCTGCCCGGAATGCATGGCGGCGAAGCAACTGCGGCGTTGTTATATGGAGAGAGGGTTCCTTCTGGTAAACTGGCGGAAAGCTGGACCAATTGTACGGAAGATACAAGCTGTTTTGCAGATTATAACAGAAGTGCCACTTCAAAATATTATGAAAGTATTTATGTCGGGTATCGCTTCTATGACAAAGCGAAAACAAACCTGCAATTCCCATTCGGGTACGGTTTGTCATATACAAGCTTTGAATATGGAAACATTTCCGTGGTGGAAAATAAAGATGAAATTAATATAACTGCGGACATAACGAATTCAGGTGATTATGACGGAGCCGAGGTTGTGCAGCTTTATGTCCGCAATAATAAAAGCGATGTGTTTAAAGCCGAAAAAGAACTCAGGGCATTTTCCAAGGTGTTTATTAAAAAAGGCGAAACCGAAGAAGCGAAACTTGCATTTAATAAAAGGGACCTTGCATATTGGAACATACAGAGACATGAGTGGGTATTGGAAAACGGACTTTATGAAATATGCCTGGCAGCTTCATCTGCAGATGTGCGGTTGTGTGCGCCCCTTAGGATATCAGACGGAGAAGAGGTGGTGTCTCCATATTCCAAGAAGGTAACTGCTGATTATTTGATACCTCCCCGTGATATTCCAGGAAGCTTTACTGAACTTACTGGATATACTGAGGAAGAAAAGTACCAAAATGAGCTGACACTGGAATCTTCGCTATTGGATTTTAAAAAGACATTCATTGGACGGATTTTTTACTTATCAGTCATGGCGGTAGTAAAAAAACAATATCGGAAAACAAAAAGGATGAAGGATTCACTTGAGAGGGATGCACTGCTTAAGAATTCGTATTTTGTGGTACGAATGATGCCTGGTAATTCGCTGCGGGCGATGTGTATGTCGTCCGGGGGAAAATTTTCATATAATACAGCAATGGGGATGCTGGAAATAGCCAATGGGCATTTTGTCAAAGGGATGAAATATATATTTAAAAAGGAGCGGGTACTGCCGCTTCCAGTGAATAAACAAGGAGACAGGATATGAGGAAAATTTCTGGATTACTGGAAGAGAATATTTTACAAAGCCGTATTAAAGCACCTGACACCACTGCCAGGGAACGTTGGCTGGGGTATCTTTTGGGACCGGTAGGAGCTTTGCTCCTGAATGCAGTGCTTGCCACTTATCTGAATGTCTATTATACAGATGTTCTGAAACTTACAATGGTATGGGGAGGAGCTTTCCTGGTTGTTTTCCCGATAATATCCAAGATAATCGATGCAATCACAAATATCATAATGGGATATATAATCGACAGGACCAGGACAAAGCAGGGAAAAGCCAGACCATGGATTCTCTTTGCAGCTCCGCTTCTTACAATTTCAGGTTTATTACTCTTTATGGTACCGGAAACCAGTATGACCGTTAAAGTGATATGGGTAATGATTTCCTACAATCTATTTTATTCATTTGCATTTACTATCTACAACATGAGTCACAACCTGATGGTTCCGCTGTCAACAAGGAACATACAACAAAGGGGGAAATTGTCGGTTTTTAACCAGGTAGCCACGATAATGATGAGTGGAATAATAGTTGCACTGATATTCCCTATGGTAATACTTCCGATGATAGGTGTAGATAAAGGCAGCTGGATTATGGTAATGGGAATAATTGCCATTATCGCTCTTCCTCTTACATTGGTTGAATACTATTTCACAAAAGAGAGAATAAGCGAGGAGGCCATACAGGCACTGGAGGAAAAACCTTCATACACAAAACAGCTGAAAACAATCTTCACCGATCGTTACATGCTCCTGATATTCGGATTCTTCTTCATATATCTGACCGGTTCGAGCATCAAGAACATAGGGTTGGTATATTACTGTAATTATGTACTTGGGAGCTATAATGACGGAATAACCCAGACACTGGTCTCGGCAATAGGGGGGATTCCCATGGGCATAGGGATATTCGCTGTCTGGCCTCTGGCTAAAAGGTTTGGGAAACGAAACGTGACGCTTGCCGGATTCATATTTTACGGTCTTGGGAGTGCCTTGTGCTGGATATTCCCAACGGACATGGTTACTGTCTTTATAGGGCAGTTCATAAAGAATTTGGGCGGCCTGCCTGTTGCATATATATTCATGGCGTTGTTCGCGGACACCCTTGACCATATCGAATGGAAAGCGGGATTCAGGTGCGACGGAATCGCGATGTCGGTTTACAACGTCATTGCTGTTGCCCTTGTCGGAATATGTACCGGTATATTCAATGGTATGCTTGCCAAATCAGGCTATATCGCTCCCTTTTATGATGAAGCAGGAAACTTTATCGCGGTGCAGAGCCAGGCTGTCAAGGATATAATAACCTTCGCCTTTGTGGGATTGGAGACAATCACGGCAGTCATATTGCTTGGAATGCTGGTATTCATGAATGTTGAAAAAGGGCTTACCAGGAAGCAACAGGAAATCAAGGAAAGAACGGAAGTACAAAATGCCTGAAAACATGAAATAACAGGATAACAAAAAGATTGTATGGTGTACAAAGGTGAAGCTGGTGAATGTTATAAATTTGTGAAATTCTGTTGAATGGGAGAAATAATATGATTGCTATAAATTTGAAAACCGAACATCTGACTGATCCGCTTGGTATAGAAATTCTTTATCCCCGTCTTACATGGAACTGCAAAGGCGGTGTTAACCAGACTGCCTACCGGATTATATGCAGAGACAATACTGACGATGTCATTTGGGACACAGGAAAGGTGCAGGGCACTGCTATGCACAAGCATTACGCAGGCAAAGTGCTTAAAAGTCGTGAGCGTGTGTACTGGCAGGTGCTTTTATGGGACGAAAACGAACAAATGGGGCCTTGGTCAGACGAGGCGGTATTTGAACTGGGTCTTTTAGAGCCTTCTGACTGGCAGGCTGAATGGATAACCGGAAATTATCCCGTTCATAAGAAAAGGCGTTATCCAGTGGATTGCTTTCAAAGGAATTTTTCTTCATCTGCTGTAAAAAAGGCACGTTTATATATAACCGCATGCGGTTTATATGAAGCGCGGATGGACGGAAAAAAGATAGGCGATTTCTGCATGGCACCAGGCCACACAGACTATCGTAAACGTGTTCAGTACCAGACATATGATGTAACAAACTTGATTGCCGACGGACAACATTCGCTAACAGTACAGCTGGCTGACGGCTGGTACCGTGGAAGCTGCGGTGCATGGGGACTTAAGAATCAATACGGTACCCAGACGAAGTTCATGGCCCAATAGGAGTTATATTACGAAAACAGAGAAAAAGAAATCATTGTTACTGATGGAAACTGGGATTGGTCTGACGACGGTCCCATCCGTTTTGCTGACAACAAGGACGGAGAAATAGTTGAAGCATCCCGTATACCATCCTACTCAGGAAAAGCTAAAGCCACTGGTCATACTATCGTTCCACAGGCATCAGGCAATGTTCCTGTAACAGAGCATGAGAGGTTACAGCCGACAGTCAACAAAGCCTTAAACGGAAAACAAATATTTGATTTCGGTCAGAACATTGCAGGTTGGCTGGAATTCAAGGTCCAGGCTAAAAAAGGACAGCGGGTACATATACAATGCGGCGAGATGCTGGATACGGATGGAACCCTGACTCTGAAAAACATACAATGCAGGCGCAAGGATTTTGCCACACCCCTGCAAACTGTCGACTATGAATGTAAAGACGGCGAAAACCACTACAAGATGACTTTTGCTGTTTTCGGCTTCCGTTATGCTGAAGTCGTATCTGATGTGAGTATTCGTCCTGAGGATATTACAGCCATCGCAGTGTATTCAGATATGGGGCAGGTAGGCATTTTCGATAGTTCCAATGCGCTTTTAAATCAATTCGTCCAGATTGCGATTTGGTCTTGTAAAGGGAATTCCCTGGATGTGCCCACCGATTGCCCGACAAGGGAACGCCATGGCTGGACAGGGGATGCCCAGATTTTCTTTGAGACTGCAGGCTACCTTATGGACTATGCCCCATTTGCTCGGAAATATGTGCAGGATATATTCGATTGGCAGCAAAAGGACGGCAAGCTGCCCCAGATTGCTCCTTATGGTGGTGTTGACTTCTATATGAAATGGATGAATGGATCCGTGGGTTGGGCGGATGCCGGCGTATTAATACCATACCGTTTCTGGAAGCTTTACGGCGACGACAGCCTCATACGCAAGCACTACGACGGAATGGTCAAATACGCCAGGTTTATGATAGACCGCTGCGGCAAATACACGCCTCTTCGTCATCGGCTTAAACTCAAGGGCGAGGCTAAAAAGTATGTGGTGAACTTCGGACAATCATACGGTGAATGGGCGGAGCCTGCGGATGTATACCCAAACGACTGGAAGAATATGGTGCTTCCTCACCCCGAGGAATCTACCGCATATACAGCATTTATCATGCGTCATATGGCGGAAGTGGCGGAATATATGGGCAAGGAACAGGACAGAGCACTATTTGAGCAATATAAAAAGGGCTGCACAAAGGCATACCGGCAGTTGATACTTCAACCGGGTTATACCCTTGACACAGACCGTCAGGCAAAGCTTGTCCGTCCCCTTTATATGAATCTGCTGGGAGAAGAGCAGACAGCTTTTGCTGAAGATAGACTGATAAAGGCAATGGAGCATTATGGATGGCGGCTGGGTACGGGATTTATGTCCACGCCTTTCATTCTTTATGTACTAACTGAGCTGGATATTGAATTTGCCTACCGTCTTCTTGAAAATGAGGAAATGCCGGGATGGCTTTTCATGCCTAAAAACGGTGCTACAACCATATGGGAATCCTGGGAAGGAACACAGGCCCAGGGCGGCATTGCTTCTCTAAATCACTATTCCAAGGGTGCAGTATGCGAATGGCTGTTCAAAACTATGTGCGGAATCAGGATCAATGGCGAGAACCACTTTATAATATCACCCCGGCCGGGCGGACATTTTACACACGCCAAAGCAGGATATCAGAGCGTTTTCGGACATGTGGAAAGCGGATGGGAGAAAATAGAAGGCGGTTATCAGTTTACAATTATTGTTCCGTGTAACACTACTGCAGACATTATGCTCCCAGACGGTAGACAGGAATCCGTGCAGCACGGGTTGTACCGATATACTGTGGAAGTTGCAAATGCCTCACCTTATCAACGGGAAAACTGACGAAACTCTGCCATGTATTGCATATAAGTGCTGAAAGCCGTTGATAAAGGATATCATGGACGGAACCATCGTCGGATTTAGGTATTCCAACTTTATTGGTATGCACATAGCCCAATCTTGCAGATTCTCTCGTAACTTGTTTATAACTTATTACAAGTTACTGCCGAACTCAGAAATTGGACTCAATGTGCCAGCGATTTTCATGAATGAAAATCATTATTTGGCGGGCGCACCTATTTGACTTTCGAAGGAAGTATTTTACTGCACTTTTACTGTGGGATTCGAACCCGGGAGGGGTAAAATCGTTTGAAAAATGTTTCGGTAAGACAGTTTTTAAATTTTACGTGGAAGTCCTTTCACTTGGTAATTTTGTTTTTAGTAGTATAATAAAAGGAGCGAATAAGAGAAATATCTCTTGGTTTATACAATTTACAAATTGGTGAAAGGAAGAAAAAATGGATTTTCTATTAGGCAACAGCATCTGGGTTTATATTATTATATTCGCCGGTAAAATTTTTGAGGTATCAGTTGCAACACTTCGCATGGTTCTGATCAACAGAGGGGAGAAGCTCCTTGGCAGCATTATTGCATTCTTTGATGTTCTGCTCTGGCTTTTGATAACGGGAACTGTTTTAGCAGGATTCGGAGACAGCATTTTGAAAATAGTTGTTTTTGCACTGGCATTTGCAATAGGCAATTATCTGGGCTCATGGCTTGAGACAAAACTGGCCTTTGGAGTCAGTTCAATACAGTTGATTCTGAATGACAGTGAAGTTGTGGATGAATTACTGGCAAACCTCCGGTCCAACTCCTTTGCAGTGACAGTGATTGACGGTCAGGGCAAGGACGGAGGAAGGAAGCTTCTGCTCATTCACTTGAAGAGAAAGAATATTCCAAAGGCCATAAAAATAGTCAATGACACAACAAAGGACTGCACAATAACCGTAAATGATGTAAAGGCAATCCGCGGCGGATTCATCAGGAAATGATTATCCTTGATGAACTTCCATCCGGGAAGGAAACATATAAACAGGATTAATCATTGTGCTATAATCATCATAGCAAAACCGGAAGAGGATTGAGTTATGAAGCCAGAAGAGTTGAAACCGGGTCTTTCGAAGTGGTGGCCGGCCTTTGGTCCGCTGCCATCGGAAAAGTATATCGG
>Ga0209203_1003308_pt1 | contig 10094 bp, 13 predicted proteins | sample AD_UKC109_MetaG_FD_184423 | JGI IMG/M metagenome (GOLD analysis project Ga0209203, IMG submission 184423) | Active sludge microbial communities of municipal wastewater-treating anaerobic digesters from Hong Kong - AD_UKC109_MetaG (SPAdes)... | ecosystem: Engineered > Bioreactor > Anaerobic >...
TTATATCAGTAAAATCAACAACCTGAACGCCGTCTCCCAGCGCCGAGATATATGCGGTATTGCCGTCCATCGTAATCCCCATCGGGCTTCCGATCATCGCGAATTCGCCCGTTTTCGTCGGGTTGGACGGATCGCTGATATCCACGATCCAAATACCCGGTTCGCCAGCGCAGAGTACCGTCGTATCGTTCAGGAAAGCGACCGCCTCGCCGGAAGCACTATTGTCCATTGAAGAAAGGAACTGTATACTCTGCGGATCCGACACGTCGAACACCTGCAATCGCGACCCTGTTATAAATATATCCCCGCGTACGGCCGCGCTGTTTGGCTCAGCATCTGGATATACAAAACTCGCAACTTCCGTATTCGCCGGGTCGCGTACGTCAATCACCAATGCCGCATGCTCCCCCGCAATGTAGACGTACCCGTCGCCCAATGCGAGCGAGCGAAACGCATTGTAGAATACCCCCGCACCGTTACCTGTGCCAAGTTTCTCCGGAACAAACGGGTCTGACACATCGAATATCGTGAGTTGGTCGTCCGTGTCGAGGTGCATCGTCATATAAGCCATATCGCCGTCAACGAGAAAGTTGTTGACATATCCACCGTCGGAATTATACCAAAACGCCTCCTGCGGATTGCTGACATCACTCAGGTCAATCACGTGCATGCCGGAAAGCCCACCCGCTACGTATGCAGTCGTCCTGCTCACCGTTATACGGCGGGCTTCTGTCAACGGCATCCAGCGGCATAGCAATTCGGGCGCCGTCTTGTCCGAATAATCAACCGAGACCAGCCCGAATTCTTCATCCAGTAAAAATACCGTATTACCTTCCATCGCACCGGAACCAACAAAGCCAAACAGCGTAAACGTAGACAACAGTTCCGGGTAACTCGAAGATAAATCGTATAACATCGCGCCGTCCGCGCCGTCCAGCACAAGCAAGTCATCATCGGCATTTTCCAGCGCCATCGCCCAACCGGTCGTTTCCGTATTGTTCACAAGTTTCGGCGAGAGTGGTTCGCCGATATCAAACGCACTGACGCCACCCCATGCGCCCGCAAGATACAGTCGTTCGTTGACAATTTCTGCGTCGTACTGACATCCATTGAGTTGGATCATTCCCGCTTCGACAGGCTTTTTCGGATCGCTCAAATCAATCGTAAATAAGCCGCTCCCACCACCCGCGGCATATAGTGTTGTGTCCTTTATAGCGATGTCGTACACATACGCAAGCGAATATGCTTCCGACACGACGGTCGGATTCTGAACATCGGAAACGTCCGCGATCTGCACGCCCTGCGGGCCATCGGCAAGAATGACATATTGGCCATATGAGATCGCATTTTCCGTATACCCCATGGTATCAAGATAACCTGAAATGGTCGGTGTAGATGAATTTGAGACATTCAAAATCACCATCCCGCCTGAACCGCAGGATACGAACAGATGTCCCAGTCCGTCTCCTGAGATGCTTTCGACAAACTGCGGCAGCAGAGGGCTGGTAGCCATAACCTCTATCGCTTCAGGGTCGGCCACATTCAGAACCAGCACGTGCAATCCCGAGCCCAGATAGAGTCGGTCGCCGTCCCGATACATCGCCTTGGTCGTTCCGCCAAACTGGCCCGTCATCTGCCAGTTGTCGGAGCCGGGATATGTCCATGTAGGTTCGATGGGCAGTTCGTCGATGTCTGATCCGGATGACATATCGGTAACTGCGGTCGGATTTTGAAGCGCTGGCGTAACCGTAGATACACTTAATGAAGCATTTGGTGATTCTGCCTCAGTCTTCGGAGCACATCCAGCCAAAGTGAACAGCAGAGCAAGTAAAAAAACAGTTAATCGCTTCATAGATCATACTCCTCAAATCCGTCGTTCTTCAATTCAGAGTTCGTGCAACACTAGCTTTGGACTTAGCAATAACTTAAGTAGCTTATTATCTTCTTTCATTCTAGAAGTGTAAAAATCCAAAGTCAATACAAGTATCTGACGTGCACAGATACCTTCTTTGCACTCTCCATCTCTCCCCTTTCTGCCGTCCTCCCTTGCCATACCATTTTTAGCGGCTATGTACTTGTCACCCTAGCATTTCAAAGCCCATAAAGAACCAACCAACGTATACGGAGACTCGCGTGAGCCTCCGTGTCCGTCTTGGTTTGGTTATCGTGCGTCGTTGGGGCAAACGCCCCACCCGCTTAATGAACCGCTCAGCGGCGGCGGCGTTGCCCCACACGCGGGTCCTATACGATTCGCTCCTAAGCAAAATAATCTACTAAACCAACGCGTTACCATCTATTGTCAGGCAGATAAAGCGCATATAATAATATCAGCCTGAGTTACACAACCCCCTATTTTACAAGAAAGGTGGATGCCCATATGATACTGACCGCCGTTATCCTCTGGCTCGTCGCGTTCATTATCCTGATCATCATCATCAAGAACATGCTTTCCCGCGCGACTAAGAAAAGGCGCTGTACCGCCACGACCAACGCTGTGATCAAAGACGTCAAAGAGCGCTTTATCAGCGTCATGACCAACGAGTACACCCCCATCGTTTCCTATACGGTGGATGGGAATGAGTACACCTGCAAATACACAAAGGCGTATGTCCCCGACACCTATCAGGTCGGGCAAACCGTTGAGATTCAGTACAATCCAAACAAACCGAAGGAAATCAATTCCAAAGGCGACAGCAACAAATCCGACTATGTGTTTCTGGGTGTCACCATCGTTATTGCAATCATCGGCTATGTGTTGCTGAGATTCTTTTAAGTAAAAACCTTGCAGCGATATCCTCTTTATGAGCAAAACCGCCGTGATCCATTCGTCCGGCGGTTTGTATCATATTTTGATTCTAACCAAAGAAAGTTATGTTTCCCGTTCAATCGGTTCCACGGATTTGCTGACCGCTGAGCGCAAGATGTCTACGTCGAACCCAGCCACTTTGTACCCTTCCAGCACCGCACTGTAATAAAAAGCGCTTGGTTTCCCGAGCGGGTGGCCGCCGCGCATAACATAAGCCACGCAACTGATAAGCTTCCCATCGAGCCGAATCCGGAACTGTTGCTTTTCGAACAAATGAGGGAACTCTTCGTACAGATCCAGTGCCGCTTCGTCCGCTGGCGTGATGTCCCACACCAGCACCGGCACGCTGCAGCCTTTCATTGGTTCGACGTTCGCCACCGCAGCGGCGTGTGTTCCGCGGAATACAATTCGATGATTTCGCAGTGTTGACGCACCCAGCAGTTTTGCCGTCGGGCAGCGTTTTGCCATTTCGGCGCGGTTTACACCGACGCCATATGCGGCGAAAACGTGGTTACTCATGGTCGACTTCCTCTATTTTCTGGCATTCGTCCTCACCAAACACTACACCCAGCGTGTTGCCGCAATCCCAATTCACATGAATAGTCCCAATATCGTCGACCAGAGTGACCGTCCCACGATCACCCTGTCGCAGGTTGGTGTATGGATCGTTCATGCGAATCAGCATCACCCGAGTGCCGGATGTGTAATACTCTTTGAGCTGTTTTAGCATCTCCGGATGAATTGTTGTCATTCTTTATCACCCGCTTCCCGTGCGGTGCGAAACGCCGCGTTGCCGGACAAGTTCTTCAGTAAGATCTTGCGTGCTTCTTTATACTCCGTGCCGATAAATCCAAGCCGGAGCAGAAAGCAGCGGAAGGTGTATTTTTCATTATCCGTTTCCTGCTCCGTCGCGATCACGCGTTTTTGTGTTCTTGCAAATTCACAAAGGCTCCGCACCAGATTGTAGTAGGCGGCAATGTTCGCCTGATCGTCAGTCGGGTGGAACCACCCGAATTCGATCCTGTCGCGATGTTCTGTGATCGGCAGGCTGTCCGTACCAAGCGCTTTCTTCAGCAGCGTTGCTTTGCTTGCAACCAACCGCCGCAGATTCTCCATGGCGGTGGGCGTCATGCCATCTTTCGGCAACTCGATCGCAAGACGTTCGGGATCGGCAACGCGAAGTGTTTCTGTATCTAGTTGATTCGCCTCGACCGCTTTGGGTTCAACAGGTTTTACCGCTTCGCCGACCCGTTCGCCGACGAAACCATCGTGAGCCAGTTCGCGGATCAGCATCTCGATCTGCAACTCGTCTGTGTCGTCCGGGCAAGTGACGGTGCCGTTCTTGTCGATCGTGTACGCCCCGACTTGAAACGCAAAGCTCGGTGCACCAAGGTATCGCGTCGCGTCCTGCAACGTGTCCCGCATGACCGCGACCAGCGCTTTCCGTTTGTCCCCCGTAACGTTGTACTTGATCTGCATTGTGAATACCTTCCTTTCGATTTGGTAGTCACATACATTGATCAAACGGGTGTGAATATCAAGCTAATTATCTGTGTTCTGGGGAACTTCATCGTATAGGGTTTTTACGCCTTCCCTAACGAGTATAACCTTATCGGAATTGCCAACTTGCTCGATATACCGTTTCACAATCACATCGCAGTATTTCTCGTCCAGCTCGATCATGCGGCAAACGCGATCGGTCTGCTCACAAGCGATCAGGGTGCTGCCGCTGCCGCCGAACGGGTCGAGCACGACACAATTCGCCATGCTTGAATTCAAAATCGGATATGCCAGCAACTCCACCGGCTTCATGGTCGGATGGTCGGCGTTCTGTTTGGGCTTATCAAACTCCCAGATTGTCGTCTGCTTCCGATCGGCGTACCATTCGTGCCGGCCTTTCTTCTTCCAACCGAACAAAACAGGTTCATGCCGCCACTGGTACGGGCTTCGCCCTAGCACCAGCGACTGTTTCTTCCAGATGCAAGTTCCCGAGAGATAGAACCCGGCATCCGAAAACGCCCTGCGAAAGTTCAAGCCCTCCGTGTCCGCATGGAACACATAGATTGACGCGTCATTCGCCATGCTGGCTTCCATGTTCCGAAAAGAAGCAAACAGGAAATCGTAGAATGCGCTGTCGGTCATGTTGTCGTTCTTGATCTTACCCGCGCTGCCTTCGTAGTTGACGTTGTAAGGGGGATCGGTTACCACGAGGTTTGCCTGGCTACCGTCCATGAGAAGATCGAACACATCGCGCTTCGTGCTGTCGCCGCAGACAAGCCTATGCATACCGAGCAGCCAAAGATCGCCCGGCTTCGACATCGCCGGCTCTTTTAGCACAGCATCCACGTCGAAATCGTCGTCATGCACGCCTTTGCGCTGAGCATCTTTGAACAGTGCATCAATCTCCGTTGCGTCAAAACCAGTAAGAGATACGTCGAAGTCCGCAAGCTGCAGATCGGAGATCAGAAGCGATAGCTTCTCTTTATCCCATTCGCCGCTGACTTTATTCATCGCGATGTTTAGCGCTTTTTCCTTTTCAACGCTTAACTCAACCACAACACATTCAGCTTCGGTCTGACCCATATGTTGAAGCACACTAAGCCGCTGATGTCCGGAAATTACCGTGTTCTTGTTTTTTGCGTTCACCACGATAAGTTCGACATAACCGAAATTTTCAATGGAAGCTTTCAGTTTTTCAAATTCCGCATCCCCGGGCTTTAGAATTTTACGAGGGTTGTATGCGGCAGGGTTTAGTTCCGATAACCTCAGTCTCTGTATGTTCATACAATGCACATCAACCTTTCTCGTATTAAAAGCTGCGTGATCTCCCAGTCCATAGTCAGTTCTTGTACTTTTTTGCTTTCGTGCTCAACGATTCGATGGCATGATGAGCAAAGGGTAACTAAATTCCGTTGCTCCCTCGTGCCATTAACGCTGGTCGGAATAATATGATGTACACACAAGTGGGTTTCTATACCACAACGATGGCAGACTTGGCCTTGCCTAATAGAGGCACTCAACTGATGCCATTCATGGTCGTATGGGCCGTACGTGCGCTTTTGAATCGCATTGTTTTGCAAAACTTGAATCATTCGTCTGCGCTTGTCGTCATCGTATTGTTCCCAATGAAGCAACGTTGCTTCACCTATTTTCTTTTTGCTTGCCGCGGAATGATATTCATCCCCGAGCCGTTGTTTCCGCAATTTCAGTCCGGCGCTAACCTTTTTTCTGAAATCAGGGTTTTTATTCTTTTCTACGATATCTTCGCGTGTTTTCTGCCATAAACGCTGGCATTCAACGGAACAGAAAAAATGAGAGGGTACCCTTTGTGCTGCATAGCTCCTACAACTTTTCTTGCCACACGTTTCGCAAGCATAGTGAATTTTCATTGTTGGCGCTCCACGTACCCAAACTCCGTGAGCGAACGCTTCAGCTTTTCATATTCCGGATCGCCGGGCTTCAGGTCTTTGCGCGGATTGTAATCCGCCGGAACGAGCTTACCGACCGGCAGCGTTTGAATGACCATACTGTGATCCTTTCGACACGATTTTTCGAAGTCCGGTCTGTGCCGCTGTTAGGTTTCCCGCGAGCGCCTGTCCGCGCAGAGTCTTTCGCTGTTGGCTTGTCAGTCGGTGGTATCGGAGCGACTGGATAAATTCCTGCACATCGTCCATACTCATTTTCCCTTGCGCGCGGTCAGTAAGCGTTCCATGACGTCGTCCTGCGGATTAGCACCCGTATAGTCGGCGGTGCAGTTTTCCTTTACGATCTGGAAGATTTCATACCAGAGCCGATTCGTCTGCGCCATGTAGTTCTGGCTCATAGCCACATATGGAGACTGGATCGCGCTTCCCGTCGTCGGATGCTTTGCCAAAAACCCATATTCCGTAATTGCAGTTTCACATTGGATCCAACGCGCCGCGCTCATGGCGTACCGTTCGAGCACCTGCGGTGAAACGATCTTCGCGCACCCTCGCTGGTCAAGCCAAGCCCAGGTGACAGCAAAAATCTCCGCCGCTTCGAGCGTGCGTCCATCCTTCTGACGCGCAGACAAGAATTCGCGCGGCACCGGCATTTCAATACCTTTCAATTCTGCAGAATGCGGGAACTCCACTACGGTAAGCTTACGCTTGCCGGGATTCCCCTCGAGCACCTTTTCTGCCAGCGGTTTCGGCGGTCTGCCACCCCGTCCGGGCGCCGGGCCTCTTCGTCCCATGTTTATTCCTCCCTGGAAAAACTTACGGGGCTATTCCCCCTGAAACTTTCGCAAAAGTTTGTACGTGACCCGACCGCGTTGACCAAATTGAATTGTGGTAGAGATAAGTACACCCCCAAGGTCATGGCTACACTCAACTTATTGTTTTAATTCGTTGAATGTTTGCTGTTCATAAGTTGAATAATGCAAAAAAACTCATAGGGAACTTTACTTTCACGCCCTAATCGATTATGATTAGGGCGTGAAAGTGAGGAATCGTCATGAAGTCCGCTGACAAACTGACTACATTGTTAAAAGAAAACAAAGGATTTTTGAAAACATCTGATGCCGTGGCGGAAGGTGTATCAAGAACCGTACTCGGCGATTTTGTACGGCATAACAATCTCGAGCGTGTTGCTCATGGTTTATATATGTCGCAGGACTCTTGGACAGACGGATTGTTTGTAATCCAGGTGCGTTATCCGGAAGCTGTGTTTTCTCACGAGACAGCTCTCTTCCTTCTGCACCTTGCCGATCGCGAACCCGATCCCTTTTCCGTTACTGTCAAAGCTGGGACAAATTCTGTTGGGTTGTCGCAGCAAGGAGTGAAGGTTTACAAGGTAAAGAAGGAACTTTTCAGCGAAGGCATCATCGAGACGAATTCACCATCTGGCCATTCTGTGAGGACATACAATGCCGAGCGGACAATTTGTGACCTGTTCCGAAGTCGAAATCGCATCGAGATTCAGGATTTGCAAGCAGCAATCAAAGAGTACGTTCGCTTAAAAGAGAAGAACATTCCACAATTATTGCGATATGCGCGTGCATTCTCCGTTGAAAAGCAAGTTCAACAGTATTTGGAGGCACTACTGTAATGATCCACACATCAAGACAGCTCAAGGCACTTGTGCGTAATATCGCCAAGGGTGACAGTGTGAAAGCCCAAATCATCATCCGCAACTATGTGACAGAGCGGTTTCTTGAACGGCTCTCACTCTCACAATATCGTAGCAACTTGATTCTAAAGGGCGGAACTCTGATCGCAGCCATGGTTGGTTTGGATAACCGCTCTACCATGGATGTAGACACTACGTTGAAAAAGCTGCCATTGAATGTAACAACTGTGCGAACAATCGTCGATGATATCATTGCAGTTCAACTCGAAGATGGCATGACATTCGAAATCCAAAGCGTGTCTCAAATTATGGAAGGCGCGGATTACCCCGGCATACGTCTTATGCTTGACGCGATTCTTGAAAACATGCATACACCCCTGAAAATCGATTTTTCCGCTAACGATGTAATCACACCTCGCGAGATTCCATTTGCCTTCCGTCTCTCATTTGAAGACCGTACTATACCAGTACTGGCGTATAACTTGGAAACCATTTTGTCCGAGAAACTCGAAACCCTACTTTCCAGGAGCACTGCCAATACTCGTATGCGTGACTTTTACGATATCCATGTTCTCATCAATATACCGACGCAGTGCATCGATAACACCACACTTAAAAAAGCGTTCATAGGAACATGCAATAAGCGAGGTTCTCTGGTCCTTTTGCCTAATATGGATCTGATTCTACAGGAGATTGCCGAAAGCTCTTCTCTGGTCGCGCTTTGGAAAAGTTATCAACGCAAGTATCAATATGCCTCAAAAGTTTCTTGGAATGATGTGATCAAGTCCGTCCGTGCCTTAGTTGAAATCGTGAAATAAAGCCACAATGTTTATCGCCATCATAAGCGCGTTGAACGATTTGAGGTGCCAATCGTAATCCTAGAATGGCAGCTCTTACAAAGCGCCATGAGGTTGCCCTCGTCGTTCGTACCGCCGCTTGCCAGCGGCAGAATGTGATGCACTTCCTCGGCGGGCGTCAGCCTGCCTTCGCTCATGCACTGCTCGCACAGCGGATGCGCTTGGATATAAATCCTTCGTATGCGCCGCCACGCGATGCCGTATCGTTTGTTAGTGTCCGGATCGCGAAGATATCGGTTGTATTGTCGCTCGGCGGTTTGTCTGTGCTCGTCACAGTACCGTCCATCTGTCAGCCTGCCGCATCCCGGATAGGAGCAGGAGCGCTTTGGTTTATATGGCATCTGCTGCTCCTTTGGAAACCAACAGAGGCTCCCGCTCGTGCGGAAGCCCCTCATTTCTTTTTATCCATTTTGAATCAGATCACTTTTCCAAGTGACATTCAATGACATTTAGTGACAACTTTTCAGAAAACAGTCCGGTGCTTAACAACACTTTCATTTTCGGTCGACATCCCGCGCATACATACTTGTTTTTGGGGATATAGCTGATCTGCCGCACTTCTGTGCCGCAAAATCGACATCGCGGATAATAAAGCATACCCTTGGCAGTTCTGACGGTACGAACACCGTCTCGCAATGCTTCCTGATAGCTCATCGTACTACCTCCGAAGGCACACAAATGCTTTGCAGCGCAAGGTCATGCATTCTCAGCATATGTCGTTGGGTATACCCCAATTCAACCGCGATGTCTTCCCACCGTTTGAAGCATAGATACCGCAACTCCAGTATCGTCTGGTACTCCATGTTATCCACGCGCTTGATCCGCCGCATAATTTCCGCTTTAAAATCGACAAGCGCGTCAATATCATCGTTGATCTCGCTCTCCAGATCCAATATTTTCGCGATCGTATCTTCCATGGAATGAGGGTTCGGTGTCGCCGACTTTGGCGCGCCGGATAACGTTCCGGTCACTTTACCCAACAGGTCACGCAAAGCCATCACCTGAGCCAGCTTGCTGTTGATCCGCTGGTCGATTCGGTATGCCTGCGATAGGTATTCCTTGGCATTCATGCGAAAAACCTCCTCCGTCTATATTTCAATTCCCGCATATGCCCACAGCACGGCTTTCACATCATCCAGTGACCGTACCACGTACGCGTGACCGCCTGCGACTTTGATTTTGTGCATCGTGCGCTCCTGCAGTTTCGTAACGATCCCATCCGGGGTCTTCACTTCAAACGCGAAGAACCGGCCGTCCAGACAGCAGATCACATCGGGAATCCCCGCTGTCCCATACATCCCAATATGCTCTTTCCATGCAAAGCAGCGCGGGACTGTTTT
>Ga0209203_1003312_pt1 | contig 10085 bp, 7 predicted proteins | sample AD_UKC109_MetaG_FD_184423 | JGI IMG/M metagenome (GOLD analysis project Ga0209203, IMG submission 184423) | Active sludge microbial communities of municipal wastewater-treating anaerobic digesters from Hong Kong - AD_UKC109_MetaG (SPAdes)... | ecosystem: Engineered > Bioreactor > Anaerobic >...
CATATGAATGAAGGACACAGCTTTCTCGTCGGGCTGGAGCGGATCAGGACTCTCATGGTCAAGCACGGCCTCGATTTCAATACGGCACGTGAGGTCGTGCGATCTTCCCTGGTCTTTACCACCCATACCCCGGTCCCTGCCGGCAACGACGAGTTCGATCCGGGTCTCATGGAAAAATATTTCAAATCCTATGGTGACCAGATGGGTCTGAAGTGGTCAGAGTTTCTTGCCCTGGGGAGAAAAAACCTGAATGATGATAAAGAACCCTTTGGCGCCACGGTATTTGCCCTGAAGAATGCAGCGTTTCGCAATGGCGTGAGCAAACTCCACGGCGAGGTGTCGCGGGATATGTGGCAGAATATCTGGCCGCACGTGCGGAAGCAGGACATCCCCATCTCCTCGATAACAAACGGCATACACATTCCCTCTTGGATATCCTCTGAAATGGCCGATCTGTTCGACAGATACCTGGGGCCGAAATGGAAAGAGGACCCTGATAACCAAAAGGTATGGGAACGGATAGACGAGATCCCTGATGCCGAGTTATGGTCAACCCATCAAAGACGCAGGGAACGTCTTGTGGCCTTTGCACGCAGGAGACATGAGAAGCAGTTGAAGGCCAGGGGAGCCAAGCCCAGAGAGCTCCAGCGGGCCATGGAAACCCTGCATCCCGATGCGCTGACCATCGGTTTTGCCAAGCGTTTTGCAACGTACAAGAGAGGGCTCCTGATCTTTAAGGATATCGAGCGTCTCAAGCGGATCATCCTGAGCACCCAGCAACCTGTTCAGCTTATCATATCCGGCAAGGCTCATCCCAGGGATCACGAGGGGAAGGCCCTCATACAGCGGATTGTTCATATTGCCCGTGATGAGGCCTTCAAAGACAGGGTCGTGTTCCTGGAAGACTACAACATGAATATCGGCCGCTATCTGGTTGAGGGTGTCGACATATGGCTGAACAACCCGAGGAGACCACTGGAAGCGTGCGGGACATCGGGTATGAAGGCAACGGCAAACGGGGCGCTGAACCTGAGCGTTCTCGACGGCTGGTGGGTTGAGGGATATAAGACCGATCTCGGGTGGTCCATCGGCAACGGTGAGGTGTATGAGAACCTCGAGTACCAGGACCAGGTTGAGAGCAAGGCGATATACGACCTGCTTGAGAGAGAGATAATCCCGCTCTTTTATGATCGGGGGCTCGACGGCCTGCCAAGGGGCTGGATAGCCATGATGAAAAAGTCCATGAGGACCTTGTGCCCGGAGTTCAATTCCAACAGGATGGTGGAAGAATATACCGACCGGTGCTACATGGGTGCTGCGCTTAACATGAAGAATCTCACTGCGGACAACTTCAAGAAGGCGAGGTCCCTTGTGGAGTGGACAGACTTCCTTCAGAAGAACTGGAAGGAGGTTCGTATAAAAGATATCTGCCATTCCCAGGGCGATGAGGTCGAAGTACACACCGATGTTGTTATCCAGGCCCTGGTGCGTCTTGGATCGTTGTCTCCGACGGATGTAAGTGTCCAGGCATACTACGGTCATATTGACGATGCCGGTAATCTCTTTGATGCAAGGGATGTCATGATGAATCACGTAGAGGATCGGGGCAAAAGCAGTCATATGTTCGAGGTGAAGATACCCTGTGAGGACACGGGACGGTTCGGCTATACTGTCAGGATACTGCCCAGGCACTCGAATCTCGTCAATCCAGTGGACACGGGGCTGATCTGCTGGGCCTGATCGGTTGTTGCATTATGTGCGCGCCGGAGGAACTCGTCACATCCTCGATGAACCATGCTCGGTGATTTCTTGCGGATAATTTTATACAGGATTTAACCGGGTGAGCGCTTTTTGGGCTTGACAACCATAGGCACAATTTTCTTACATAACACGCACGCGAGAGTGGCGGAATTGGTAGACGCGCTGGACTTAGGATCCAGTGGTTCACGCCGTGGGGGTTCGAGTCCCTTCTCTCGCACCATCTTGATAATCAAAGGGTTTTCTCGAACCTGATAAAGCGGTTTTCTTTGAAAAATCTGTGACTGTAACTGTTTTTGTAACCATTTGGCTTTGTAGATATGCTTCCTGCCTCGATGCAGCCTGTTTCAAATCATCGGCGTTCACGATGTTGTAACGGTCAAAGATGGTCCTTGTTTTGTGACCAGAGATCATCATTGCAACTCTTTCGGGGATACCTGATCTGACCATATTACGGACTGCTGTGCGCCGGAAATCATGGAAAAGCCTTTTGCCAATTTGAGCCTCAGTACATGCTTTCTTCCATGCGCCCCGGAAATCTTTTATCCGGTCTGTTCCTTCTTCATTTGGGAATACATAGGAGATGATCTTCTTTGCTGTTTTCCTTTTGTCCCACTGGCTTTTGAATATTTCTTGGAGTTCAGTATCAAGGTATACGGTTCTTCCATCATCATTTTTCGTATCCCCAGGTTCAAGCCTCACGATGCCTTGTTCACGGTCCACCTGAGCCCAAGTAAGTGTTTCAATCTCTGTCTTTCTCCATCCGGTCTTGTACCCGAACGTAGCAAAACCTTTCATGTACTCAGGAAGAGCATTGCGTAAAGCCAAGAAATCCCCATGTTCAAAAAAGCCCTTCCGCACATTGTTCTCTTTCAGCATCGGGATAAATGGCACTCTGTCTACTCTTGGTGGGGTTTGCTGTGCTCCGATGTTCAACATCCTTTTGAGTGCTGCGAGCTCACGGTTAATTGTACCATTCTCAGCGCCATGTTCGAGTCTTGCCTCGATGTATTTCCTTATCCGTGGAGTTGTGATCTCTGTTGCTCTGGTTCCCTCAAAATGCTTCTTGAGATGATTGATGCTGTATTCGAGTCTGTCCAGAGATTTTCGACCATTGATTCGATAGTCTGAGAGCAAATCCTTTGCAAGATCATCAAACTTTACCTTATCAAACACAATTCCCGGCACCTTGCCCTCTGCAATTTCACCCTCACGCTTCTTTAGCAATTGTTTGGCTTTGTTCTCTTTCGTACTCCCTGATGATTCCTGATACGGCTTGCCATTCCGATAATACTTGATCCAATAAATATTACCTCGTTTGTAAATACATCCCATGAAAGCCCCCTTTCGCTTTCCTCCTGTGACAATCTCACGGGCAGGGGCCAGGGTTGCCCTTTTCGGCGTGCACTGCCTAGCCCGTGAGCACTTATGAATCACCAAATGAAACCATCGTATCTATTGCTATTCATTAATACCTCTTGCTATTTATTAATATACTGTCTTTAATACTGATTGTCAATATTTGACATCTATTGCTATTATTGCTATTTATTTGCTATGGAAAATGACGTCCTTTTAACGGAAACTGAAGTAAGTAAGCTGACAAAGCTTTCATTATCAACTCTAAGAGCACACAGGCAAAAAGGCATTGGATTACCTTACGTAAAAATCGAGAAATCTGTTCGGTACAAGAAATCTGATGTTCTTGACTATATCGGAAAACACACTGTAACTCCCCAAATAAAGGATTGATCCTCTTTTTCTTCTCGATTAATAAAACACCTTTTTTTCTCTCTCAATGTATGCATCGAGGTCTTTAATATCCAGGTAATATTTTCGACCGTCCTGAATATGTGGGATCTTCCCATTCCAAATAAGAGTACGAACTCCCCACAAGGTTCGGCCTAAATAAATCGAAGCCTCTTTAATGGTATATAGTCTCTTATCTGGTTTGATTTTATCACCTATTGTTTTTAGATAAACCGTTTAGTGTTTACTGTTTACAACCCCTATAGGGGGTTGTTGTAAACAGATAGACGGTTTACTAAATAGTTTACTTGTAAACCTATGCTGTAACTGCCTTTGCATGGGGTCTGTTTACACAAGTTTACCCTGAAGTTTACTACTGATTGTTTACTGCTTTTGTTTACTCCTACCCTAGCCATTTTTAATCTCCGAAAATTTTCTGAGCACCTAATTTTGTGAGCTTGTTATTATTCGTTAGTAAGCCATCTTCGATTAACGATTTTTTTATTTGGCTCACACGTGATTTCGATATTTTCAGTTTCTCTGTGATTTCCTTATTTGTTAGCCCTTCATGAAATAACTTTAGCACTTCATTTTGGGTGTTACTTTTCGCATCTCCATATTCCCAAATTGGTTTGTTATCGTTTTGAATAAGCTTGAACTCAACATTTTGGATAAGCGGTCTATCTTTATCAGGTATACGATCTTTCTCAAAACTAGCTATAAATCTGCACCCATCTTTATCTTTATTATAATTGCTAGGGCGTTGTAATCGTAGGCTGATATCAAGAAAATCTTCTCTTCCGCTTGTTCCTCTTTGCTTTCCACCTTTGCCTTCATGATGAAGAAATATTGTGGTTATCCCGGAAAATCTAAGATCTAAAAACCAATTATTAATAACATCCCATTCTTCCTTAGAATTTTCGTCAATACCAGGGGAAAGAGCCGATGCATTATCAATAATCCACACTTTAATTCCATGCTCTATTAGATAGGTCTTGATTTTTTCGCGCCAATCTTCATTCAGCAGAGTAGCTCTTCTTTTCCCTTCTTGGGTAGCATATGCGTCACTGTATATATAAAAGTTCTTATTCGGTTCGGAGGTGCTTAAGGACTTTATACGATTTATTGTATCTATTGCTGCCATCTCTCCATCAAGATAAAGGCAGGGTGTTGGTTCATGAGACGACCAAGGACCAAAAGAACCACCTCTGCTTATGGCGTCCAATATTGATAAGGCAAACATGGTTTTCCCTGTTCCACGCCAACCACAAATCATAATGAGCTCTGATTCTTTTATCCAAGGATGCAGATATGTTTTCTTCTCAGGTATATTTAATTTGATAAAGCTCGATGCATCCATGATGATATCTTCAAGCTTCATGTCATTATATGATATTATATTCTCCGTATTATATTTCATCATTTGCACTCTCTTTAAGAAACCTGATCTATAGGGCTACTTAAACTAGTTACTTCCTTAAACATGGCCAACTATACCCTTCATCTTAATCAGCCTTTCAGATTTCCTCTATATGGTGCTGTGAGACAAAGGAGAGGTGTTCTGAAGACCTATCCAGCTTGGAACTCCTGTATGGATAGAGAGAGCAATCTTTTGATACGCATTTCATTACTTCAGCATGCTGGTCACCGCAGCACCAAAGACAGTAATCTCTTATAGCCTTTGCACGTAGCTTTGCGTCCTGCTTCCCTGTTCCTTTTCTGTATGGATACAATTGACATTCAGAATATGGGCAGTCTTCAACTTCCTTCCAACTCCATGCACTGCAATTCAAGCATCGCCATTTAATCGCCTTCCTACGGTTTAACTGAACTAACTGATGACCACTTTTCGTTAAGATGATCATTTTCATTTGGTATGCCCCTAAGAGATTGAATCTTCTTCGAAGCACTCTTCTTCTGTAAGCCCAAGTACTTTACCAACAGCAATTACACGTGAATCGCCATGTTTCACTTTCTCAATCCCGTTTATAATTTTTGATAATGTTGAGGGGTGAATTCCTGCTGCATGGGCAATTCTGTAACTTCTCAATTCATTGAGCCTAATAGCTTCTATCAACCTTTTGCTGATCATTTGACACCTCCTAATATTTATGATTCTGATTTTGAATCAAAGGAGAGAAACTATCAAAGCCAAGTGAAAAGTATTTTACTTGTAGAAATTGTGGTAGGTTAATTAAGTTAGATAAACTAATTAATATAATTAGTCATTTTCTCAGCTATAGTCGCCAGGGAAAACACCTTCTTCAGCATTTTCTAATATTTTCTTAAAATATTTTATTTCACGACTTATATTCAATGCCCTGCCTTCAGGCCCCGTATCACCAATCCATTCTTGAATATAAACATCGCTGCTGCCTTGCTTTTTGAGGTCATACACTTCTAGATGCCGCTGTACAGAATCTAAGTCTTGTAATTTAGATGGATAAGGAAAATATTCTGATGTGTTTTTATAATTTTTAAAACGTTCTGATTCAACATGATGATTAATAATTTCATCTAACTCAGCTTTTAACTCGTTTTTATTAAAGCCTTTTCTAGAGCCCGTCCTTCTTACTCTAACAGCAATTAAGATACGTCCATCAGCTTCCAAAATATTTTTAAGCTGATGTTTAAAATCTTCAATTGTTGATTCTCTGTCTTCTTTGATTGAAAGTTGTTCGGCAAGCATTTCCGCTATACAAAAAAAATTATCAAGTTCATCTTCGAGGTATGTAATATCGTTGGCTCTTTTTATGTGAATTTTACCATTATTATCTACTTCAGGACTAATAGCAGGATTACCCAAAATATCCATTCCAAGTTCGCTTTCAATCTGGCGGAACATGTTTTTCAAGATGAATTCTAATGGATAATTAAAGACATCCCCAAAATATCGAAATGTATTCGAAAGCCCTAGGCTTATATCTAGATTAGTTCTGTATTCTTCTGGTGGCGGAAAGCTTTTCGTATACCTGGCGTAATCAATGAAGTAATTATGTGACTTACACAATGCTTTATATTTATCACTTCTCTTGAGGTACTCAATCCATAGTCTATATGCTGCTTTTAGTTCCACTGCTCGGTGTTTTTTTATTTGTTCCATGAACTGACTCCTGCAATAACATGGGGGTGAAATCCAGGTAGGATAATCTAAGGTTGAATATTACAGTACCCCTTACAGATTTCATAATAATTATTTATCTAACGATCAATAAAGAAATCAATATTGTGGTACGAACTAATGCCATTCTGTTTATCTTTTTATTTTGTCATATGCCATTCAGACAGTAATCTATTTCCTTAATAACAGAATTAATTTACCATTATTATCGAGGCGGTACAGATATCTCACTGCCAAACCAGTTAATATTATAGCACATTCCAAGAGGCATTCTATTTGCATATAAATCAATGTGTTCCATTGCCCATCGTGTGAATATAACGAGACAATAGAACTCATCTCAACTACGATTTAATCATTAATAATGTTATTAATAATTGAGGAGGGTTATCTATGAATGTCGGTCAGTTCTCAAGATTTGTATTTTCAATTGTGATTCTTTCAATAGGTTCGCTCTTACTAAATTGTAATGGCAGTAGTGGAGATGGAGGATTTGCACCCATAATTACTGATGTTCGGCTGTATAATGCCAATGAGCCTTATACCCCAACTTATTCATTCGACATCGGGGATGAAGGTAATATTGAAGTTGATGTTACCGATCAAGATTCAGATATAACAACTCTTTGGTCAAGTGAATATTTTCCTAGTGACTCAACTACGCCTTATAATGGACCTATTGAGTTTCCATTGCCCTCACAATCGGGAGTGGATATGACATATTCTTTCATTGATCCTCTTACAATCGAAGGACCTGCTGGAAATTGGAGAATGGAGTTTCAAATAGAAGATGCACAAGGAAATAAGAGCAATGTTTTTACAGTATACTGCGTAGTTCATTAAATAGAAAGCACACTTGCTCATACCATAGCAACAGAAAAAAGGGATCATGAAAAGCAGGGATTCAGAGCAGATTAAATTCTTGAAAGTGTAACTGATTGGCTGACAACGAGTTTTCACAATTTCTGAACAGATATGCTCTTAAAGAGGGATCTATACAAATTCTTCGATGGTCTGGAAATAGCTATTTGGTCAGGATATTATAATTCAAACGCCTTAAATTTGGGCTCAACAATGGGGTAGGCTCACTGCCAAATTAATACTTCATATTAATTCGTTAGAAGATTTCCGTAGTCGTGATTAAAAAACTTATTGGCACATTATTTTCCTTCTTGATAGTCATAACTTCTGATTTGATAGATATAAAGGTATTCGGGTCAATTATTGAATAACCACTCATTGTAGTGTTTGATACTGCATTGACATAATCTAATGTTGCGAGAATGTATTTCTTGTTATTAACGTAACAATAACCTTCAACTATGAATTTGGCTTCCACCTGAATATTTGACCAGGGGTCCTGCTCCATTTCCTGGACAGATTTATTTATATACTCATCCCTCATATCATCACTAAGATCTTTTCTTTCTGATGCTACTATTGCAAGTTGACCTCTATAAGCCTGTTTAAAAATTTTCATAAGATCAATTGTGCTCAATACATCACCCGATGTAATATCAATATTTGATAAAATTGGTATTAGCAGAGGTATAAGGGGTTCCTCAGATTTAATAAATATATCTATAGCCTCTTTTGGAACATTATGCTTCTCAAGAAAGGGTGAGCTTGTTTCCATTTCACCTATTTTGCCGAGTTTGTCTGTCAACAACCTTGAATTAAGATAGGGTATAGATGAATCAGGGAAATTCAGTTCCTGATTTTCCCATTGCATTACGAGTTTTTTCAATGAGAAATCCCAAATCAATGATTCTCCGAATTTATCAACTTGAACCCGTATAGTTGCTTTGTCTTCAGTAATCTTATTTGTCGAATTTTGTGACGATCTTTCTGCGTTCCTGATATTAATTTCGTATGAGGATGGTTTGTAAGATGGTCTAATGGGAATAGTAATTGGAGTTATATAACCTTTGTATTCAGGAAGTTCACAATTCATTAAAGCTTGCTTGGGATAAGATGCAGCGCAGCCGACTAGAACCACAAAATTTAATAATAGGAATAGATTAAATAGTCTTTTCATAAATACTCCATTCATGATTTAATTTGGGAGTGACAAATTAAACTTTTCACGTTCCTCACAAACAACATAAGAAAGAAATATTAAAAGGGAAATAATACATATTATAAATATTATATTTAAAATTATCCTTGAAAACCTAATTAGTTAGAAACTAAGCCCTCCTGAGAGTAAAACAAAAACAATTTATTTGCCCTATAGATATTATATAGTATATCTCAATTCAAGTATACCTAAGGCATATTAAAATTCATATTTTAACCCCCCGTGTTGTCAGATGTTACCTATCTATAACAACTATGCGTTGTCGGGTCACCCCCACCCCCCTATAGCAGGATAGAATTGCTATCAATGGTGACACTTTAGTTACATAGCTTTCCAACTTATTATTAATACTAGGTTTGTTACAATGCTTTGGATGTTCAGTCCAAAGTAAACATAATATTTGATACTCATTGATATATGTCCTGATTGTTTACAATTAGACTTAGTAAGTTTACAAGTGAGGCTTAAAATGTTTACAATTAAAATTAATAAGTTTACAAATGAGGCTTAAAATGTTTACAATTAAAATTAATAAGTTTACAATAGTATTAAATACAATAATATTGGTTAACTAGGTGTTGGACGAGGAAAATATTGAAAAGAAAACATTCGAGTAAAGATCTAATTGATTTTATAATTAATAATGTTGAAAAGAATCCAAGAACCATTACCCGAATTGTAACCGACGAGTTTGGAATATCTCGACAAGCTGCTGCTCGTCATTTAAGAAATCTTGTAGACGAAGGGGTTCTAGTTTCAGAAGGAAGAACACGTGATAAGAAGTATTCCCTAAAACGTATCATAGAAAATACAATGGTTTTTAATCTCGATGAAGATTTAGAGGAGGATAGAATCTGGAGAGAGAATATAAAACCGTTATTGACCAAAGTTAAGGAAATTCCTTCAAATGTCCTTACTATTTGCAATTATGGCTTCACTGAGATGTTTAATAATGTTTTAGATCATTCTGAAGCTAAAACTGTCGTAGTAGTAGTTAACTGCACCCAACTAAATATAGAATTGAAAATATGTGATAATGGGATTGGTATTTTTAATAAAATTAAAAAAGAACTCTCATTGGTAGATTATCGAGAGGCGCTGCTTGAACTTTCAAAAGGGAAATTAACTACTGACCCTGAAAACCATTCAGGAGAAGGAATATTTTTTACATCAAGAATGTTTGATCATTTTTCGATGTTGTCGGATAACCTATACTTTGATCATGATTTTGATGGTGATGATTGGCTAATTGAAAACAAAATAAAAGAAACTAAAGGAACCCTTGTTACATTATTGATTAATTCGGAAAGTGCAAGAAACATTCAAGATGTTTTTGATAAATACTCAAATGAAGATTATGACTTTTCAAAAACACAC
>Ga0209203_1003320_pt1 | contig 10074 bp, 8 predicted proteins | sample AD_UKC109_MetaG_FD_184423 | JGI IMG/M metagenome (GOLD analysis project Ga0209203, IMG submission 184423) | Active sludge microbial communities of municipal wastewater-treating anaerobic digesters from Hong Kong - AD_UKC109_MetaG (SPAdes)... | ecosystem: Engineered > Bioreactor > Anaerobic >...
ATCGGGACGTCGCCGAGCTGCGGGGATTCCTGAAAGGGATCGATACCGGCTTCGAGCGCGAGGGGGACCGGGTATGAACCTGGTGGATTCCTCGGCGTGGCTGGAATACTTCGCCGACGGTCCCAACGCCTCTCACTTCGCACCCGTGGTGCAGCAGCCCGACCGGCTGATCGTGCCCGCCGTCGTCATCTACGAGGTCTTCAAGGTCGTTTTGAGGGAATCGGGCGAAAACGCGGCCATGCAGGTATGCGGCGCGATGCAGAAGGGCCGGGTCGTCGATCTCGACCTCAAGCTGGCCCTGGCGGCCGGCAAACTGAGTCTCGCCCTTTCCCTGCCCATGGCCGATGCCATGATCCTGGCGACCGCGCGCGAGTTAGGCGCAACGATCTGGACCCTGGACGCGGACTTCCGGGAGATCCCCGGCGTGAAATATTTCCCCAAGAAGTAGCAAGAGCGCCCTTCCATGGATATCGCCAAGCCGACCGACTGGGAAACATTTCCGCTCCCGGCGAATAGAATCGCCATTCCCCTGGACCGGAGATTCTCCAAGGAGGAGATGGAGCGGATCCGCCGCGGCGCCGTGCCCGAAGTGATGGAGGACAAGTGGTTCGTCTACTGGCAGGAGGACCGGCTCTACTTCCACCGCAGCTGGACTGGTCGCTGCATTTATGTCGTCAGGTTCGAGGAGGAGGAAGACGGGTTCAGGATGGTCGAGGCCTATGTCAACGGCGACCGGGAAGAATACAATAAATCCGACTTTTCCGACGAGCCGGCAAGGATCTCATACCTGATCGACGTTCTCCTGCTCCGGATACCGTCCAAGTACCCGACCACCATCACCGACGAGGTCGAGCAGTTCCTCAACAACTGGGTCCAGGTCGGCCGCGCCATGTTCGGCGATTCCTCCAGAAGCGAGTAAACCACCACTGCCTTAAACCATCCCATCGGGCAAACGGATACATCGAGTCATTCAACGGAAAGTTCAGGGATGAATTCCTGAACCGGGAGGTTTTGGATACGCTGCCGGAAACCAGGGTATTGACTGCTTGCTTGCCGATGGAATATAATTAAACTTAGCTACATAGTTTACAGCGATACAGGCTTCCTGTCTTGGAATTGCTTTGCCTGTTAACGGTTGTCGATACTAATTAATAGTGACCTAACATTTGAATCAAACCAGATAATACAAATAACCAGGAGGAAACGATATGAATGTAATCTCATTCGAAGTTGAAGAATTATTTGGACGCAAAGGTACCATCTCTATTAGCCTAAAAGATAGCGCAACGATTGTCTTCGGCATTAATGGGTCGGGTAAAACCACTGTGCTCAAATTGCTCAATTCAATGCTAACAGGCTGTCTTTTCGAAATCCTAAATGTGAGTTTCAAGTCGCTCTCCCTTAACCTGAGTAATGGTAAGACAATTAAAGCCACTCGTGTTCAATCTATGAAAAAAAGGAGGCAAGGTACTTTTCCTTACGCCATTAAGCTTGAGCTGCTTGACACTAATAGTAACGTGGTACACTCTTCAAATATAAATATAAATAAATATATTGAGCTATCGGAGCGCATACCTCTAAATATGATAGAACACGTAATCCCAGAACTCAACCGAGTAAATCGACGTGAATGGATTGATATAACGACCAACAACATCCTTTCCTTTAATTCCGTTCTGGAGAAATACTCGGACCAACTTCCCTGGGCACAACCTAACATTGATATCGATTGGTATAGAACTTTGATTGAGAAACTCCATGTCAAGTTCATCCAAACTCAGCGCCTTATAATAATGAAGGCCGAACCTAATAATTACAATCATCGCAGCGGTCTTCAATATCAAAATGCTGTTATAGATCGCTCAGGACGACTTCGAACGCTCATCCGAGATAAACTTAATGAATCGATAAACCTGTCACAAAATCTGGACAGTACCTATCCAAGACGATTACTATTGAAGACAGGGAAACGCCTCACTGATACTCAGCTAAAGCAGCTTCTTGATGAAACAGAATGTCTTGGAGACAAGCTGCGGAAAGTTGATCTACTAACTGCGGGAGGCAATTTTGACATTCGCCTGGAGTCGATCGGCGAGAACAATCGACAAGCTATCTCACTGTATCTTTCCGATAGCGCTGAAAAGTATCAAGCACTAGAACCTTTTGCCGACAAGCTTCTCTTATTTCTCGATATTATTAATCGAAAATTCAAACCTACAAAGACAGTGAAGGTTGACGGTCAAACCGGTATCCATATCGGTTTGGCTAATGGCGATGAACTCCACCCTAACCTGCTAAGCTCTGGAGAACAGCATGAGATTGTACTTTTGTTGGACCTGATATTCTTCTCTTCTCCTGGAACGTTGGTTTTGATTGATGAGCCAGAAATATCCCTTCACATCGACTGGCAGAGAGAGTTTCTTTCTGATGTTGAAGCGATCGGCAAGGCTGCAGGTTTGAAATTCGTTCTAGCAACACATTCGCCTGCCATCATCGGGAATCGAGTGGATATCTGTCAGGAAATCTGAAATGGATATTCCCTCTTACGATGGCGCGGCGGCAGCCGCGGCCGTCTTAATGAGTCCGTCCCGGCGATCGTCCCCAATCCTATTTGTAGAAGGCACCTGTGAAGTGCAGCTGCTATCCCATCACCTTCCTGATTATGTGGATCAAATAATTTCTTGCGGTGGCCACGCCGGTGTGGAGGAAGCAATTGCAACCATTAAGAAGTGGGAAGTGGCTAACAGTACAAGGTTAAAAATTCTCGGCTTAATCGACAATGACTATGGAGTTCGTGATAGTCGACCACGGATCATAACGTCAGAGAACCGTGATGTTGAAGTCGATATGTACATGACAACGGCGGGAGAGAAACTCCTTAATGAGAAGGCCAGCTGCAAGAAATGTCCCAATCCACGGACCACCATCTCCGAAGCAATGCATCAACTTTACATTGTTGGCCTAACTCGGTATTACAACTCACAAAATGGCTGCTCGTGGAATATCAATAATATCAATCTTGAAAAATGCATTAATCCAGACGGAACATTTAACTCGGACAAGTTCCTAGTTCTCTTAGGACAAGAGAACGGCATCTCGATCGACACAATGAGATTGCTTCGAGACAGTCTGCGATCAAGTAGGGGTATCCAGACCCAACTAATCATCCGTGGCCACGATGTCTCCACGATCTTGGGGAAGTGGCTCCGTAATCGTATCGGTAACAGACAGAAAGCTGAAACTAGTTGGAAAGTTATCGAGGAAAACCTGCGCCTTGCCACAACGTACTCCGAGCTCTCGAAATACAACTGGGCACGTCGTATCAAGAAACATCTAATAAATTAGGTCACCATTAGATGAATCAAATTACACCTATGGGGCAGCCTGAATATAGGAGTGTCTCGTAGTGCCGCGATCATCGGGAGTAAACCATTTCGATACACTACGCTCGTGGAATGGGTCGCAGTCCCGAGCATTTGAGGAACTCTCTTACCAATTGCTCAAGTCAGACGTTCCATCCGGCTCACAAGCAATCCGGACTGGCAACCCAGATGGAGGCGTTGAGTGGTACGCGACTCTCCCCGATACCACGGAATGGGGCTGGCAAGCCAAACATGTTCATGGTATTGATGCACTACTGGCTGGAATGACTGACAGTGTCCAGCGCGTTGTTCGGGACCGCCCGGAATTGGTCAAGCTAACCTTCGTTATCTCCTGGAACCTAGCTACATCAACGCGAGGCGGCGAGCGCATCTCTCAGCGGCAGAAGTTCGAGTACAAAATCGCGTCATGGAAGAAGCATATTCGCGGTGCTAAGCGCATCGAATTCGAGCTAATCCAGGGGAGCGATCTCCTCGCAATTCTTGCTCGGCCTGAACATCGCGGTCGAGCCTGGTTTTGGTGGGAAACACCGGTTTTTGACTCCGGGTGGCTGGAACGACGGTTTAAAGAACAGGCCGCGGCGGCCGGGGAGAAGTATCGCCCAGACTTACAAGTTGACCTCCCTATAGAGGAAGATCTTAAAGCACTTGGCGCGACCCAATCAATATTTGAAGAATTCAAGCTACTACGACAAAAGGTAATATCTGCTGGCCATGATATGCATCTAGTGCCAATTGGGCCCCAGGATCTGGTTAAGTTACATAACACCGTTAGCCAATCGGCTAAACAATTGATCGACGCTTGCCAGAAGGTAATCCTTCAGGCGAGTATTAATGCTTCCTCGCTTGATCCACTAAAGAGCGCTTTGAGTGAATTCCTCTCCTCTGTGAGCAACGCTGAACAACGAGAGTTCGAGTTGGAGATAAAGTGGAGTAAACAACCACCGGAAAATCATGATGAAGAGCGCCAAAGGCCTCTGGCTGAAATGCATGGCTACTCGGTCCGTAAACTCCGTGATGCAGCTTCCGAACTTGAGTCGTTGCTGAATTCATCCGTTGGACGAGCTCTCCAGCAACGCAATTACCTTCTTGTCGGACCAGCCGGTTCTGGGAAGACCCATCTCTTCCTTGGCAGCGTCCATCAGGCTATAGAGGAGGGGCGACCAGCAGTTGTTTTATTTGGCGCAAGGTTCGGATCAGATAATCTTTGGGGAAGCATCTGCGACCAACTCGGGCTTAAACCTATTGGAGCAGATGTCCTACTCGGGGCAATGGACGCTGCTGGTGAAGCATCTTCTGTGTCGGGAAGACGCTTCGTCCTGCTAATCGACGCTCTAAATGAAACTGTTCCGCCTAATTTCTGGGTAAGACACCTACCTACTCTACGAGCATCTATCGCGCTTTGGCCGCATGTCTCACTGGCGGTGTCGTGCCGAGACACGTACTTGGACGTTGTCGACGATGACAACGAGCGCTCCCAATACGTGCTCCGCAAACATCCTGGCTTTGCAGGTCGAGAGGTAGAGGCAACACAGAAATACTTCACCCACTACAACCTTGAAGCCCCGTGCATTCCGCTGCTTGTACCCGAGTTCAGTTTACCCCTCTTCCTAAAAATGTACTGCGAGAGTCTGCGTGACTCCAGGCAGAGCAACTCTGCAATTGGACATGAGGGACGCGTTCGGATCTTCGATCGATACCTCAGTGTAAAGTTGAAGCGAGTCGCACACCTTCTGAGACCTACCGCAGCATCCACATACGAAATTGAGCACGCCAAATCATGCGTATCAAAGGTCATTGATGCTTTACTTGATGAGTTTGCACTGACCGGCCGAGAAGGAATTTGCGTCGAACGGGCTGAGGAACTCGCCACAACAGTTATGAACGGGACGTCTTACGATACCGCCAACATACTAGGAGCGCTTCAGAACGAAGGACTCCTGATACGAGAGATGCTCTATCTGGGTGGAAACTCTATGCAGGATGGGTTCTGTATCGTATTCCAGGCCTTTGCTGATTACTTAATCCTACGCAAACGTCTCTCGGCTATCGAGGACCCAATGAACGATGCGGACCTGCGGCGGTGGCTTCTTGACGATTGCAGTTTGGGAATCGTTGAGGCGGCAGCTGTGGCACTGCCGGAACTCTATGACACGGAGCTTCCAGATTTTCTGGGCATAAGCGCCAAGTCGATGGAGTTTCCAGACAGTGACGACGACGGTAGTCGTCTTAGGTCAATACGTGCACAGCGCGTCTTTCAGGCGGTTTTTGAGACATTGCCCTATCGGGACGCTAGAGCTATCACCGAGAGAACCATAAAACTCTTTAATCAAAGCTTTCTGCTGATCACGCCGGATAAACTCTTCCGAAAGCTTTTCCTCATGGCACCACAGCCGGACAACCGTTTGAACGCTGAGGCTCTCCATCGCTATCTAATGGGATTCAAAATGCCCAAGCGGGACTCATTCTTCGGCTTCGCCACTTATCACGAAATCTTTGATGAATCTAGCCCGATAGCCACACTGGCTCGATGGGCTGCGCTCGGACCCTATCCTAAATACGACCCACAGGTCATTGAGTTGTCGTGTGTACCACTTATATGGCTGTTATCATCCTCGAATCGTTTCATGCGTGACTGGGTAACGAAGGCATTGGTTCAACTTCTCCGAGGACATCTAGACGTTGCACGTCGGCTAGTTGAGCGTTTTTGGGAAATTGATGACCCTTACGTAATTCAACGAGTCGTTGTCATCGCCTACGGAGCCCTCATGCGCAGCAATCCGTCTGATCATAAGGACGCCAAGAAGTTAGCAAAGGTGATTTGGAAACTTGTTTTTACTCATCCTATCCGAGCCGATGAGCTGATGCTTGACGCGGCAAGGGGTGGGGTTGAGTGGGGAGTTGCGCATAACCTCCTTCCTAAGAAGGCACTGATTGACATCAGGAGACCTTACAAGCTCGCACCACCAAGAGGAGTACCAACAGAGGCAACGCTTAAAAAGAAATATGGCTTTAACGAGGGACAGCCCCCCAATGAAAGTTACAGTACGATCCGTCTATCGCTCTGGGAACTGGGTGACTTTGGACGCGACGTTGTAGCATCTGGCATTCAAAACTTTTCGCGCTATCGTTGCGAGGAGGAGTTTCCCGAGAAGGAGCACTGGCCGGAGCCACGATTCATAAAAAGCAGATGGGTAGCCTTCAAGAAGGCACTCACTCCCAAACAACGTGAGGATCTGGGAAAGTTTTTAAAGGAAACCGCAGAATCAAAACCAGCTAAATCTTCGGAATTCTGCCGAACTCTAAACGAAAAACAAGCAGAATTACTGCGCTCGGTTTGGAAACAACCATCGAGACGGCGTTTGCGTAATGATGAATACCCAGTGGATAAAGCCCTGCGCTGGGTCTTTAAACGGACCCTAACTCTCGGGTGGAGACCCCAACTGTTCGGCTTCGTGGACCATAGGATCGCCCAATCGCGCGGAGGTCGTGAGGCGCATAAGAGTGAACGATGGGGTAAAAAATATCAATGGATGGCATATCATGAATTGTTGGCTCGTATTGCCGACAATTTCCAGCCTGTTCGGCAATGGGATGCCTCCAAGCCGTATGAAGGGCTATACCAAATCATCGCCGAACGGGAGATCGACCCTAGTCTACCCCCAATCGACTACCGCGGCTTTGTAGAAGGTGGAGGAGAAGGCAAGCCTACTTGGCGACCCGCTCCAATTAGAGTTGTCGATTGGCCACCAAGTCAACCTGACTTCAAACAGTACGGCGGAAGCATCGAGCGGTTCCTCTCCGACACCGCATCTGAACCTACACTCGATCATATGAGCTTTGTAACAGATGCGGAAAACGAGCGATGGTTCCTGCTCTCTGCCTACTTCTCACAGGGCGATCCATCTGCGGACAAGCGTTGGCTCGGTCTTCAGCAGGTTATTGCACTCGACAGCTGGCTGACGCCACGCGATCAGACTAGGCTACTGTTGCCACATTTACTAAAGCTCGAACAGTCACATCGTTGGGACTTAATCGATGACCAGGGGCACGTCGACTGCTGCTATGCTGGTGAGATAGGTTGGACTCCTCATAAATGCTATCACCAACAGGCAAAGTTCAGGGAACTAGTCGACGGAGAACAGCGCTGGCAACTTGTCCCCACCGTCGAAACAGTCATGTGGGAGGGAAACAGCACCGACTGTTCAATTGGCGATTTTGTATTTGCAGCGATGCCATCGACTTTCATTCAGGCCAAGGCGAAACTTATACTGGACGAGCGAGGGCCTTCGTGGTGGGATACTACCGAAGACGTTGTTTTCATGAATTATGGTGTTGATGAGCCCATCAGATGCCGCAAGTCGCTTCTGGTTCGCGGCACCTGGCTTCAGAAGTTCCTCACTGAACACAATCTTGAATTATTGGTTAGGATCTATTGCGAACGGCGATTGGTTGACAGCGATCACCGACAGCATCATCCATCCCAAATCGTCTATTCTGCTGCGCGGATCAACGCTGATCTCAATATATTTATTTCCAATGATCAAGTACGCAAGCAGTTATGACGACGATCTAGCTCGCCAAAAGTCCTCGCGATTATTCTCGTTTATCCCATGGTGCCCCACACCCTGAATCCCAGTAGTGTCCCAACATTAGTCGAACAATGTCAATTGGTTAGGGAAACCGGGGTTGTCAAAAGTGTAATCGGAATCTGTAAGTACTTGCAGGAGAGGAGACTTCTCGAAAAGGGATACGCTCAAAATCTGTAGAATAGTGTAGAGAGGAAGGTTGATTCGGAGTCGTTTCCGGATGATGGCGATAAGCAGATAGGTACTGATGGACTTGATGTTATGGTTGCTTTCGTACCTTCGAACAATGGGATAAAATTAGTGCCAAGAAAGAGACTGCATCAACTGGGAAAAGATTGTTGTGCCGATATACACGCTTAACCTCCTTGTTGTTCAGGGGGCGTGAGCGTATAACCACATTCAAGTCGAAAATAGGGTTTTTTAGACTTAACTTCATATTAAAGAACGAGTTGCGATATTCGACAGATCAAACGCTGGGACACTACTAGTTTGACCTAATAATAGTATTCAGTAGAAAACGCCCCGCCTCGGCCTCTGGAGATTTCTGCACCTGATTACTCTGATTGGGAAATTTTCAATGGGGGAATCAAAGCCCACATCCTAAACCCTCTGCTCCCCTCTCCCCTCCATGACCTACATGCCTATATGTGACAACGGTTTCAGAGGCAGACGCCATCAAAGGGGGAGAGAAGCCATGCACTATATATCTATGATCGTTGCATCTCTATTTTTGCTTGTTTGTTCCCTGCAAGCGCAAGTTCACCAATCTTGCAACCCAATCGCGTCTCCAGAGGCCACTCCATCGACAATTTCGTATGAAGGAGGCAACGGCACTTCTTTTTCCGAAGCCGTTGTTATAAAAGGCGCTCCGAACTCAGATATCGGAGTTCCAGCCGAATATGACTGGTTAGCTAAAAATTATCCCGGCTATCGGATGTTTAGGCAAAGAACGGTAACAAACGACGGGAAATGCTACGACATTTTATACATTACCAACGCTCGGGACGCGGAAATAACTATATACTTCGACATAACAAATTTTTTCGGCATGTAATCGCACTCCCGGAAATAGGGTTATCCCCAGAGGAAAGAATCTATGCAGAAATCGGCGCGCGGTGTCTGCCTGGCAATGGCGGCCGGGCTGCTGGCGATCCACGGCGCGGGGGCGGAGCCCTACCGCCACGCTCCCACCGGGATCGTCTTCCCGGATAGGCTGGCCGGGCTCGAAAAAAAGGCGGATATAACCGACTTCGAGCCGGACTACCCCGGCTTCGGCATCAGCGTCGGATACAACGGACCGGGCATCACGGTTACGGTGTACCTCTACACGCTGGGGATAAAGCGCATTCCCGCCGGCCCGGATTCTTCGATCCTGAAGGAAGAATTACAACATGCGGAGGGCGACATCACGACCATGGAGGAGAGGGGTAGCTATGCCAACGTGAAGAAGATCTCCGAAGGCAAGGCCCCGCTGAACGTAAACGGTTCCGGGCCGGTAGCCCTCTACGCCTACTACCGCTACACGCAGAACGGAAAATCCCGCGTGTCCTATCTCTACCTGACGGGGTTCCGCAACCACTTCCTCAAGATTCGTTTCACCTACGACAAGGACGTTCGGCTGACCGCCGAAAGAACCCGGATACAATTCCTGGAGGAGTTCAGCCGCATCCTCGGTGCCGGTGCCGAGGAAACGCCCAAGCAGGAAGTCCCGGCGCCCAAGTGATCGGATTATCTCTTGTCGCTGGATGGCGAAAACGAATCGGCATTCTGAAACATATCTTGAAGCAGTGATGCGACGGACTCCGAATATGCTGGTTGCCTTGATTATATGGGCTATCGGCTCCTCACTGCTGGCTTTGATATATCTGCTTTCACTCAACTATACCGTCATCGTTGCGGCCCTCATCGTGATAGCCGTCGCGTTAATCGGCAGTGTCGCCGCATATGCCGCGAACCGCCGACGATGGGCTTGTTTTGCCGCTGGGGTCCCGGCGTTCTTGGCCGTTTGCTGGTTCCTGATCTTTGTCGTAGTCTATTTTTTCCGTTCCGCTTAAAGCAATCTGACAGCCTGGTCTGCCCCGCTGCCGGGAATAGATCCCCTTGAC
>Ga0209203_1003323_pt1 | contig 10068 bp, 12 predicted proteins | sample AD_UKC109_MetaG_FD_184423 | JGI IMG/M metagenome (GOLD analysis project Ga0209203, IMG submission 184423) | Active sludge microbial communities of municipal wastewater-treating anaerobic digesters from Hong Kong - AD_UKC109_MetaG (SPAdes)... | ecosystem: Engineered > Bioreactor > Anaerobic >...
GAATTTTACTCATTAAATAACTCACCTCAGAGTTTCACATTTTATCAGACTTTTGGGATTAAGGTTGATTATTACATTTTGTTACACTTTGCTCATATTGGTGTTACATCATGATTTCATAATGCATCTACGTTTAACAAAACTTACGGAGCAAAATTATGATTCATTTAGACAGAAAAACCATTACAGCCTTATTTTTAGGAGCAACATTAATGATTATGAACCCTGTTCACGCAGGCGGAAGAGTCAAAGCAACTGTTAAAACTGAAAATGCTGATGGTGGTGTGACAACTGCCCGAGGTGCAGCAGCTAAAGGACAGAATGGCGGAGGATTTGCCAGAGCCAGAGGAACAACCACAAACGGGCAAGGGCAAGCAACCGGCGGCGGTGCGACTGCGGTAAAAGGACCAAATGGAGGAGCTGGTTTCAGGGCTGGTTCATACACAGCTGATAGTTCAGGAAATGTAAATTACCAAGGTGGAGCTGCTGCTACAGGTGCCAATGGTTCAGCTTCAACATCCGGAGGGTTCAGTCGATCAGCCGGTGGTGGAGTGATTGGTGCGCGTTCTACGACGGCAACAGCTAATAACGGGAACTCTTATCAAGGTGATACGACTTATGATTCGAATTCAGGGGTCAATCACAATCATGCTTGCTATGACGCCAATGGCAATGAAATCAAATGCCCAAGCAAATATTAAGGAGAAATCACATGAAAATATTTAAAACAATAGTTCTCCTAACTTGCTTCATTGCTTTGACAACGACCACAGCATTTGCCAATAAAACCATGATTGGTAACGCAATGGGGATTATGCAGCAGATTGCTGATTTAGCTGATGAGTTTAATTTGACAGATCAGCAACGGAGTGACATCCGAGGAGTCGTTTTCTCCTATGCACCCGTATTGGCATATAAAGCGAATGAAATGCTGAATAACAGACAATTATTGATTGAAAATAACCTTGGCGAAGATCAGGTTGATGAAACTTTTTTGCAGGAAATAGCTGATAGACAGGGTGAACTTCTTTCTCAGATAATTGTTGCCAAAGAACACATGAAGAAAGAAATTCGTAATGTATTGACGAGCGATCAAAAGGACTTTGTGGATGAATTATTTATGGTACTCATTCAGTTTCGACTGGCTCAGGGCTGATAGAGCTTAACCCGTATCTCGACCGAAAGTTGCCCTCTCTTTTCTTTCGGTTGAGATATTTTTTTTAAAAATGCAGTTGTTTCAAAGTCCAAAAAAAACTATAGTGAAATCTCTTGATAGAATAATCGCAAACCATGAAACAGTTCCCAATTGTTATCAACACGCCCGGAAGAGGTTATTATCTGATTACTGATGAAATTGAGCAGGCAATTGCTCATGAGATTAAAGGAACCAATGCGGGTCTAGTTCACGTTTTCTTGCAACATTCCAGTGCCGGCTTGACCATCAATGAGAATGCTGATCCAACCGTACGGGAAGATTTTAAGAGTTTTGAAGAAAAGCTCGTTCCTCGTAACTTTCCTTTCAGACATTGCTATGAAGGCGACGATGACATGCCGGCTCATATCAAGTCTTCGTTATTCGGGTGCCAGTTGACTGTTCCCGTTACCAATGGACGTTTGGCATTGGGAACATGGCAGGGAATCTATCTTTGTGAGCATCGCGATTCTCCTCACCGAAGAAAACTGCTAATAACGGTTTATTGATTAATTTTTAATCGCGAAGGAACAGGCACACTACAAGCATCAATATAATTTTTTGCATCCACAAACCACTCACCTTTACGATTTTTACGAGATTGAATCAAATCTCTAAAAGATTGTGATGCTGTATCCATAATTTGTAACTGAAGTTGTTCAGATTCTTCTAAATCACTTCCTACCTGAATGCTGATAATTTTATTTTCGTTGGTGACATCAACAGAACCATTTAAACCGGAGCTGCGTTTGAGAGCCTGCAAATGTTCCATTCCGGCAACCACACGACCGAACACAGTTGTGTTTTTATCCAGATAGCGTTGGGCATTTCCTATAACTGCATAGAGTTCTGTGCCGCCACTATTCACATCGTTCGCCCGACCCATGGCAAATGCTCTATAACAATGCAACAACCAATTGTCTTTTTTATCAGCAGAGCGACCGACTGCAAAACCCTTATAAAAACCGGTTTCATCAGCATAGCCATCAAACTCTTCAATTGCTGTGATATTGAATGGTTTTTCAGTTTTTATACTAAATTCAGCGTCGATACTTAGATTTCCATTTTTAGGTTTTGTCAGTTTTTCAGGGTTCATCGGGCCGCCTTGTGCAACAAAACCATCAATCACCCGATAAAAACTGGTATTGTCGAATATACCCTCTCTTGCTAATGCCTTGGTATTTTGAACATGATTTGGAGCATAGTCTTTTGCCAATTCGACAACCACCATTCCGCTTTCGAGTTTGATATAAAGACTGTTTTCCTGATCTAAATCTCGCCAATCACTCTGTGGTGCTTTTTCCACAATTTCATAAGGGGTTTTGTGATCACTTAGGTTTGATGAGTTCTTAACTGAATTTTTCTGAGCGCATGAGGATAAAACCAATAAGCTCAAAATGATGATAGTTTTGTTTTGCATCTATTTCTCTCAATAATTAACGTCATTGAATTTTGAAAATTCACCACTTCTTACGTCTGAGGAATGGTTTGTGTTCATCTGGTTCATGAGTTTGGTTGTATGCTTTGATACGACTGTTTTTCCCCAAAAGAATACGAATTTGATAAAACGATTCACGGAATAACGCCCAGCTCTTACGACCTTTCCAACTTTTATTGTACAATTTTTTGACAGCTGAAACCGTGTCAGGCGATTGTTCAATTAATTCTTCAGCTAACTGCATCGCCGCCTCTTTGGGAGTTTCAGACAAATGCGTAACTAATCCAAAATCTTTTGCCTGTTTTCCATCAATGATTTTTGCAGTCCATGTGAGTTCTTTAGCAACATCCAAACGACAATGGGTTCGCAGGGCAAGCAAACCGCCCATATCAGGAATCAAGCCCCAACGACCCTCCATAATCGACAAAGAAGCATTAGGTGTGGCAATGCGAATATCCGCACCCAGAGCAATATGCAAGCCACCACCCCAACAACGACCATGAATCACAGTAATGACGGGAACACCAATTTTTTGCCATCCGGTCGAAACAAATTGAGCCAGATTGGATGAAAAAGGATTCCATTTTTTTAATAATTTCAGTGGCGCTGATTTGGATTTCATAATTGATTTCACATCCAAACCGGAACAAAAATCTTCACCCTGACCGGAAACTATCACCACTTGAATATCTCGGTTTTTTCTGAGTTTTTTAATTGTGTCAGCAATCGCCTTAAACATCTCCATATCTAAAGCATTGCGTTTATCCGGGCGAGCCAAACTGACAAAAGCAATCTGGTTTTCAATTTTTAACTCAACTCGTGAAGACTCGCTCATGATTTTTCATAAATAATTAGACAAACATACTTTAGCGTATGTTGAGGGGTGTGTCTATTGAATTAATCAAGATGATAAATTAAAGAAAATGTGTTTAGTAATTGGATTTTTGTAAATAAGTTAGCTTGCTCGTTACTCAAGCCACTCCCCATTCTCATAAATAACATATCGAGAATCATTATCACAACCTTCAAAGCATCCTGAACCATCAATAGTTTTATCCCAAAGAACCAGAAAATGATTTTCATCGTTTTTTCTTGTTCTCTGAATATAGAGATTTTGTGTGCATACACCTTTACCAAAAGTGACTTTAAATACTCCATCCGGCTTTGGGACTATCGTTAATATTGGATTATTCCATGACATTGGCCTTTGGTTATTAGCAGCTAAAGCAATTTCAATATATTCTTCAGCAGAAATGTTTGGTGTCTTTTCGATTGTAATATTTTTTTCTTGTTTCAGGTCGAAACGGAGTTTAATCATATCTTTTTTCTCACAATTCCACTGACCTTTTTGCTGACAGATGAGTTCAGAATTTGTTGAATAAAACTCAGTATCTTCATGTGCATGATAAATGACTTTTATCATTGGAGATTGACCTGATTTACCAATAATTTTATCGACACTTATTGAAGAATCAATTCCGAGATTTGTTGCTTGTTCCAGTACTTGTTGCATGTCCGTTTTCCCAGGATAGTATTTAGTAATCGCTAAGCAAGAGGCAAAAGCCTGAGAATTGACCAATAGAACCATCAAAATTAGATTTATACTTTTCATAATAGTTAAATATCTGGATAATGTTAAGACAATTAGAATAGTAAAGTGTTCATTGATAATTCATAAAGTTGATGCCGTAAAAAGAATATTTTATAGAGGATATATGAAAAAAATATACGAAGCGAGTAATTCCATCGAAGCCAAACTGTTGCTTGATTTGTTTGAACAAGCCGGATTGAATGTTCGTGTTGATGGTGAATATTTGCAAGGGGCAATGGGTGGTTTGCCTGCGAGTGGTTTATTGACGATTAGAGTAGCTGAAGAAGACTTTGCGGATGCTGAAGAGATTTTACGTCAATGGGATTCGGGTGAGTTTGTCACTTCTGAGGATGAAGAATGAAAACAATTCAATTGAACAATAAAGCAATCACACCATCCAAAATCGTTTGTATCGGCAGAAATTATGTTGAACATATCAAAGAACTGGATAACGAAACACCAAGCGAACCTGTGATTTTCTGCAAACCGAATTCGGCAATCTCTGATGAAATAAATTTAGATGAAAATGATGAAATCCATTATGAGGGAGAGATTTGTTTTGTTGTCATGAATAATCAACTGGCAGGTGTTGGTTTTGGGCTGGATTTAACCAAAAGGGAAGTACAGTCTAAACTTAAAACCAAAGGTTTGCCATGGGAACGAGCCAAGGCTTTTGATGGTTCTGCGGTTTTGTCAGATTTTGTCGAGTTTGATGGTAATACACAAAATATCCACATGCGATTATTGATTGATGGTGAACTCAAGCAATATGGCGGTTATGATTTGATGCTTTATAAACCCCAGCAAATTCTTGAAGAAATCAGCCGCTTTATGACTTTGGAAGATGGCGATGTTATTATGACTGGAACACCCAAAGGAGTTGGAAAAATTCAAAGAAACACTCAATTCACAGGAAGAATTTTTCAAGGAGAAACTCTTCTCGTTGAAAACAATTGTCCAGTTAAATAGACAATTGATAGTCTCAGAAGTGTTGTATGCATTATAATCTGCCGATGCGATTGATTTTCATCATAACTTTACTTTTATTCTCTGCAAATGGTCTGTCCCAGGACAAAAAATTTGATGAACGTTGGTATTTCAATGTCAATGCAGGTGCAGTTGTTCCTGACGATTCCTTGCAATTGAATGATGCCAAAATATTTGATTTTCGAGTCGGTAAAGCAATGAGTGAAGTGTGGAGTTATGAAATTGTCGGCTTTGCTGATGAATACGATTTCGATATCGACTATGGCTTAAAACACACGGGTGTCGGCATCAATTTTCTCGACATCAACCAAGACCCGCTGTGGAAGCCTTATTTTTTAATGGGCGTTGGGTTGATTCGCCATGAAACGCAAGACGAATCCGGAACCAATCTTTATTTCAATGTAGGCATTGGCGGTAGTTGGTATTTCTTTGGTGACAATGTCAGGCTGCGTGCCGAAGCGGTTTCCAGATTGGATTTGAATGATACCAAATTGCCGGGACAAGATGGGTTCGGTGATGGTGTTTTTACCGTTGGATTAACTATTCCTTTAGGGAACTAATCAATAGCTGTGTTATTTAATAGCATACATTTCTTTATCTTTCTGCCGATTGTTCTGCTCGGAGCAGCAATACTCAGAAAGTATTCAAAAAAAGCAGAAGTTTTATTTTTAATCATTGCCAGTGCTTATTTCTACGGGCAATGGAGCTGGAATTACATTATCCTTATCTATATCACTATCGTTACGGATTATATTTTAGGTCTTAAATGCTATAGTTCCGACAAACCACAAAAATTTCTCTTGCTTAGCCTCATTGTCAACCTTGGTATTTTGGGTTTCTTCAAATATGCCAATTTTCTGATAAATACAGGTAACAACATTAGTACAGGGCTTGGATTTGATTACCAAATGCAATTCTTCGAGTTTTTACTTCCGGTTGGAATTTCTTTTTATACTTTTCAGAGCCTCAGTTACACCATTGATATTTATCGAAAGGAATTGCAACCAAGAAAAAGTATTTTTGATTATGCTTTGTTTATTTCCTTTTTCCCACAGCTGGTTGCCGGACCGATTGTTCGTGCTTCAGAGTTCTTTGAGCAATTAGACAAGAAAAGACACTTCAGTTTTGATATGGCTCAATCCGGGGTTATGTTGATTTTACTTGGTTTGGTTAAAAAGATTGTTTTTGCGGATAATCTAGCAACGATTGTTGATCCTGTTTTTGATAATCCGGAAAGCGCGAATGGTTTAATGACGTTAATAGCGGTTTATGCTTTTGCATTTCAAATCTATTTTGATTTCTCCGGTTATACAGACATTGCCATTGGAGTCGCTAAGTTGCTTGGATTTAGTTTTCCAAGAAACTTTAATCATCCTTACATTGCATTGTCGATCCAGGATTTTTGGCGACGTTGGCACATGACTTTGTCTCGCTGGCTGAGAGATTATCTCTACATTAGTCTTGGCGGCAACCGAAAAGGCTCTTACAAAACCATGAGAAATTTATTTCTGACAATGTTTTTAGGTGGGTTATGGCATGGTGCTTCATGGAATTTTGCACTCTGGGGTGTCTTGCATGGAGTCTATCTTGCAATTGAACGAATTATAGACAAATATAAATTGTTCAAATGGAATTTACAGAACAAATTCATTCGACTTTTTAAATGGCTTGTCGTTTTCCATCTGGTTTGCTTTGCCTGGATATTCTTCCGTGCTGTAGAATTTTCAGACAGCCGTCAAATTATTGAAAATATCATCACGATGAAAGGACAATTTGCCATTCCTGATGTGTTTTGGATTTCATCTGCTCTTGTTGTTTTGTTTCCGCTTTGGCACTGGATTTCAGCAAAAATTGATTTGACAGGTCGAAGTGGAACCATGCAAACAAAAGAGTATGTGTTTTGGCAAACGGCTTTGACACTCACCCTGATTTTTTTCTATCCACAACAAACAGGCTCATTCATGTACTTCCAGTTTTAATATGATTCAGTTTTTTTTACATAGAAAGTTTTGGCTACCGATTGTTTTGATTATTGGAATTGCTGTTGTACTTGAGTTATTGTTAAGGCTTGGTATTTACGATGATTTTATCAAGCCCAGATCATATTTAGGAAATGCTGTCTACAGAGAGAAAGCATTACAAGATTTTGGTTTGGAGAATGTCCATTGGATAACCATCGGTGATTCTCGATTGGACTGGGGAATTGAACACGAAAAGATTCTTAAGCTTCAAAAAGACAAGGGAATTAATCACTTGAGGATGTCTTTTGAGAGTTCGAATTTTTTAGCGTTACAATCAACTGTAGAATGGTCTATGGCAAATATGCCGAACTTGGAAGGTATTTTTCTTGGTGTTGGAGAAAATAATTTTGGTCACTATGATGATGTTTCCAAACAATATAACGTGGCGTGGCCTTTCAGAAATTTCATCAACTATGATGATTTTAAATATTTTCATCCGAACTTTTGGAAATTTAGCTATCTTTCCAGATTTGCTCTTTATGTCTATTTTTTTGATATCAAAGAACTTTTTCAAAAAAGTATGGTTCGGTTCAAGCAAATTAGTCACTATCAATCAAAAGAGCATTCAGATATTTTCTCTTTCAAAAGAGATTTACCAAATGATGTTTGTGAATTTGAACTCGATAGTATTCAACAGTGTGTCAAAACAGCAAACCGACATATTGACCAAGTCAATAATAAGGGAGCATTTAATTTTATACAATTAGTCTGCGGTAATGATTATAGTCAACGCCGAGCACAAAATAACACTCCATTCCATAAAAAAACAGCTGATGAACAATTGCAAATATCGAATAACTGGAAAAAACTTTTTGACAAAATTTTTAGTAATGGAAAAAAACTGAAAGTTGTTTTATTACCGGAACATCAAATGTTCAACTATGCTGTAAAACCAACAAACTCTGTCGAAACCATGAACATGGTGTTAGATAGTTATAGGAGTAAATCAGATTTTGAATTGATCGATTTTAGAAATCTATTTGCAGAAGATTCGTCTCACAAAGAGTGCGAGTATTTTTCAGACCCTCTTCACCTCAATAATTTAGGCATGAGTACACTTACTCAAGCAATTCTTGAAAAACTGAGTGAAAAGTAAAAATGAAAAGGCCTGGATAAGACCTTTTCAACAAAAAAAATTATAATCTTTCAATAACAGCATCGGTAAATTCAGCTGTTTTCGCTGAACCACCCAAATCACCCGTTAAACGATCTTTATCTGCTAAAACGCTGCGGATTGCATTGCGAATTTTAATCGCTTTATCATGCATTCCCAGATGTTCAAGCATTAAAGCTGCTGCGAGAATTACTGCTGTTGGGTTGGCAATTTTCTTGCCGGCAATATCAGGAGCGGAACCATGAACAGCTTCAAAAATAGCTGAATCTTTACCAATATTGGCTCCCGGTGCCATACCCAAGCCACCAACAAGCCCGGCACAAAGATCTGAAATAATATCACCGAAAAGATTGGTGGTAACAATAATATCGAATTGTTGCGGATTCATAACCAACTGCATACAAGTGTTATCAACAATTAATGAATTGAACTCGATTTGAGGATATTCCTTGGCTATTTCTTCTGCCACTTCCAGAAATAATCCTGAAACTGTTTTCATGATATTAGCTTTATGCACCGCTGTCACTTTTTTGCGTTCAGCCTTAACAGCAATATCAAATGCATAGCGAACGATATTTTCGCACGCTTCACGAGTGACTACAATTTCGCCTTTTGCCACCGTTCTATCTTCATTGATAGTCTGTCCTTCCTGACGATAAGCTCCTTCAGTATTTTCACGAACGGTGATAATGTCAATATCTTCAAACTTTGACTTTGTTCCCGGAAAAGTAATCACCGGGCGTAAGTTGGCATATAGGTGAAAATGACGACGCAAAGCGACATTAATCGAGCTAAAACCTTTACCAACCGGTGTGGTTAAAGGCCCTTTCAAACAAACTTTGTTTTTTGCGATGGTGTCTAATGTATCTTTTGGAAGAAGTTCCCCATGCTTTTCCAAAGCCATTAGTCCGGCATCAACATACTCGTATTCCAGTCCTGCTTCAACAGCATCCAATACGCGTAATGTGGCATCCATGATTTCCGGTCCGATGCCATCCCCTTTAATTACTGTAATTTTGTTATTCATTGTTGATTCGTCTGTTGTAAAATCGGGGCGTATTATACAAGCATTGGCTACAGACCTCTAAGAATGAAGAAAAAAATCGTCGCAATAACCTCATCACGTGCCGATTACAGCCATCTATACTGGCCGTTAAAACTTTTGGAACAAGACAAATCCATCGAATTAAGCATTTTGTGTTTTGGTCCTCACTTGTCTCCTGAGTATGGCGAAACATGGAAAGAAATCATTAAAGACGGTTTTACAAATGTCAAAACGATTGAATGCTTGCTGAGTTCTGATACCGATGTCGGTATGGCAAAGTCACTGGGGTTGGCAACATTAAGCATTGCGGATTATTTGTCTGAACTTCGTCCGGACTTAATGTTGATAATTGCTGATCGCTATGAAATGCTCGCTCCTGCGAATGTCGCTTTGACATTACGAATTCCAATTGCACATATTGAAGGAGGAGATGTTTCTGAAGGAGCAATTGATGATGCGGTGCGAAATGCTTTGACGAAAATGAGCCATATTCATTTTACTCCAACAACAATGGCACAAAAGCGGGTATTGGCTATGGGAGAAGAGTCTTGGAGAGTTCATGTGAGCGGAGCTCCTTCATTGGATCATTTACGACGCAGTGAAATCCCGACTCGCTCAGAGATTTTAGGTCAGTTTAATCTCAAAGATGATGAAAGTATCATTGTTGTTGCCTATCATCC
>Ga0209203_1003326_pt1 | contig 10064 bp, 5 predicted proteins | sample AD_UKC109_MetaG_FD_184423 | JGI IMG/M metagenome (GOLD analysis project Ga0209203, IMG submission 184423) | Active sludge microbial communities of municipal wastewater-treating anaerobic digesters from Hong Kong - AD_UKC109_MetaG (SPAdes)... | ecosystem: Engineered > Bioreactor > Anaerobic >...
ATGCAGATATTCCCAATTTCATCTGACAAGCCCCAGCCCGGCTATATGGTAGAAGGTGTAACTTTACCCGCTGCAACAGTATCAGAGGCAGTGTCCAACTTCAATACACTCCAGTTGCTGGCTCCCGCAACCATAATGAATAAAATTGCAACTTCTGCCGTCGACACCAAGGTGGATGTCTACCAGAATCTGGTTCAAAAGTACGGTGTCCTGGCAGTGTCTCCATATGGATTGCTTGACGCAAGCGCTGCAAAACTGGTCAAATGGGACCTTGTACATGAAGTGACCATACCTCTTGGGGAAGACTCAACAGGAGTTTTCTCCTTCACCGATACAGATGTTGAGTTCGGCGATACATATATGTACACAGTCCAGGCCTACAATGATGATGATCTGGCTTCGGAAAGACCGGAACCTGTAAGTGTTTCACCAAGGAGAGGCGAGGCCTTCCCGCCGGTCACAGGGTTGAATGCAACAATTGACTCAGATACGGGACAGCCTGAAATCACATGGAATGCTGCAAAGGACCCGAATCTTTCCGTTGAAGAGAGTGCTGAGTTCATTGCAGGCTACATTGTTTACAGGGCCAAGTCACAGAATGGAACATATTACCAGGCCAGTCCGCTTCTGACTGCAACGGGATGGATTGACAATGATGCAGACCCTGCGGCAGTGAACTGGTACAAGGTAAAGGTCATTGATACAGGCGGCTATACATCCGAGTTCTCATCTGCAGATTCAGCAGGTGGAAGCAGGACGTTCATTCTCCCGCAGAGCAGTATTCTGGTACGGCCGATAATACCTAATATCACCATACCGGTAATACCTATAATACCTATAATTCCAGGAGGGGAAGAAACACCTGTTGTGCCTGACGGCATCGAAGCTTCAACGGGATTCATCCCTATAATAACGATGCCACCGATAATAATACTTCCTACGAATCTTCCCACTTCAATGAAGATAGCTGGATTTGATGTCATCAACATAACAACAACGAGTACCGGATCACCCAAGAAAGGAACAGGGGATCTGGTGCTTGCCAACAAATATACGGTACCGGTCAACCTTACGGTAACTGCATACAGTGAAGCTGAGATTACAAATGGTTCAGCTGTACTGCAAAGTGCCGTGCAAATCGGTAATACCGGAACATATCTGTCTTCACTTCAGGTTACAACGGCCGAGAACAAGGGAATTGCATCCGGATATGTATTGAAGGCCGGTAACCAGGAGACGGAAAACCTCATAGGGGATCTTTATTCACTCCGGTTCAACAGCAGTGAGATAACACCGGGCGGAATCATTACAATAACTGAGTATCCTGAGTTCAGGTATGACAATATCAGAATAGCTGACATGGAAAGCATAACCGTGAATCTCGGTGCCTTTGATGTATCAGCACCCGCTGTCATTCAGTCAGAAACAATAATCAAGGGCGGTTACACATTCTTCGTATACTTTGGAACCGGATTCATCAACCTGATGAATGGTATCGCAGAAAATGACATGGGCATGGAAACCATTGACAACAAGGGCCTGGAATTCAGCTACAGTGTCCTTAACTTTGACAAGAACGGTAAAATGAACGGTACCATGTCCATAACGGAAACCCAGCTCATGAGAACCGTAATACCTGCAGGTATAGGCATTAAGACAAGTGATGCAAAACTGGTTTATTCAGCAGGGGTTCCCAACACAACACAGAGCTATATAAACGGCAAAATCATGCTGCCTTTTGATACATTTGTAGATGATTCGCCGGTATTCACTGGATTTGAGACCATTGCAAAGGAAACCCTTGGCAGCGTAACAATGGATACTACCAAAATCAGCGGTTTGCTGGGAATGAGCCCTTCATCAATAAAAAGCGGTTCAACACAGGTGTCCAACGCACAGAAGAGCATAGTGGATGTGGGAATGTATTATGTGGCTGAAAGGGCACAGGAACAGACCCTGCTGGTAATGCCTCTGGAGCTGGCTGAAATTGAGACAATGTCCAACATACCAATCAATATCTCGGGCTGGGATGGTCAGGGATTTGTGGTCTACGGAAAGACCCTTATGCCTACACTGGTTGGAAACGACAATGAGGAAGTGGGGGTCATAGGGAACAATGTAACCATCGACCTTGACAGGGATATGTCAACCCCAGATGCCATGACGGCTGAAACCCAGGACGACGAGTGGACAGGAATGATAATCAAGAGCGGAAGGGTTTCTCTTCCTCCGGCATTCATAAAGACAGAGCAGAACAAGAGGGTTTCATTCAATCTTACGGCAAATGAGATGCTTTATGACAGGAACGGTTTCTACTATCAGAGCCAGGCTTATTCACCGGCAGGTATACCCGTCAATTTCGGAGACCAGCTTGGTGGTTTTGAAGATGCCTATGCAAACAGCATCTATATAGACATGTACAACAACAAGGTCACGCTGGAGATTAAGGGGTCAATTGGTATTCCATTGTTTGGATTCCAAAGGGCTGACGTGACCCTGTATACTTCGGAAGAGCTTGGCAAACTGGTGTGCAGTGTGGATGAAACTCCTAAATTTGACCCGGCAGGAACGGGAGAAGTCATGCTTTCCATCACCGGCGGACATCTGATGGAAGATGGCCTCCATATGGACGGTACCCTTGACCTGAATTTTGCCGGAAGCATGGAACTTAATAACATAGCATTCACAGAACTCATTATACCGGCGGACATGGACATGCTGACTGCAGTCAACAATGAGGACGGGCTTCTGGGTTCCGCACTGTTCGACATGCCTTACAAGATTCAGTTCCATGACTTTGATATGGAAATCAGGGCTCTGTCACTGATTACCAGGAACACTCCATATTCCGTAACATTGCTTCCGATTACCCTTAAGACAGGAATTTCAAGGACTCTGAAAGGCAGCGGTCTCACCATGCCTTCTTCAGGCAGTGTCAGCTATTATGCAAGCGACCTGTATCTCTGGGGAGGCATGCAGCTTTCAGACACCTTGTCAATCGATACAGAGGAAGACTTCGACAGGGTTATTATATCCGGAGTCTTTGATAATCCATCCATCAACTATTCTGAATCCAAGTCAAAGATTGACATGCAGTTCGAGGAGTTTGCCCATATTGATGCAGTTGCTTCTCCTAAGCTGGTGGATCCGGGGTCAGGCATCATTGAGTACGAGACTGACACCCTTGAGATGGTATTCAACACAGCTGCTGATATCTTCAGTCCCGTTGACATCGAGGCCAATGCAAGACTAGGATATGACCAGGTGATGGGCAGGTTCTTCTTTGCTCTTGCAATCTATTACCACGACCCGGCCGGAGGCATACAGTTCGGATACGGAAATATTAATGACATAACAGGTGTCATAGGTTATAACCTTGACATTGAGTACACCGAGGAAGAAGGGTACATCTTCCCTGAGGAAAAACAAGGGCTGTTCAATGCAATTGACACAATGGATGTCAATCGTGACCCGGGTGGCAACTACTTCCTGGCTGCAACTGCATGGATGGAACTTGGCTATGATACTGGAAGTGCAACTATAAAACTGGGCGAAGTCAGGAATATGTACCTGGTTGTGGAAAAAGGTCCTACGGTTGAAATGGGTGGCAAGTACTATGGTCCATCGAAGATTACATCCACATTGACAGGCAATGACCTGAAGCACATGGGAACAGTAAGGATAGGTTACTATCATAAGGACAGGTTGTTCAAGTTCAGCCTTACACTGAATGATTTCGGCATGTACGGACTGACGCTCAACGGAGATGTTGGATTTGAGATGAGCCCGAAATACTGGGAACTCAGGATAGGGTATCCCAACACAATAACAGCAGAGGTAGGCAGTCTGGCAAAGGCCGGATTCGGACTTGCAATTAAAAATACATTCCCGCCGATTGACAACTATATAAAGACCAAGATGTTCTTTGAGTATGATACGGGTTATGTGACCATAGCCATAGTCTACTTCAGAGCTTATCTGAGGGTCGGAGCCGAAGGCGAGGTTCATTTCCCGGGTGATTACCTGTATATGTCTGCATATCTGCAGGGGGGCCTTGAAGGCGGTATTAAGGTCGGTGGTAAACGCTATGAGATTATATCGCTCCATCTGGATGCATGGGGAGAACTGGAGAAACAAAACAACGACTGGCGTCTAGAGGCCAAGGTCAAGATCCGGTACCACCTGAGTCTTGTATTCTTTGATGTAGGTGGTTCCGTAACCTGGCATATGAAGATAAAGTTCTAGAATAGTAAGACCGCCGGAAATGATTTTCCGGCGGTTTTTTAATACAGAATTATTGTTATCCGTTTCGTTATTCTACAGGATAGCCGGCATTAAGCCAGGCTCCGAAATTTCCTTCAAGCCTGTAAACCGTCTCAAAGCCAGCTTCGATGAGCTTTCTGGCACCTGAAATTGATGCACTGTCAGAGTGACAGTAGACCAGGTATGGAACATTCATGTCCAATCCAGGGATTGCGGCATCCAGGGAACCATCACCTACATAGAAGTTTATGGCACCGGGAATGTGACCGGAATCATAGAGAGGTGATACATCAATGATTACTAAGCCTGTGACCGTTTCAATCAGTTTCTTGGCTTCCTCCGGTGTTACATCAATATAGCCTGCTTCTGTTTTCTTACCAACCATCATTTCCTCATTTTCCATTGGTTCTTCAGACTCTTCTGCCATTGGCTGTTCTGTCATTTCCGGTTCCTGACTTATCTCGGTTTTCGGTGCTTCAGTCATGGGAGTATCAGTAAGGGTGCCCTGAATATCATTTGGGGTTTCATCAGATTCACTGGTTGTACAACCAATTGCCAGTGCGGATAAAATTACCATCGCCATTGCTATTATTAAATATTTTTTCATAATTAACCTCCAATTTATATTCATGGAATACCCCCGATGATACGAAAATAATTACATTATGGGTATGTCATGAATTCTTCAAAGATTTTCAGAATTTAATTGAATTAAAATATGAGCAGCAGGTCCATGAATAAATAAGTAAATGGATGAAGTCAGTTTGATTAATTAGATGGTTTTCTTTATAATGAAAAGCAGATAGATTCAAGGAATTCCCTGGTCAGGGATTAAAGCAGGAGGATATCAGGATGAAAATTCGTTTGAGAGTTGTGCTGGTGATTTGCTCATTGATTCTCATGGTATCATGCAGCAATTATCCTCCTGTAGGATTGGATGGGACCGATATAGACTCACTGGATTTTGGCATAGTCCTTGAAGATTCCATAATTTACAAGCTATTTATCCAGGTTGGCAGTCAGGGTATCACATTGATGGAAGGGGAGCTGTTCAGTGATGGTCAGGTATATGGGTTCAATCTATTGGACAGACAGATAGTTCTTGAAAAATCCGAAGGCTCCTGGACCATGGACTCAGTGGGTATATCACCTGATGAATTAAGGCAGACCTTATTGGATATACAGACATTCATGGGGAATGAATATGACATCCAGAGTTTTGAAGCCAGATGGTTTTTGCTCTCTCACAGTATCAGAGTGACAGACGATGGGTTACATATGTATTTATATAGAAATGGGAATTTCTATAAGCACAATCAGGAATCAGAAATAACTGAGCCCTGCATACTTGTTAAAGCAGAAGATACTGTATTTTTTATATTCCTGAACTGAATTGATATATCATGAAGGCTGAATTTTCTAAATAGGTAAGAAAGGTATTATATGAAAGATTATATCCTGCAACCATGGAGGATTAGCACAAAGAACAATTGCCATGACAGGTTCGAACCTCTTATCAAATCAACATTCAATCCTGTATTCAGCGGGGGAAGCCCGTGGGAGCCTAGGATTGCATGGCCCACTGTACTTTATATACCGGAAGAAGACATTTTCAAAATGTGGTATCTGGCAATAGTTGAGGGAGAGGAGGATCCCTCTGATGTTCTGGTTGTAGATAATGCCATAGTGAAGAAAAACAAGTTTTATATATGTTTTGCCAAATCTTACGATGGAGTAACATGGGAAGAACCGGAACTTAATTTAATTAAAGCTGACATGTATCCCGGCAACAACATCATCATTGAGAATACAGGCAGATATGTAGATGGTCCTTCTGTAGCATATGACCCGGATGACTGCGACCCTTCAAGAAGATACAAAGCGGCATATTACGAACACGACGGTCGCCGGATGGGTGTCAGGACGAAGGTTTCCCCGGATGGAATCCATTGGACTGAGGAAGGGGAGTTTCCCGTTCTGCCAAGCCAGGATGCCCTCAAGATGTATCACGACAGGCAGTCAGGAACCTTTTATATGCTTTTGAAGGACAGGGTTCAGAACAGACGGTCCCGCCTTATTTCATCAAGCAGTGATTTCAAAACATGGAGTGAGCCCAGGCACTATCTTGTCCCCGGTATAGGAGACAATGATGCAACGAATTTCTATGATATGTGCATGTTTACCCACGGTGATATTACCATGGCATTTGCAACTGTATTTGATGCCGCCACACAATTCTCCCACGCGGAACTCATAATGGCAGACCCTGGGTCAACAGCAGAAAGGTTTCCCGCGAGACCGGCAGTTCTGAAACCGGGTGATTATGGCGTTTGGGATGGTGGAGGAATATATACGTCCTCCGGAGCTCCTGTTGAGTACAAGGGGAAAATGAGATATTACTATTACGGATCATCACGCAGGCATGACAGTTATCTTTTCCAGGATAAATACAGGGAACAGTTGGCTGCTGAGCACAAATGGACGGGTCTTGGATTTGCAGAATATGAAAAAGGGCGGCTTCTCGGTCAGCAGTTCCTTGGCGACGGTTTCCTGGAAACCACTGCATTAAGGAAACTAGGTTCCAGGCTGTTTGTGGATGCCATGGTTCCTGATGAACTAAGGGTTTCCGTTATGCGCTGCGGATATTCGGTTCCATACGAGGGATTTTCCGGTGACAAATGCCTTCCCCTGAGCGGGGATGGACTGATTGAAGTCCATTGGAAGGGGGTAAGTCTTGAGGATATTGAGGATGAATATATCAGAATCAGAATAGAAGGGAAAAATGCCGTTGTATACGGCCTGAGGTTCATATAGTGATTACAGAGGACTATATTCTAAGGATAATCCGATTGGCAGCTGAGTTCATTGCCAAGGCATTGAAACTATCCAGGGAAGGTGATTTTCTTACAAGCGAAAAGACACTTGAAAATGGCCTTAAGGATATAACAGGTATAAGTGTGGATACACTGCGTATTCTAGATGCCGGTGCGTTGAAGGATCTGGTTGCCGGTGACGAGCCATCCATATTCATACTTGCTGAGGTACTTGAAACCCTTGCAGCCATTGAACTGCAAAAGGGTATGCTTGACCTTCATTATATCTATCTTATAAAAAGCCTTGAACTATATCTTTCAATTGAAAATACAGAGGACTTTGAGACTGAAAAACCGATCCTTCAAATTTATCCGAAAGTCAGGGAAGTCCTCTATGACAGGAACATTATCTCTGACCTGATTGTTTTCTACAATCATTTGGGTAACAGGGAAGAGATGGAATTTCTAAAGGGATTGCAGGCTGACTAATCGGTAACTGTAATTTCCAAAAGGCCTTCCTCACGAAGAGTGATGGCTTTTTCCATCCACTTTCTGCTGCTGAAAGTCTTTATCATAAACAGAACCGTAAGTGCATACGCTATGCCCATTCCAAGCCAGACACCCCTTACTTCAAGGGATGTAAGAGAGCCTGCATATGCAAGGGGCAGCCTGAGTGCAAAGAAGGAAAACAATGTAGTTATCAAAGCTGTCCTGGAATCACCGGCTCCATAAAAACTGTAGAGCATGGCAACCCTGATTCCAAGAAATCCATAGAAAGAGAATACGAAGTAAATATAGAAACGGGTAAGTTCAACCACATCTTCGGATGTTGTAAAAATTGAAGCGATGGGCCTGGCAAACAGGATCAATATTATTGCAACTGCGGTTGAGGATATGAAAGTGTATAATATGGCAGTTTTGCTGGTCTTCCATGCACGGTCCCGGTTTCTTGCACCCAGATTCTGACCGATCATAGTACTGGTAGCCTGACCGATGGCTGACATGGGCAGATACATGACAGAATCCAGTCTTGCTCCGAGGCCATGGGCTGCTGTTGCAGCGGCTCCGAACATATTTACACGGCCAACGATGAGGATCATTCCAAGGGCAACGAACATTTCTGAAAGACTGGAAGGTATTCCGATTCTGAATATTTCCTTAAGTATACTAAAATCAACCTTCATTTCCCTTACGTTCAGACCGAGTGGACAATCTTTCCTCAGTACCCTGTACATAAGATATATTGTCAGGACAAAACGGGCAAAGACAGTTGCGTAGGCAGCTCCTGCAACACCAAGCTTCGGAAAGAAGAGCCAGCCGTATATGAGAAATGGGTCAAGAACGATGTTGATGATACTTGAGACAATCCCGGCAATCATGGGTGTCTTTGTATCACCTACACCCCGCAGCATGCTGGAAAGCACAAAGAACATGAACATGAACAGCATTCCATAGATAATTATTGAAAAGTACTCACTGGCCAGGGGGATTATACTCTCATCGGCCTGAAGCAGTCTGAAAATCCAATTTCTGGAAAGCAGACCTGCAGCAATAACGATGGCTGCCATGATGGTCATCATGATCAGGGAAGTTGTAGCCGTCTTTGACAGCCGATCCTGATCTTTCGCTCCGAAAAACTGACTTATCAAAGTTGAGGTGGCGGTGGAAATTCCTATAGCAAATGCAACAAGGAGAAAAACAACACTGAAAGTAAGCGAGACTGCTGCAATTGCTTCCTTGCTGTTTTCAAGCTGCCCGACAAAGAAAGTATCTGCAATGTTATAGAAAACATTGATGATACTAGTAACGGCAATCGGCCACGCCAGCTTCATCATAGCCCCTGCAATCGGTCCCTTTGTAGAATCAACATTCCTCATTTTGCTATGATACCACATTTTTTTATTTTCACCTCCGGGGTAAAAGTTAAATTTTTTTACATTCACCCCCGGGGTAAAAGTTAAATTTTTCTAATTTCACCTCCGGGGTGAAATTAGAAAAAGGGATTTGAAATTGCGAAAGGGGGGGCAGGTTGACAGGGCGGAGGGTATCAATTAGAATGTATTTGCGATGAAGGGATGAGTATCCGAAAGCGCTGTTTTAGAAAGAAAGCGGTTGATGAAAGCTTTTACAGTGATTCGGAGAAGGCTGACCCTGAGCATTATGGCCTAATAAGTCATGACGAAGTAACCGCGTTAAGGTTCCGAGTGCTTCCGGAAACGGAGGAATCAGGGTGGTACCGCGAGATGTTCTCGTCCCTTAGGGACAGAGGACTTTTTTATTGTAAAAAATATTTTAGAGGTGGACTGATGAAGAATATTGGATTGAACGAACTAAGGAAAAGTTATTTGGATTTCTTTAAGAGCAAGGATCATTTGGTGGTGCCGAGTTTTTCACTTGTACCAGAGAACGACCCAAGTATATTGCTGATCAATGCAGGGATGACTCCATTGAAACCATATTTCACCGGTGCGAAGAAACCACCGTCATATAAAATGGCAACCTGCCAGAAATGCATAAGAACCCTCGACATTGAAAGAGTAGGGAAAACTGACAGACACGGAACATTCTTTGAAATGCTTGGAAACTTTTCATTTGGAGACTATTTCAAAAAGGAAGCAATAGCATGGGCATGGGAATTCTTTACCAAGGTACTTGAAATTCCGGAAGAACTGCTTTCGGTTTCTGTTTATCTGGAAGATGACGAAGCTTATGATATATGGAACAAGGAAGTGGGACTTCCAAAGAGCAAGATATTCAGGCTTGGCAAGGAAGATAACTTCTGGGAACACGGAACCGGACCATGCGGACCCTGCTCAGAGATATTCTTTGACCGGGGAAAGGACAAGGGCTGTCAGAGTGAAACCTGCGCACCGGGGTGCGACTGTGACAGATTCATTGAAGTCTGGAACCTTGTCTTCTCGCAATTCGATAAACAGGAAAACGGGGAGTACCTGCCGCTCAAGAACAAGAACATCGACACAGGCATGG
>Ga0209203_1003331_pt1 | contig 10050 bp, 6 predicted proteins | sample AD_UKC109_MetaG_FD_184423 | JGI IMG/M metagenome (GOLD analysis project Ga0209203, IMG submission 184423) | Active sludge microbial communities of municipal wastewater-treating anaerobic digesters from Hong Kong - AD_UKC109_MetaG (SPAdes)... | ecosystem: Engineered > Bioreactor > Anaerobic >...
AGGCTCATGCGCGCCTCGTCCAGGTTGCCGAGTATGTCCTGCAGCCGTTGCCAGGCACGGGCGCTGATCACGACCTCACGACGGCCGGCGCCCGGGACGCTGATCTGTCGTTGGTCGTCGTTGAAGCAGCCGGCATGCAGCAACGGCAGTTCGTAAGGTGACACCCCGGACAGCAGCAGTGTCGCGTAGGCGGCGGTCGTCGGCTCGATGGCGCCCATCAGGGCACTGACCTCTGCGACCGCGAGTTCCCGCGGCAATACCGGCAGGTTTGGCGGCGGCGCCGCGAGCGCATCCGGCTGGCTTCCCGGGTGATCGATCAGTCGGCTGTCGCCCGTCTGCGGACCTTGCAACTGATCGGTGTGGTGGATCCGTACGCCGAGATACGGGGTGCCGCTTGGTGACGCGGCTTGACCGGAAAGGTATTCCACGAGCCAGGTCACGAACAGTGCCAGTCCAAGCGCGGCGGCGATTGCGATCAGCAGGTCACGATCGTAATCGGGATAGATCGGGGCGGCCGGGATGCGCGCCCACTCGACGACCTGGATCGGCGGGTATTTTTTGAAGTTGCTGACCTGGATCTGCGCCAGCCGCTGTTGGTTATCGGCATGCAGCGTGTCGAGCCGGGTGAGGTTTTCCTCCAGCGCCTTGAATTCCTTGAAACGGTCGTTGAACAGCTGCACATCGCGTTGGTGGTCGACGAGTTGCTGCTCCAGTGCCGCGACCGACACGAGCGCTGCCTCGACTGCCTGCTGCGCCTCGTCGCTGACCGTCGTGCGCGCGAGCCGTATCGCATGCGCGAGTTCGTCCTGCATCGCGCGCAGTTCGCCGGGCAGGCTCTTGAGTACCGGATCGCGGTCGATGTAGACCTGTGTATAGCGTTGCCGCAGTTCCGCGAGGCGGATCTGTCCGCGCTGCACGCCGAGCTGCAGTTTGGCGATCTCCGCCTTCTGCTCGCTCGGGACCACCGTTTCGCCGCGCGCGATCGCCTCGTCGATCGCGGTCTTGCGGGCGCGGGCGGCGATCAGTGTCTCTTGTGCCTTGTTCAGCGAGTCATTCAGGCCCTTGAGCTTGGCGAGGCTGCTGTTCTCGCCCCGTTCCAGGCTTACGATGTCGTTGGCCTCGCGAAACGATTGCAGCTCGGCCCGGGCGGCATCGATACGTGCCTGCAGCTGCACCTGCTGGTCTTCCAGTTCGGCCGTGGTGCGACCGCTCGCGGCCTCGATCTCCTCGGCACGGAATTCCTCGTAGGACTCGGCCCAGCGGTTCACCAGTTGCTGCAGTCGCTCGGGATGCTCGCCTTCGGCGCGCAATTCGAGAAGGTTTGTCTCGGGCACCGGTACCACCGCCAGCACACTGCGCAGCTGGTCCATGCCGGTTGTGTCGTCCCCTTCGGCGGCCAGGCGCCGCGACAGGCGGCTCAGCAGATCCTCGCCCATCAGCAGGCGGCCCTGGATCGCCACGTGCTCGGTATCGGCCTCGGCGCTGCGCGCGTCGACCGCCTTGGGCTTCACCGTCAGTACCGAGGCGACAGCGCGGTAGACCGGCGAGCGGCCGTAGACGATGGCAAGCCCGACGGCCAGCGCCAGAACAAGGACACTGAAAAACACCTTCCAGCGTTGGCTGCGCCCGGTAACCATGGGTGGTGACTGCGGGGTGCCCTGGATTAATTCAACACTGGGAAGCTGTCGCGTACTCACGGCACGAATTCCTTGTTCTGGTTTACGGTCTGCGCGATGTCTTGGATGTGGCGGTAGCAGTTTAACGCCAGTCTGGTACCGGTGGCGCGATGCGGTTCACGCGGAGGGGGCAGGAACAACCAGGGTCCCTGGTTCGTGCCTGTGTCGAGCTGTCGCAAGGAGAGTTGTCGTATCTAGAAATGGGTATAAGTGTATAAAACGTGATGAAACACAATGTGTTAAAAGTATAAGTTAATTTTAATTATTAACTGCAGAATGCGTTTTCAAGTCACGTGCCAGCCGGCGCCTTTCCACCCTCAGCGGCGTGGCAGCAGCGGTCGCGCAGCATTTGCTGCAGTGCGGACAAGTCGCTGCAGGCAGCGATGCTGTCGGCATCGGCGCAGCATGTGGGCTGATCCCCATCCAGCGTGAACACAGCTGGCAGGGGTGACGATAACTGCGGGTATAGCGCGGTGAATTGATCACGGTGCAGAAACCGGCATTCGCAGTCCAACGATTCGACGAAGTCGCGCCACTGATCGCGTTCGCGAAAATAGCCGTGGGTAAGCGCACACAGGGCGCATTCATAGGTCTGTGGCGAAAACAGCTTGTGGCCGATGTCGGCCAGCGTGTTGAACATACCGCTGTCTGCGTTGTAGACGAACAGCAACGACCGACGGGTGGTCACCCGGCGCTGCCACTTTGTGCACGGTGGCGCTGCAGTTTCAGCGCCAGCAGGGCCCAGGGTGCCGCGTGCAGCAACAGGTCGAAGATGTCGAGCGGACGAGTGAGTTCTCCGGATGCCAGCATTTTGAGTTTTTCCCAGACGTGTGGTTCGGGCACGAAGGGTGCGAGACCGAGGGTCAGGGCGGCGATGAGAAACAGGGCGATGGGTTGGCGATCGATCCAGTTCAAGACAAGGTCCCAGGGTTGTGCGTCGGTGTCGACGGAATCAGCGTGGTTGCGACGCAGTTTAACCCGCAAACCGTGACCGGAAGGTCCGGTATCAGTCGGATAGGCAACGCCGGTTCACATCGGCCACGGCGGCCAGGTGCGGGAAGTGCTGCAGATCGCGGGGCTCGTCGACATCCCGACGTGTCTGCAGTTCATACCAACTCCAACCAAGGGTGCGCAGACGTTGACGGGTGGCCTGCAGGACCTGGTCGGTGCCCCAGGCCACTCCGTCGAAAATCACGGGCACCGCGCGGCGGACGCCGATCAGCACATAGCCGCCATCGGCGGCCGGACCGAGCACGGCGTCGTGGGTGTCGAGCGCGGCGAATGCCGATTCAAGATACGGTGCGTCGTACTCCGGGCAGTCACTGCCGATCAGTACCGCGCAATCGCCGCCGCCGGGTGTGGACCCGAGCGCAGATGCAAGGGCGCGGTACATGCGCGCGCCGAGATCCGGCCCGGACTGAATCCCGATCGGCATCGCGAAACGACCGGCGAGCGCGCGCAAGGGTGCCGACGGTACGGGATGGTCGATCCACAGGGTGAGGGTTTGCGCTGTTACCGTGCTGGCCGTGGCCAGGGTATCGCACAGCATGCGTTGGTACACCGCGGTGGCGCCGGCCATGCCGACTGCGGGGGCCAGGCGGGTTTTCACCGGCCCCTGGGCGGCATCGCGGGCGAATACCAGGAGATGTCGTCTTGGCCGCGGCGCGGTCACGGGTAGCGCCTGGCCAGTTTCTGCGGTGGCGTGCCGAGGGCGTAGGCCAGGCGTAGCCGCCACATCAGCAGGATGGTCCGGATGACTCCGTGCTTTTCCCACCGCCTGCCCGACGTCTGCAGGCGGGGATGCCGGATACAGGCGGGCCGGGCCAGGCGACGCAGGATCTTGCTCAGGGCGATGTCCTCCATCAATGGGATCGCCGGGAAACCGCCGCCGGCCAAAAATTGTTCGCGAGCGACGAAAATGCCCTGGTCGCCGGTGGCCACGCCGGTCAGCCGTGAGCGCAGATTCATCATTGCCGCCACGACACGCAACAGGGGTGTCGCCCCCGCCAGGCTCACGTCGAAGCGGCCCCATACGGCGTGGTCGTTCGCACACGCGTCGATCAGTCGTTGCGCGGCGTCGGCTGCGACCCGTGTATCGGCGTGCAGGAACCACAGGATATCGCCGGTCGCGACATGGGCCCCGGCGTTCATCTGTAGGGCCCGTCCACGTTCGGCGCTGATCACGCGATCGACCAATGGCGCAGCGATACCGACCGTATTGTCGGTGCTGCCACCGTCGATCACGATCAGTTCATGACCCGATGCGCGCAGCGGCGCGAGGTCGCCGAGCAGCCCGGCAACGCACGATGCCTCGTCGAGTGTCGGGACGATGACCGAGAGTCGCGGGTCAGCCTGCATCCTGCAGCGCTCCACCGCAGCTTGAGCCCTGTCCGGCGGTGCAGCCGTAGCAGTGATCCGCGACCACGATCGGATTGCCGGCCAGGGCGAGTCGTGGAAGGTCTCGCAGATGCGGGCGTGGCTTGTCTGTCTGCTGCAGGCCCAGGCCCAGCATCTGGTTGAAGTCGCAGTCATACAGGTAGCCCTGCCAGTCGACCGACAGCAGCGAACGGCACATCACCTGGTCGAGGTTCTCGTCGCGGTGCGCCTGCTTGAGCAGGCTGACATAGTCGTCGAACTGGCCGTGCGACAGCAGGGTGCTGCCAAAACGCTGGATCGGCAGGTTCGCCAGCGCCAGCAGCTGATTGAAGCGGACGCCGTGACCGTCTCCGAGTACCCTGCGATAGTCGCTTTCCAGGCTGGATTGTGGCGGCGGCAGGACCGGCCCCTGCGGGTTGTAGACGAGGTTGAGGTACAGGTCTCCCGCGGGGTCGCCATAGCCAAGGGCATTGAGCGACCGGAGTGCGGCGATGCTGCGATCGAACACCCCCTTGCCACGCTGCCGATTGACGTTGTCCTCGAGGTAACACGGAAGCGACGCAACCACCTCGACCTTGTTGGCGGCAAGGAATTCCGCGAGGTCCTCCTGCCCGGGTTCCTGCAGGACCGTCAGATTGCAGCGATCAATCACATCAATGTCCAGGGTCCGCGCGGCAGTCACCAGGCGCCTGAACTGTGCGTTCAGCTCCGGTGCGCCGCCGGTCAGGTCGAGGGACACGAAGCACCGTGTCCGCAGGGTTTCAATCACCAGGTCGGCGATCTCGGCGGACATGGTCTCTGGTCGGTTCGGCCCCGCGGCCACGTGACAGTGCAGGCACTGTTGGTTACAGCGGTAACCGAGGTTGACCTGCAGCGTATGCAATCGGCCGCGATGGATCTGCGGGAATGCCGACGGCGTCAGTTTTTCCAGAGTATTTCGCATGTGGGGCTAATATTCAGTCATCGAACGCACAGGTCTGCTTTGGGTATCCAATACCTCCCGATTCTGGCGCAGATTGAGAAATTTATCGCCGGCAGGGATCGGGTTTATTTTTTTTCGCGGTTGCCGCTATCTATTGGAACGCCGAGTCCGCGGTTTCGATCGCTGTCGCGAACCGGGGGGTCTGGGCGGACAGTATCAATTGCTACGGTTGTGTCATTAGATGAGTGATTTGAACGCGGAGAAACACGTGGAAGAGAAGTCCTCGTCGTTGATGTTCGACGTGGAATCGGCCGACCAGGCCGCCGAGCACCTGCGCCAGGCGCTGTCGCTGCTCGGCAAACTCAGTGTTGCCCCGGCGCCCCTCTATTACACGCTGTTCTACAACTATATTGCCGGCAAAAACGTTCGCCTCAACAAGGAGGTCGACGATCTGCTCAAACAGCACGGTGCGCTGGACAAGGAAGACGCCATCGCGCTGTTCCAGCGGTTTTTCAGCGTGGCCGGCGAGACCCTCATCGAGGATATCCGCAAGGAACTGGTCGCGATGGTCGCCCAGGTGATTGGGGCGCTGGTGGATGTGGCGGGCAAGACGTCACTGACCAACGAGGCCGTGGCCAAGCATATTGACCGCCTGGCCGAGACGCAGAAACCCAGCGAGGTCCTGGCCGCCGCAGCGGCGATCCTCGGTGAGACGAGGCAGTTTGTCGTTTTTTCCCATCAGTTCGAGTCCGAACTTACGTCGACTGCGGAGGAGATGAGCAAGCTCAAGCAGGAACTGACGAACGCACGGCGAGAGGCGGCAATCGACAGTCTTACCGGGTTGCACAACCGGCGCTCCTTCGACCGCCGGCTGAACGAACTGATGGCAGAAACCGATGGCCTGGACGACGGCTTCTGCCTGCTGTTGCTCGATATCGATCACTTCAAGCGTGTCAACGACGCCTATGGCCATATGGTTGGTGACAAGGTCCTGAGCGAGTTCTCGAAGCAGATCAGCAAACTGACCCGCCGCAGCGATTTTCTCGCCCGGTATGGCGGTGAGGAGTTTGCAATTCTCCTCCCCGGCACTCGCATCACCAATGCGTTTACCGTGGCGGAAAACATTCGTGGCACGCTGGAGATGGTGCGCCTGCGCCGCAGTGGCTCCAAGGAGTCGCTCGGTGCGGTTACCGTTTCGGTCGGTGTGGCGTGCTATCGCATTGGCGAGCCGGTCGAGGAGTTCATCGGCCGCTGCGACAGGGCGCTTTATCGTGCCAAGCGGCTGGGACGCAACCGCACCGTCCTCACCGATTGAGCCGATCGCCGGCGGCGCTGTGCCGGAAAATTTTGGCACCGCGACGGCTGATCGTGAACTGTTCGAGTTCTCGTTTACTACCCTTACCAGAGAAGCTGCTGCACTTCACGTGCCGTACGAACCGTGTCAAGCCGATGCGAGGCGTCCGCAACGTGAATCCGCAAGGGCAGTGACATCCATTCGAGGGCATCATCATGTCGAAAGATAAAGGCGATCGCCTGATCCAGACACTGGGCAAGTTGCTGGCGGCCAATCCGCCCGACGGCGCGGGCAGGTTCGATGCCGCGCAGGTCGAGCAGTTGCTGGATGCCTACTATCGTCACATATCTCCTTCAGATCTGGAGGAGCACGATCCGCAGGACCTGCTCGGTGCGCTGGTCGCACACTGGCGGCTGATGCGCGAGCGGCGCCTGGGTGAGGCGAAAGTTCGCGTTTACAACCCGGACCAGGAAGAGCATGGCTGGCGCAGCCGCGACACGATTGTCGAGGTGGTCGCGCAGGATATGCCGTTTCTGGTGGATTCGATCTCCGCAGCGCTGAACCAGCGGGGGCTTGCCATCAAGCTCACCATCCATCCGGTGTTCGGTGTCTCGCGTGACAGCAACGGCAAGCTCAAGGGGCTGCAGGATACCAAGTCGGCTGGCGAACTCAGTTCGTGTGAAGCCGTGATCCAACTGCACGTCGAGCGCCAGCCGCAAGAGGCCCTGGCAGACCTGCAGCAGCTGGTGGTCGGTGTCATTGGCGATGTGTCGCTGGCGACATCGGACTGGCTGAAGATGAAGCTTCTGGCGGAGAAGATCGAACAGGAACTTGGCACTCACGGTGCGCAGAACGACACCTGTCCGGATACGGCCGAGGCGCGTGCCTTCCTCAATTGGATGATCAACGATCATTTTCTGTTTATTGCGTCCTGCCAGTTCGCGCTGGATGGCGTGGACGGTGCTGCCCTCCACTTCGTCGAGGGCTCTGGGCTTGGTGTCCTGCATGGTGGTCCGGAGGCGCGGGCACGTGCCGAGAGCTGGGTGTCCGGCGTCGGGGTCGATCTGCCGGGCTTCAGTTTCGATCTGCTGATTACCAAGGCCAATGCCCGCTCGAGTGTGCACCGGCCGGCATACCTGGATTGTGTGGCGATCAAACAGCGCGACGAGCAGGGCAAGGTCGTCGGGCTGCATTGCCTGATCGGCTTGTTCGCTTCCGGGGCGTACAGCATGCCACCACGCCAGATCCCGCTGCTGCGCAGGAAGATCGAGGCCGTATTCGAGCGCGCCCAGCTGTCGCCGAACAGCCACTCGGGGCGTGTTGTCGCGAACATCCTGGACAATTTCCCACGCGATACCTTGTTCCAGATCAGTGTCGACGACCTGTTGTCGACCACGCTGGGAGTGCTGGGCCTGCAGGAACGCCAGCGCACCCGCCTGTTCGTCATTCCGGACCCGTTCCGCCGTTTCTTCACCTGCCTTGTATATCTGCCGCGCGAACGTTACAGCCGAGAGGTACGCATCGCCATCCAGGCGATCCTGGTCGAGGTACTGGGCGGAACCGATGTGGTGTTCGAGACGCAGTTTTCAGAGTCCATCCTGGCACGTATTCATTTCGTGGTGCGCATCCCGGCGGGCTCAGAGCCCGTTTACGATCTCGCGGATCTCGAGGATCGCGTTGTGGAGGCCTCGATCACCTGGCAGGACGGCCTGCGTGCGGCATTGTTCAGCCAGGTGGACGAGGCAATGGCGGCGCGCTATCTGCACGAATACGCGGCAGCTTTTCCCGGCGGCTATCGCGAGGACTACCATCCGCGTATCGCCGTCAGCGACATCGAGCGCATCGAGCGTGCACGTAAGCACAGGCGCCTGGTCGTGCACCTCTACCACCCGATGGTCGAGAAGACTGAACATATCCACGTGCGCCTCTATTCGCCGGGGCAGGCGGTATCGCTGTCGCAGGTCATCCCGGTGCTGGAACACATGGGGCTGAGTGTGTTCGGCGAACGGCCGTACCGGATCCGCCACGCCGCGGGGGAGGTCTGGATCCATGACTTCGCCACACGCAGATCCGCCGGTGCCGGTGAGGTCACGGCGGCGACCCGGCAGCTCTTCATCGACACCTTCGTCAAGGCCTGGGATGGGGAGATCGACAACGACGGATTCAACGGCCTGGTGCTGCGCGCCGAGCTGGCATGGAAACAGGCCATGCTGTTTCGGGCCTACAGCCGCTATCTGCACCAGATCAAGGTGCCTTATACGCAGGCCTATGTCATCGGCGTGCTGAATCGCCACCCGCAGGTGGTCCGGGTACTGCACCGCCTTTTCCAGCTGCGCTTTCGCCCTGGCGAAGTCGCTGCCGGTGACGAGGTCGAACGGCGCAACGCCGAGTTCGAGACGTTGCTCGAAGCGGTGTCGAGCCTGGATGAAGACCGCATCCTGCGCCATTTCCTCAACCTGATCCGGGCCACGTTGCGCACCAACTTCTATCGTGAGGAGGTGGACGGCACACCACGCAGCTATCTGTCGTTCAAGATCGACCCCAGTCAGGTCAACGGTATGCCATTGCCGCGGCCGATGTTCGAGATCTTTGTGTTCTCCGCCCAGATGGAGGGCGTGCATCTGCGTGGCGGGCGCGTGGCCCGCGGTGGGCTGCGGTGGTCCGACCGCATGGAGGACTACCGTACCGAGGTGCTGGGGCTGATGAAGGCACAGATGATCAAGAACACCGTCATCGTGCCGGTCGGGTCCAAGGGCGGTTTCGTGGTCCGAAAGTCCTCCACTGCAGACAGTCGCGAACAGCGGATGGAGAAAGGCGTCGACTGTTACAAAACGCTGTTGCGCGGCATGCTCGACATCACCGACAACCTGAACGGCAGTGCCGTGGTGCCGCCGCCGGGCGTGGTGCGGCATGACGCGGACGATCCTTACCTGGTGATTGCGGCTGACAAGGGAACCGCAACCTTCTCCGATATCGCCAACCAGGTGTCCGCCGACTACGGCTTCTGGCTCGGCGATGCGTTTGCCTCAGGGGGGTCTGCCGGGTACGACCACAAGGCGATGGGGATCACCGCGCGCGGTGCCTGGGAATCGGTGATGCGGCATTTTCGCGAACTCGGCGTGGATACCCAGTCCAGCGAATTCTCCGTCATCGGCATCGGTGATATGTCCGGTGATGTGTTCGGCAACGGTATGCTCTTGTCACCGGGTATACGTCTTCTCGGTGCATTCAACCATCAGCACATCTTTCTCGATCCCTCGCCGGATGCCGCCGCCTCGTTCGCAGAGCGGGCGAGGCTGTTCAGTCAGCCGCGCTCTTCGTGGTCAGACTATGACGCGCGGCTGATCTCGCCCGGCGGCGGTGTATACGCCCGCGAGGCCAAATCGATCGAGGTGAGTCCCGAGGTCAAGGCGATGCTCGGACTCAAGGCCGATCGTGTCACGCCGAACGACATGATCCGCGCGATGCTGACAGCGGCGGTGGATCTTCTATGGAATGGTGGTATCGGCACCTACGTGAAGGCATCGACAGAGTCCCACGAGCAGGCGCGCGACAAGGCGAATGACGGGCTTCGTGTCGACGCCGCGGAACTGCGTTGCCGGGTCGTGGGCGAAGGTGGCAATCTCGGGTTCACCCAGCTTGCACGCGTCGAGTTTGCCCTCAATGGCGGACACATCTACACCGACGCAATCGACAACTCAGCCGGTGTCGATTGTTCGGATCATGAGGTCAACATCAAGATATTGCTCGACAAGCTGGTCGCCGGTGGCGACCTGACGACC
>Ga0209203_1003332_pt1 | contig 10047 bp, 11 predicted proteins | sample AD_UKC109_MetaG_FD_184423 | JGI IMG/M metagenome (GOLD analysis project Ga0209203, IMG submission 184423) | Active sludge microbial communities of municipal wastewater-treating anaerobic digesters from Hong Kong - AD_UKC109_MetaG (SPAdes)... | ecosystem: Engineered > Bioreactor > Anaerobic >...
AAGAAGGAGAATACAAGACCATAAAATATACATAGCAAGGCGTTCTCTAAGTATACTATGAAGGAAATATATTTAATTGTATTATTCCTTTTGATAGGACTAGGGACGGCGGAAGATATCTTAGACGGGAATTATTCTATATCGATTCCTGAAAGTTGGTATATAGCAGAAAATAACACCAATAAAACTATTATAACAGATAATGTATCTGCCATAAGGATAGATCGTGTTTACTTAACAGATCCGGAGTTAAATAGTATTACGTATTATTTTATTCATGATAAACGAGAATTTCTCCAACACGTAAATCCTGAGGATGTCAACTGGAGAGTTGTTAAAGACTTGACTCCATGGTATGTAAATGATGCAGTTTGCGAGTATTATAAAACAGCAATTATAAATGCGGACACTTCGTTTAGTAATGGGGGGTCTGGATTAAGTATTAAGCCAGATAGTGAAGAATACGCAACGTTTTTTATGGACCAATATAATCTGAATTGGGTTATAGTTTGGACAAAGCTTGAATATAATAACAGCTTTATAGGTATAAGGGCCATATTTTCTCCCGGAAAAACTTATGAGATGGTAGCTTATGAATGGTATGGAGTAGATGATGATAAGGTTATTCAAAAACCATTATTTGATGTATTAACATCGTTTGCTTTTGGAGAACGGGAGACAGTTAGAAAAATGAGTATATTAGATAGTATCTAATATACTTTATAGAGCTAGAATAACATCTAAAAAACAATAGAAACCCCGTGGCAGAATTCAAAACCAACAGCAATCTGCATAAAAACATCCGTATAATAACTAAAAATGCCACGGTTTACCTTTTTCTATACCGGAAAGAAAATGAATAATATATTAATAATATTATATATAACAAAATGGTATTGGTGTGAGAATGATGAAACCGTGGCATGATTCTGTTGAATTGACTCCTCCTGGGGTTGATTCTGCCAATGCCACGGTTTAAAGAGTTATTTGCCCTCATATGGCTGGCTATTTTTAGTTGTATGACTATCCATGCCTAATGGTAAATGGCTGTTATATATACTCATCTTAATGAGCAAAAAATTTTATGAGAACAAAGTCAAACCATATACCCAAGGTGTCTTGCCGTTTTTCCTCTTGTAATTGTTATAAAACATCATATAAGGCGTTCATGTCTTTGTAAGGTATACGCTAACTACCATAATAACTGCAGGAATGCGACATAAGAATAGTTAAATAAGTGCTATGACATCCGGATATTCGGACAACGTTCAGTACGCCCACGTTGCAGATGAGACGAAGATAGAGCATTATGATCAATATCTCGTGCTTATAGCTTCCTAGACGCCCGGCTTCAGGCCACAAAACAGTTTCTACCAACGGATTATCGAAACATATTTAATGGATTCAGTTGCCATTGAATTTGAGAAAATGAGCGGCAATAAAAATTACATTCGCAGCTTGATAGGAATCAATAGAATAAACGATGAACCTAAGTTATTGATAGAAATTATTGGAGAGAAGACTCATTTAGGTGTTTTTGGGTTTTTCATATTATGGTTTCTCGGATTTTTCTTCTTAGTTGATGTGCTTATGCCTCTTTTGATTATTGGAAAACCAACAAATCTGTATTCTAATCTGATATATTATATCATTGAAATGTCTCGTTATAATGTTATATGGGCATACGGAATATACCTAGTCATATATTATAAATGCTTATATTTAAATACTATCGATAAATTAAAGTTTGATAAACGGATCGATGCCACTCATTGTAAATTATTAAAAGATCAACTTTTAGATCCGAAAATCAGGCGTTATTTGATAATCACCATTGGCATGATATTTTTGCTAATAAAAATATTCGCGTCATATAATAATCACTTAGACAACCCTACAATTTTTTGGTTTGTATCAGTAGAAAGATTAGATATTGTGTATACATCTACGTCGTACCATCTTATTTTTTGGTTCCTTCACTGGATTCCTGGGGTAGTGGTCCAGTCAATTGTATTATCCGATATTTTTATAATACTCATTAACTTCATGTTGTTGGGAGGTAGAGTCTCTGAAAGCATAAAAACTGACATATTAGATCCCGATGGGCACGGCGGAATGGGATTTTTTGGATCGCTTTATTTAAAAATATCTCTAATGTATTTTCTAGAGATATTGCTATTCTCCCTAGTTAGCAATGGACATAGATCAACCGGTATAAATGTCTTAGAAGACGCTGCATATGGATCCTTCATAGTAGTAACGTCGATTATCGGATTGAGTATGTTTATATACCCACAATATTCATTTCATACGATACTTCAAAAACAAAAAGAAAAATGTAGACAGAATCTCATAAATAAGTTAAAACTTTTAAATATGGATGTCCTAAGTACAAAAAACAATCCAGAAACAATTATCCGATTGGATTCAGTTGATTCAGTAACCTCCATCAGGTTAACTCTTTTGCTTAATGAAATCGATAAAATTAGTACATATTCGTTCAGTAAAGATGAACTCATACAACTTATTATCGCCATATCTATAAACATATCATCCAGTTTTATACAACAGCTTGTTTAATATCTGCAGTGAATAAAACGATTTATCCATAAATTATAATACACAACCGATTTTCTGCATTAAAGCATGGTATTTATTTACTTTTAGCGGCAAAACCGTGGTAGAATTCAAAAACAGCAGCCGTAGCCATAGGAAATCCATAGAATAACTAAAAATGCCACGTTTTGCCCTTTTTTGATCCGGAAAGAAATCTAATTATATATTATTAATATTATATATAACTAAATGGTATCGGAGTGGAATTGATAAAACCGTGGCATGATGATGGGGAATCGACTCCGCCTGGGAGTGATTCTGCTAATGCTACGGTTTTTGAGCCCATCCATTTTAATTCCGTTTTAGGTATTTAAGTAAAGCCTCTATATCCATATTAAACCACAGGAAATGATCTAGGACGAAGAATAGGAGGATATTGCATTGGAGTAAGGGTTATATCGTGGGGGGTGTATCAGGTAGGCTATGTCGAAAACAAATCGTTTTTTTGCTTGGTCAGAAGAAGCCGGAAGTAAGATGTTCAGAGAAACATATCCCTGCAATTGAGAATGTTAATGAAATGTTGAAAAAGGTAAATTTGTTTGTTGAACAAGATACGACGACAAATGAAGTTAAGCTTTTAAAACTTGTAGGCGAGTATATATCAACATCATCCAGTTCCGGTGAAACAAAACGAGTAATTACTTTTTCTCCTACCGTATTCAACCCCCCCAATAAAACTGTTGATCCCAAGTTAGTATCTGTTATGATGCCATTTAATACAAAGTTCGACGAAGTTCTAAAAACAATAAAAGAGGCTTGCTCCAATGTAGGTTTGGATTGCAAAAGGGTGGACGATATTTGGAATAATAGCACAATTATCCAAGACATTTTCGAGCTTATATTTTGTTCTTCGATTGTTATTGTGGACTTTTCAGGTAAAAATTCTAATGTATTTTATGAAGCAGGAATCGCTCATACTTTAGGAAAACACGTAATTCCAGTTACGCAAAATATAGATGATATTCTCTTTGATCTCAGGCACCATAGAGCCATAGTATACCTAAACAATAGAGAAGGGCGAGGGACGCTAAAGGATAACTTAGAGCAAAAATTAAAAATATTGCTTAAAACTGATTAGAATAAATTTTTAAGCAAACATCTGATCGCGTTCCTCCTCAGAATATCCAGCTCCGAATTGCTTCTCGAATTCAGATACCATGATATAACAAAGATCCTGGAACGTAGCGATAACGCTGTCCTTGAAACTTTCTCCTTCTTCAGGTTCAAATAACGGAAGGATACCACTGACTTCTATGGCGTTATCCCCTGGTAAGTCAAGCGCCACAATAGCATCAGGCCTATCCTTTGGGATACCCAATAGCTCCAAAGCGTAGTCAGTAGGTTCTACCGCTGCCTCGATGGTGTCAGTTGGGACCGGGCGATAAACCGCAAAAACCGGATTCTCTCCGTGATTGATTAGGTCTTCATTAACCTCAGCTATTGATTGCGGTACTCCACTAATTATTATATTTCCACTAGTTCGAATATTGACTAGCATCGTGAGATACTGGCTCATATCTTCGCAAATACATAGCGGCATAACCTGCTTGTACATTTTTTACCTTCCTCCACAACCACCTATAGCAGTCCATGGATTTAAGTTGCACCCTCAATCTAATTAAACTTCTATAATATGCCACGGTTTCATCATTCTCACACCGATACCATTTAGCTATATATAATATTAATAATATATTATTCATTTTCTTTCCGGTATAGAAAAAGGTAAACCGTGGCATTTTTTAGTTATTCTATGGAGTTTCAGGTTGCTTGCTGTTGGTTTTGAATTCTGCCACGGTTTTGCCACAGTTTGGGGGGTTATCCCCAAACCATGGCGTCTTCTTCGATCTCATCTAGGGTCTGCTGCGGATCTGTAGTCTCATCAGGTAACAAACCTGATTCATCCGCATCAGAGATGATAGAAGCTTCAACCAACGGATTCTTTTTTCCGCCCTTCCTTCGTTCATACTCTGCTATTATTTCTTCACAAACGTCCTTGTTCCTTAAAACTTCAGCGGTATATTCTCTACTTTTTGATTTCTCTTGTAGAAACACTTCTAACTTTAGATTATCAAGATTAATATTTGTCTTATGTATGTTATTTTTTCTTCCTTTTATAGTTCCATCTAGCTTTGATAAGAAGTCTGTAAATCGTTGAAAATTTTTACATCCAACATGATAGGCTTCGCAATACTTCTTATAATATTCGTAGATATCCTTATAGCCATAATTTCCGACTTCGTCCATGTGTTCGCAAAATTCTTCAAAGAATACTTTCATAGTGGAAGTTTTGGCGTCGTAATCTTCTTTATTTTCTTCAGCAGTTTTCAGCCTTACGACATCGTTCCTCCTAAATATGTAGGAGGCATTCTTGAAACATAGATTCAAAATGCCAGATAGCATTTCTGGTGTAGTTAGCTTCTCTTCTAGCAGCGGATCAGCCGACTTAATCATAGATCTCTCTATCTCTTCAGGCGTTTTACCTTCACAGAATTCTTTGTAGTCCTCAGGTTCCAAAAATTTGTAAGGAAAATCGATTGAGTTTAGCCTTTTCTGCCATGCAAAGCTGTCATCGTTGAAATATGGCGGGTTGTTTGAAGTGATGATTTGAGAGGCAAAAGGGGAGTAGGTTATAGCATCCTTGCCTTTTCGTTCTCCTCTTATTTGGTCTCCTCCACCCACCGCTTTTAAAGGTCCGGTCGGATAAGAACCGTTATCTTCTTCGGCATAGACTGCTAGTAGCTTGCCCATCAGTTCGGAGGTCCCAAACCGTGATTTCGTCATATTGCTAAGCGTTGGAGTTGCGGTATTCTCCTTACCCACGATTGCCACTAAAACCTTGATGAATATGCTTTTCCCGTTCCTACCTTCGCCGATAAGGATGTTTACCACGATATAAGGTCTCTTGAACAGGCTTATGGTTATGTGCCGAAAAAAAATTGTCTTGCGCCGTCGCCCGAAAGTCGGCAGCGCAAGATAATTCTGGTTTAACTTTTGGACTCAATCTTGATCGTCGGGCTCATCTCGGTTCAGATCGCCGGGTACACGAAGAAGTTCTCCTCCGGGTAGTCGAGCCCCCTCATCTCCAGGTACTCCTGATATACCCCCACAGGGTCGAGCTCTGCTTCGGGATGGATGATCTTGGCCCAGTAGGTGAGGCCGACGACGGCTCCCGTCCCCAGGGTCATGTCTCTGAAGACGACATAGACTTTGCCGTTTGCTACGGCCGGCACGGCATCAGCGCCGGGGCGGCTCTCGATATCCTCGATGAGGGCCTCCATATCGGTGGTGTTGCTCCAGCCGAGCTGATTTATGGCCGCTGGCACCTTGATGATCACCTCAGGCATTCCGGCAAGAACCGTCTCCCACTCCACTTTGGGATTTGCCTCGTCAACGTCGATGACGTTATCGCCGCCAGCAAGATCTATCATATCGCTCAGGGCGGATCCGTGGCCATAGGTCCAGAGAGCTCCCAGATCACCGATCGACCCGCCCTCTACGTAGACTTTCGGCCTGTCGAGGCCTGATACAGCCTTCGAGACTGCAGCCTTCTTCGCGCTCACCCAGTCGTTGTAGCTTTTAGCCTCAGCTTCGCGATCTAGGACCGTGCCGAGGGTGGCGATCTCCCCCTCCAGGGTATCGGCGTTGTAGAGGTCGAGGCCCACGACGTCGATCTTCTCGAAGGGGGCAAGGTTCTCCTCCACCTCTCCGGCCTTGTTCGCGTAAGAGATCACCAGCACCCCCGGCTCTATCTCACCAGCATCATTCTTGGCGAGGTCTGCGATCTTCTCGTAGTTGAACTCCTTCCAGGTCCCTACGATCTCCCAGCTGTCCATGACATCCGAGAAGTAGTAAGCCTTGTAATTGGGAACGCTGTCGGTCGTCCCCACGATCTTGTCGGTATCGCCTAGGATGCTGACCGCCTCGGCCGCATCGGAGTTCAAGACCACTATCTTCTCTATTGGGGCTTCGATGGTCACATCTCTTCCTGCTGAATCTGTGACTGTCAGGGGATAGTCAATGGCGTTCGTCATCCCCAGGGTCAGGCAGGCCCCCAGGGTTAAAAGTAAGATTAACGGTATCTTATTCAAAATACGACACTCCTTCTGTCTTGTTAGATGTAAATGTTGACATACCTTGTTAATTAATAAGAATTACGGTCAAAGTTTTGTAATTCTACGGAGTGTGGCAGACGAACATCTCGATCTTTCGGTTCGATCGATAGCTAGACCGAAAACGGGATTAAATGGGCCAACAGTCACTTTCAGGAGTCTGGAGATCGATGACGATCGGCAAGTTCAGCATTAAAAGAGATTGATCTTGATGGACTGGGAAATTATAGGTTATGCCGCCGCGGCTCTGACGATGTTCGGGTTTCTGCCGCAGCTGGTGAAGATGGTGCGAACGAAGTCGGTCGACGACGTGAGCCTCTTCATGATGCTCCAGATGGGGCTAGGGGTATTTCTCTGGCTGGTCTACGGCCTCCACATCGAAAACTCCCCGCTGATCGTGGCCAATACCGTTAACCTCGCGATCTTGGCCCTGGGGCTTTTCGTCTACCTCAGGTACACCACCAGAAAGTACTTCTGATAAGAATATCAGAAATTGATGGCGATCTGAGGGCCAGCTCGTCGAGGACGAGTCAGAGGCAGATGGAAGGATTTTCATGATGGAGAGACTTACCAAATTTCAGAACGCGATTCTGATGGTTCTCACCTGGATGATGGCCCTGGTGGTCCTTCTGGCCACGGCAGAGCTATTTTACATAATCGTTGCAGAGATTGTCGCCCCGCCCCTCGTCCTTTTGGATATCGACCAGCTCCTGGAGATCTTCGGCTACTTCCTTCTGGTTCTGATCGGCATCGAGCTTCTTGAGACCTTCAAGATATACCTCGAAGAGAACGTCATCAACGTCCAGGTGGTTCTGCTGGTGGCGATCATCGCCATATCGAGGAAGGTGATCATACTGGACGTCAAGAGCCTCCCCAGCATGACCCTCATCGGGATCGGGGTGATCGTCGTCTCCCTCTCGGCAGGATACTACCTGGTGAAGAAGAGCCAGCAGGACGAGAAAGCGTGCAAGCTTTAGACGGCTTTGATCTCGCCTCCTGAAAGCTTTATCTACTCGGAGGGGTGGGTTAATGGAGGGCCGCAAGGAAGGTCGGGGAAGGTCCTGCGGCCCGAAGAGATGTACGAAGGGGTTAGTTTGAAGATAATTGAGATATGCCTATCGATCTTCATATTATTGACTTCAGTATTGGGGACCGCTCTTGCAGACGACGATATCAACGGTTCGGAGACCAGCTCCGGGGCGGACGTTGTTTCATCCCCTGAGATATTGAACCTCGAAGGGATCTGGACCTTTGGGCTCGGGACTTCAGATTCAATCACCGCCGTTCTGTATCAGTCGGGGGTTTTGGTCTGGGGAGCCGCAAAATCCGAGGAGATGGACGGCGTCATCTCAGGATCTATCTCTGGAGATGGGGTCGAGATGAGAGCCATTTATGCGGATGGCGATCTCCTGACCCTCACGGGGATGGCAGGAACGGTTTCAGGCGAGACCATAAGGGGCAGCTATTTCCAGGTCAACAGCCTTGGATCGGCGACTAGTGGCAGCTTCGTCGGAATGAGGACCAGCACCGACGCCTCAGAGTACGCGCCACTTTCGGCCGAAAAACCCGCTCCGGAACCTGCTGTCACTGAAACCTCGCAGAATTCCGAGGACGTAGTGGGGTCCGAGAACGTGACCGCCGAGGATGAGGAGACTGCTGCCGGGATCACCGACGTTCATCAGCTATCCGCCGGCATAAACCCCAGGATACTGGGTTACGCAGCTCCTGTCACCGGAAAGAGCCGGATCGTTTGAAGACCGTAAATAGATGCCGCCTCCCTTTATGGACGGCGTCTCGCACCACCATTTTTTCGTCGGTTTTTTTCCGCGCCGGATCTATTTTCCTCCTCTATGCTGCCCAGCTAGACCCGAGGGAACCCTTTAATCCGATCGGGACGTAATTTCGAATACGCAATCTCAGGAGAGGAGGAGAGACTTTTGTTCCCCAATGAAAATTCGACCGATCCCCCCGAGAGGGTCAAAACTGCTCTTGAGGAGGTGGCTGGTCGATACTCAGACCTGGCCGAAGACCTCCGGGAAGACTTGGACGCTGTCGAGGGGTCCGAGGAGGTGTTGAAGCTCGCCGAGAGGTCTACCCTCGAGATGCTGGCTCGCCTTCCCCTGAGCCCGGTCTATTGCCCCTTCTGCACCATCTACCATCCAGGATCTGAGGACTGCCAAGGATGCAGATACGCTGCCAGGTACGGCCGGTGTACCGAAACGGGAACCCTGTATAATCAGGCCATCACGGCCCATTACGACCTGGTGGAGGCGGTCGAGAAACTTCTGCCCGGCGGATTTCATGCGGGGTCCTCGATCCCGGAAAAAGAAGTTCGGGCAGCCCTTGTAGATGAGGCCGACCGGGTCTCTGATCTTGCCAGCCGCTTCGGTCAGAGGGTTCGGAAGGCCCGGTCTTCTGAGGAGGTGATGACCCTCAAGACGGAGTTCATGGCCGATCTTGTAGGAAGCCTCCCGGCAGAGAAGGTTTGCAGAATCTGTGGTTTTGAGGGGCAGGAACTCTTCGAGGCGAAGAACGAGGCTATTTCGAGGCTGAGACGCCACTGGCCGGCGGCCTGACCGACGAATCGCCCCTATGGGACTAATCCTCATCGGGCGTTAGGGCCGACGGCGGCCGCCCACAGCCGAGGCCACCAGGACCGCCAGGGGGACCAGCCCGATGATCAGGACCGTCTCGGGGGGGAGATCGAGGGCGATGGCCAGGATCACCAAAATGATCCCAAGAAAGACGACGATCCATGAGCGGCGGGGGCCGAGGGAGCAAGCACACGCGGGCCTTTGGGGCTGAGGTTCGGATTTGTCAGGCGTTTTGTCGTTCGGGTTCATTCTTCTACCACCACATCTCTTGATCCGTGCCGTTTTCCTTCCCTGTTCTCGATCCAGAGGCTGATCAGCTTGTCCGACCTCTCCAGGGCATCCTCCCTCCCCTCGAAGTGATCGGCGGCGGATCTCATGGCGTCCATAAAGCTGGAGAGGTCGCCGTCGTCGGCGAGTTTTGCAAGCCTTTTGCACTCATGGATGTAGATCTCTCGCACCCGTTCAGCCTCGGGGTTCTCCTGGATGCTAGCGTAGAGCTCGGGGCTTTGGGCGAGGATTCTACCGACGAAGTCGATCATGATCTCGTAGACGGGGCTCATGAACCGTCTTGAGTGAGCCACATTGAAGTCGAGGGACCGCAGCGTCGAGCCAATCGAGATGTAGGCGAAGTGGGTGAGGGCCTGGACGACGGCCATGATGTGGTCGTGCTCTTCGGCCCCCAGCACCTCCACCCGGGCGCCATCCTTTTGGAAGAGTTCCTCCAT
>Ga0209203_1003336_pt1 | contig 10040 bp, 6 predicted proteins | sample AD_UKC109_MetaG_FD_184423 | JGI IMG/M metagenome (GOLD analysis project Ga0209203, IMG submission 184423) | Active sludge microbial communities of municipal wastewater-treating anaerobic digesters from Hong Kong - AD_UKC109_MetaG (SPAdes)... | ecosystem: Engineered > Bioreactor > Anaerobic >...
CTCTATGCGGTGGATGCCCACATCCACCACCACCACGCCTTCCTTCACCATATCGCCGGTGACAAAGCCCGGCTGTCCGATGGCAGCGATCAGAATATCGGCCTGACGGGTAATTTCAGCCAGGTTTGTGGTTTTGCTGTGGCAGAGCGTAACCGTGCAATTCCCGGGAACGGCCTTGCGCGACATCAGCAGACTGACCGGGGTACCTACGATATTGCTCCGGCCGAGGACCACGCAATGCTTCCCTTCGGTCTCTATGCCGTACTTTTCGAGCAGCAACACAATACCTGCGGGGGTAGCTGGCACATATGAAGGGAGTCCCAGCGCCAGCCGGCCGACATTCACCGGATGGAAACCGTCCACATCCTTGGCGGGATTGATCCTTTCAATCACTTTATTGGCATCAATGTGCCGGGGCAACGGCAACTGCACAATAAACCCGTGGACTTCCTCATCGTTGTTCAAAAAATCAACAGCTTCGAGCAACTGCTGTTCGCTGATTTCAGCAGGGTAACGGTAAACGCTTGAAGTAAATCCAACCGCGCGGCAGGCCTTTTCCTTACTGGCAATGTAGGTTTCGCTTGCCGGATCATTCCCCACCAGTATGGCTGCCAGATGCGGGGGCGTTTGCTCGGCATCAATAATTTCAGCCGCCTTGCGGGCGATCTCTCTCTTAATCTCTTCAGCGATCTTCTTACCGTCAATCAATTCCATAATCTGATAATTTGATGGTTACGTGTTTATCTCTTCCTCCCTGACGACATCTTCTTCATATTCCGCATGGCATTCAGGGCATTTTTTCCCCCTCCGCCGGAAACAAGTTTCATCATTTTACGGGTATCTTCAAACTGTTTGATCAGGCGGTTTACCTCGGCTATTTCAACCCCCGAACCCATGGCGATGCGTTTGCGGCGGCTGCCGTTCAACACCGATGGATTTTCCCTTTCAAACGGTGTCATGGAACCGATAATGGCTTCGATGCCTTTAAACGCATCATCGTCAATATCAACATCCTTCAGGGCTTTTCCCATCCCCGGGATCATGCCGAGCAGGTCTTTCACGTTGCCCATTTTCTTGATCTGTTTGATCTGGGCGACGAAATCGTTGAAATTGAACTGGTCTTTCGCAAGTTTCTGCTGCAGCTTGCGGGCTTCCACCTCGTCGAACTGTTCCTGGGCGCGCTCAACCAGCGATACGATATCGCCCATCCCCAGGATACGGTCGGCCATACGCGAAGGATAGAACACATCAATGGCGTCCATTTTCTCGCCCAGACCGACAAATTTCACGGGTTTATCCACCACCGAGCGAATGGTAAGGGCCGCCCCCCCGCGGGTATCGCCGTCGAGTTTGGTAAGCACCACCCCGTCATAGTCAAGCCGGTCGTTGAAGGCTTTTGCAGTATTCACGGCATCCTGTCCCGTCATGGAATCCACCACAAACAGGGTCTCGTGAGGGTTAACAGCCTGCTTAACGGCAGCTATTTCATTCATCATCTGCTCATCGATGGCCAGACGGCCGGCGGTATCGATGATTACTGTATTGATGTCAAATTCTTTGGCATGCGCGATGGCCTTTCGGGCGATATTGACCGGATTTTTGTCCTCGTCAATGGTGAATACCTTCACGCCGATCTGTTCGCCAAGCACTTTCAGCTGCTCAATGGCGGCAGGGCGGTAAACGTCGCCGGCAACCAGTAAAACCTTGCGGTTCCTTTTGGTTTTCAGGTAGTTAGCCAGTTTTGCCGAGAAGGTGGTTTTACCCGACCCCTGCAGTCCGGCAATCAGGATAACCGCGGGAGCGCCTTTCAGGTTGATTTCGGCCTGCTCCGCACCCATCAGCGCAGCGAGCTCGTCATGAACGATCTTAACCATCAGCTGCCCGGGGGAAACCGCCGTAAGTACCTGCTGCCCGAGGGCCTTTTCCTTAACCGTATCGGTAAACGACTTGGCAACCTTATAGCTGACGTCGGCATCGAGGAGGGCCTTGCGCACATCCTTCAGGGTTTCCGCAACATTGATCTCGGTAATATGTCCCTGGCCTTTCAGGGTCTTGAACGCCCGTTCGAGCTTTTCACTTAAATTTTCAAACATATCGGAATAACGAAAAATTACACTTTTTAAGCGGTGCAAAATTAACAAAATAGGTGATTGAACCGGAATTTTGGCTGCTCCGTTATTTCAATGGTCCGCTAAATTTAAGAATCGCGCAAGGGCGCAAAGACGCAATGACTTGATTATGAATGATTTGTTATCTTTATGCAAGTTTTCATAATCCGCTGTAAGCCAATTCATTAAAATTTCTCAACGGAGTATTGTTGTTTAATGTGGCCAAAAGTAATGTATAATTGGGTAATTCGTTATTTGATATACCGGTGTTGAAGATGAACTTTGTAATCCTAAGGGTAATTATGAAAGATTTTCACTAAAGGGATCATAGCGTTTAATATTCTTCTCTGTGTTGCTCTGTGAAACCTCGGTGTGTTCTGTGTAACTTCCTTCTCTTTCACAGAGATTCAAAGAGTAGTCGCAGAAGATCACAGAGATTTAAATCTTCTCTGTATTGCTCCGTGAAACTTCATTGTATTCTGCATATCTGCTTGCTTCACAGAGATTCAATGAGGATTGTATTCTTCTCTGTGTTTCTCCGTGATGCCTCGGTGTGCTCTGTGTAACTTTTTTTTTGTTTCACAGAGATTCACAGAGTAGTCGCAGAGGTTAAGATACTTCTCCGTGTTACTCCGTGAAACTTCATTGTATTCTGCATATCTGCTTGCTTCACAGAGATTCAATGAGGATTGTATTCTTCTCTGTGTTTCTCCGTGAAGCCTCAGTGTACTCTGTGTTACTTTTTATCATAAAAAGAATCAACGAGTCACTTCGTAAGGGATATACCTTTTACCCGGTCTGATTATTCATCCCTTCCTGCCAGATCTGCAATGGCCTTATCGCTGCCGAACAGCAGCAGTATATCCCCGGCAGCCAGCACCTCTTCACCGCTGAGCAATCCGGATGTTTCGGGAACCTGTTTCGGCTTCGAAAACAGTGATTTTTCTTCCTTATTCCTGATGATGGTGATAGGCTGAAGGCCATATGTCCTGATAAAATTGACCTCTTTCAGCTTCAGCCCCGTAAACCTGCCCGGTAGCTGATACTCCACAATCCTGAAGCCTGAAGCCACGGGAAAGGAATTTCTGATTCCACTGAAAACAAGGCGGTTGGCAAGTTGTACGGCTGATTCCTTTTCGGGCTGCATCACGAGATCAACCCCTATGGTTTCGATCACCGTCTGGTGCAACACATCTATGGCCCGGCTAACGATCCGTTTGACGCCTGCCTTTTTCAGCAGGGCGGTGGTCATTACCGAAGCCCCGAAATCTTCACCGATGGCGACCACGGCATAATCACATTCCCTGAGTGGCAACGTCTTCATGGCCAGCTCATTGGTACAATCGAGACAGATGGTCTGGGTGATTACTTCCTTGAAAGTTTCTGTCTTCACCTCTCTGCCGTCAACCCCGATTACTTCATGTCCCATGTGCGTAAGCTGTATGGCCAGGGCCGACCCGAAATTTCCCAATCCGATAATTATAAATTTCATCGCAACGGTATTTTAGAATTAAAATTACTGATTACAACAATACACTGTCATCAACTTGATTATCAATTAATCATGATGTTTTCGACTGGATAGCGGTAATGCAGGCTCCGCACCTTGCGGAAGAATCCGATGATAAGTGTCAGGGTGCCTACCCTTCCCAGAAACATCACCACAATGATTATCCACCTGCCTGATGTGGATAACTGCGATGTGATGCCCAGCGAAAGACCAACGGTTCCGTAAGCCGAAAAAGTCTCGAAAACCAGCTTTTTCAATCCCAGATGCCCGTCGGTCAGTTGCAGCGAGAACACTGCCAGCCCGATCACCAAAAGTGAAAGCCAGATAACGGCAGAAGCCCTCCTTACCGAAGCATTTGTTATTTCCCTGCCCTTCAGTTCAATCCTGTCCTTGCCGCGCGCCAGGCTGAGCACATTGAGCAATGCAACCGAAAAAGTGGTGGTTTTAATGCCTCCTCCCGTTGAAGCGGGCGAAGCCCCCACCCACATAAGGAAAATCATAATCAGGACTGAAGCCGGCGCCATGGCGGTCAGATCAGTGGTATTGAAACCGGCAGTGCGCGCAGTTACGGAACTGAAAAATGCTCCGGTAATTTTCCCCTGTAATGAAAGCCCTTTCAGACTGTAATCATACTCCAATATAAAAAACAGCAGAAATCCGCCGGCAAGCAGGCACAAAGTCGTAATCAGCACCAGGCGACTGTTAACATTGATGATTCCGGGCAGGTGTTCATAAGGTTTTTTATAAACAAGTTGCCGGAAACGGTTCACAAGATAGTAACGGAATAATCTGTAATAATTAAAGACGATGGGGAAGCCCAGGCCTCCGGCAATAATCAGCAATGCAATTACCAGTTGCATATTGTAATTGAACCGGAATCCCTCTTCAAACAGATTATTGCCAAGTAATGAAAAGCCGGCGTTGCAGAATGCTGATATGGAATGAAACACCGAAAATGCGATTTGTCCAACCGCATTACCGGCCTGAAACTGATCCAGGCTCTGATAGATCAGCACAGCACCGATGGCTTCAATGGAAAAGGTAATCAGGATGATTTTACCCAGTGTCCTGAATATCTCTCCCAGCTTATCCTCATTCAGCAGCTCCTTCAAAAGGAATTCATTGCCGAACGACGAGCCTCCTTTGAAGAAATAACCGAAAAAGCTGGTAAACGTCATAATACCGAGACCTCCCAATTGTATTAATATCAGGATAAATCCCTTTCCAAGCGGCGTAAAATAAGTGGCAGTATCCACCACAATCAGCCCGGTGACACACACAGCGCTTGTAGCGGTAAAAAATGCATCAGTAAATGATATCCCGGAGTAAGTGGCATTGGGAAGCATCAGCAGGCCTGCACCAAAAACGATAAGAAGCAGAAAACTGCCGATGAAAAGCCGGGCCGGGTTTGAATTGCGGTTGCTGAGCCTCAGCGAACTGGTGGATATCTCCACAAGCAGGACAAAAACAATCACCAGTTGCACCGCAATATCGCGCAACAGAAATGCACCTGCAGCCCCGGGCGGCCAATGCAATCCCGAAAAATTTATGCGCTGGTCGAGCAGCAGAAATACCAGCGGAATCATGATCAGCTCGGCCAGGCGGAGTTTCCACACCTTAACCTTCCAGGTGCTCAGGGTAAGCCCTGCCAGGTTGCTTACAAGGATAAAGCCAAGAACAATGTTATATCCTTTCTGAATCAGCAGCAACTGTGCGCTTTTGTGATCAAAGCCGATATGGTAAAGCATCAGCAGAAGCCCGGCCGCAGCGGCAACAATCCCCAGGCCATCGAGCCAGCGCAGTAAACGCCGGCGCCAGCGGTTGACCGAATTGATTAGCTGAAACAACTTTAACCTGAGCGACATTACTGACAGACGGCGTTGATGGGTGCACAAAGATAAGCCCAAAACAAGCACTTCAAAAGTCCATTCGCTGCAAAAACATCCGCGAGCCATTTAAACCGGCTATTTTGTCATCTTATCAACCGGATTATTTTTGATTAAAATATTTTGTGGAATCCGGAGTTTTCGTGCTTTGGTGGTGAAAAACAACATATGATTTGACAATAATCTAAATCATTCCAGGTGTAAAGGAAATACCAATTCAACGTCCTATCTTTGCATCCATCACCCAAAACATCAACAAATGCACAACAATCTGTATTTCAAGGACTTTCAGAAAACACTCGCCATCCTCTTCTTTGCCATGCTTGCCGGTCAGGTTTTCTTTGCGCTTGTTTCGCTCTGGCTGGTCAGCAGCGGGGCCTTTGAAGCAACCTCAGCGCTGCGTAACCCTTTTCTGATGATCGTGCCGTTGTTTGTATTCGGCGGATTTATTGCGGGCAATTACCTGGGCAGGCGATTACTGCTTAAGGCGCAGGAAGCGGAGGCCCCTGAGGAAAAGCTTAACAATTACCGTTCCTCCATGCTGATGCGTTACGCGCTGCTAGAAGGACCTTCGCTGATGTCCATCATCGCTTTCCTGCTAACCGGTGAAAGGTTGTTTCTGGGTTTTACCGGCATGATCCTCTTTTATTTTGTAACCCTCTACCCTTCCGCAACACGCATCGGCAACGATCTGGAGTTTACGGATGAAGAGAGGTAATATCAGAATTTCCGCGCATTTTCCAGTATCTCCCTGAATACCAAACATTCATAAAAACAACTTCGACTCTTCCTGAATTCAGGAAGGTTGCGGAGCTCAGCCCAACTGCCAGGAAAAAAAGCATATATCTGACAGAAATTAATTGATAAAACCGATCAAACCCCTTCCGGAATAGTTAATTAACCTAATATTTTGGGGATAATCCCGGCAAATATTTTATACCTTTGAAATAACGATAAATTGCATAGTTTACATTATTCAATCTGATTGATAAAAATTACGAATCAAGGATTTTATGAAAAACAGGTTTATTGCATTTTTCTTTCTTTTATCAGGGGCTTTATCAGCCCAGTCATGGCACTGGATCAATCCCACCACGGGGCTAAATCAGATCAATGATATACATTTTGTATCAGCCGGTGAAGGCTTTGCAGCGGGCAATCAGGGCAGATTGCTGCATTACGCGAACGGGGAATGGTCGTTGATGGACAGCCCGGTAAATACGGATTTGTTTGGAATTTCATTTGCCAGCCCCGCTATGGGATGGGCGGTTGGCGCCAATGGCACCATTTTACGATATCAGAATGGCTCATGGACACAGGTTGCATCGCCCATAACCGGTGTGTTGAAAGACGTTTGCTGCATAAACGAAAACCACTGCCGGGCAGCAGGCGATGCCATATTAAGATATAACGGCAGCGAATGGCTGATTGATGCCAACCTGAGTGGTATAGAAACCATTGGCTTCCTTGATGAGAACCTGGGTTGGGCCGGTGGCAACAGCAACACCTTATATAAGTATGAAAATGGAGTTTGGTCGGCCGACAATAGCTTTAGTTCCGGTAATTACTATATATTCAATACACTCGAAAAGGCGGGTGATTATATGCTGATGAACGGGCAAACCATTCCTCAGGAAGGTTTGCTGTTTGAAAACAATGGCAATGGATGGGTACAGGTTCCGGCAGGAAGCTGTAACAGCGGAATTTCATTTACCGACAGGCAGCATGGCTTCGGCCTGCAGCATGCAGGCGTTATGCCTTATGACCTCTACCCTACCGTGCATCAATATAATGAAGGGGAATGGCAGGAAGTTTTTGTTCACGAAAAGCAGTATCAGTTATTCACTGCTGTTGAAGCATTAAGCAATACCGCATGTATGGCCTCCGACAATCTGGGATATATCCATAAGATAGTAGATGGCAGCCATTCCATTGCCAATGGATTTATGTACGACAGCATACTTGACCTGCAGTTTGTGAAGCCAAACCTTGGCTTTCTGGCGGCGCACAGCAGCGGGCTATGGAAGTATGATGCCGGTGAGTGGGAAAACATCTTCAATCTTCCTGATCACACCATTCATGTTATTGATTTTCAAAGTGAAGATTTTGGTTATTTTGGCGCATATGAGCATACTGAAATCTTTCCTTTCTGGCCTGAAACAAAACTTTTCTCTTACAACAACGGAGTAATTACTGAAATTATGTTTCCTGATGTGTCTTCATTTATTTCTTCGATAAACAGCATTGGAGAAGACCTGGTATTTACGCAGCGAAACACCATTTTTACCTATGCAAATGGACAGTTTTCAACTGAAGAATTAGCATTTCAGGACAGTATTTCGGACTTAAAGTTTATGATGCATGTACCCGTCAATTCAAGCAACAGGAATGATGAATGGGAAGCTGCCTGGATGAGCGTAAAGCGCCAAAACGATGCGGACAGTGGAGTAATTTTTTACAAATACTTTGTTGACAACAGCTGGCAGGAGGTATACGAAACCAGCAACGGAAGTTTCAACGATCTGTGCATTTTCGGCTACAATCAGGTAGTCGCGGTGGGTACCAATGGTTTGATTGCGGTTTTCGATGGCAGCAACTGGTCTGAAGTCCAGCCGCTTACCAGCGAAGAGCTGCTTTCGGTGCATCTGGATGAAAACATGAACGGCTGGGCGGTGGGCCGCAACGGCACCATGCTGGAATGCACCGGAGGCGCCTGGTCTGTTTACGATAACGATGTAAACTACGACCTGAACGTTGTTTCATTTTACAACGAGTCGCTGGGCTTTATCGGTGGAAATGAAGGGGCACTGCTGTGTACCAGCGAAAAACTCCCGGTCCCGAACAGATATATCCCGGTTGCTGACACCAGGAATTCGCTGAAGGTTTTCCCAAACCCGGCTGATGAAACCTTTACCATTGAGTTGGAATCACCGGCGACAAACGCCCATATCATCCTGACTGATCCGGCCGGCAGGCTGCTGATGGAAAAGCAGCTGCCTGACACGGGCCAGGGAAAACAACTTGTCACCATGTCCGCATCCGGCCTCGGATCCGGAATCTGCCTGCTGACCCTGATCCACGAAAACGGTGTCAGGACTGCGAAATTGGTTGTGAGATAAAGTTGCGGGATTATTACACCTGACCTAACAAGTCTTCTTCTGACTTGTTAGGTCTTCTAGACGCCAATAGTCTTAAAATTTATCTGTCTTCTTAAATCTTACACAAATAGCGCATGAGCATCATTTAATATATACGACCACCAAAACTGAAGCACCAAAAATGAAGCAAGATATACTGGAAGAAGGCGCTGTTTATCACATTTTTAACCGCGGAAACAACAAGGAAAACATCTTCCGGACAGAGGATAACTACTTCTACTTTTTGAACAAGGCAACTTTCTATCTTAAACCCTATTATGATGTATATGCATATTGCCTGATGCCCAATCACTTTCATTTTCTTTTGAGAGTCAGGGAAATAAATAAACAATCAGCATCAAAACCACGGTCATTGGCGCAACCTTTATCAAATTTATTTAATTCATATACAAGAAGTTATAATAATTACTTTGTCAGAACAGGAAGCCTTTTCCAGGAACATTACAGACGTGAAAGAGTAACAACAGATGAATATTTCAGAAATATATTTATCTACATTCATAATAATCCGGTTCACCATGAATTTGTTTCAGAAGCTAAGGATTACAAATGGAGTTCATGGAATGCATATTTAACAAGTGATTCACACTTACTAATGATGGAATATCCGCTTCAGGTTTTCGATGGAATAGAGGCAATGGGGTTTCTGATAAATAGCAGAAAAGATATATTGTTAGACAAGTCCTTTTAAGGAGCCATTCCTATTAGACCTACCAAGTCTTCTTCCGACTCGTCAGGTCTTCTTAAAGAGAAAAAGATAATGGTTTGATAAGCATTTTCATTTTACAGACAAGGGCTTTGGCGATCAGGATCGTATTAGACCTTACAAGTTAACAGAAAACTTGTTAGGTCTTTGAAGGGCGCCTGACCTAACAAGTCTTCTTCCGACTCGTCAGGTCTTCTTAATGAGAAAAAACCAATGGTTTGAAAAGCATTTTCCTTTTGCAGACAAGAACTTTGGCGATAAGGATAGTATTAGACCTAACAAGTTAATAGAAAACTTGTTAGGTCTTTGAAGGGCGCCTGACCTAACAAGTCTTCTTCTGACTTGTCAGGTCTTCTTAAAGAGAAAAAGCCATTGGTTTGAAAAGCATTTTCCTTTTGCAGACAAGGGCTTTGGCGATCTAGATAGTATTAGACCTAACAAGTTAATAGAAAACTTGTCAGGTCTTTCGGGGCACGACACGTTTAATTCGAAGTAAACTCGTTCCGGATGGTCAGATAACCGGGATAAGCGATGGTCTGCGATCCCACCGAAATATAGGGCTTTGCCTTCAGGGTGATCCGGGTTGGCTTATTGCCCGCGCCCGCCAGGTTCAGGCCGAAATTGGCGATGGCATCGCCGCTTTTGCCTTTTAACGCCTGTTTCAGGTCAATG
>Ga0209203_1003338_pt1 | contig 10038 bp, 7 predicted proteins | sample AD_UKC109_MetaG_FD_184423 | JGI IMG/M metagenome (GOLD analysis project Ga0209203, IMG submission 184423) | Active sludge microbial communities of municipal wastewater-treating anaerobic digesters from Hong Kong - AD_UKC109_MetaG (SPAdes)... | ecosystem: Engineered > Bioreactor > Anaerobic >...
TCAATCACCACCGGCGCTGGGATGTTGGCGATCCATGGCCGCAGGTGGGGCAGCGCCGAGCCAGCAAAGTGAAGTTCGACGAACCAGCCGAGGCCGTCGATGCACCGCATGACGTGATCGAAAACTTTCAGATCCAATTCGCCGCCATGCTGCGGATTGAATGCGAAGCGAACGCCACGCGCGCCCGCCTGATGCAATGCCTTGCAAGCTGCGGGGGTGGCGCTGGCATCGAGTCGCACCACGGCCAGGTAACGGCCTGCTGACTGGGCAACGGCGTCCAGGTCGACCGAATTGTCAAATCCGTGCGTGTTGGCATGCACGACGAAGCCCCGTTCGATGCCCAGCACGTCATGCATGCGCATGCATGCATCGAGTGGGGCATCCGGCGGCGTGTACTTGCGGTTCGGCGCATAGAGAAAACGCGACTGTGGCCCGAGCACGTGGAAGTGCGTGTCCCACGCGCCTTTGGGTAAGGTCCACGAAGGCGGGCGTGTCGAAGCTGGAGCTCCGAGGCAGTCTGGAATGGTCACAATTCTTGCTCGCCGCTAGCGGATATTGTTTGTAAGCCTACATACTAAATCTAATTATGGGATGATTGCAAGCTTGCATGGAAGCGCTATGGGCCATAGAACATTAGACGCGAACGCGTCGCGGGAACGAGCCTCCGCTGAACCGGACGCCTGGTCTTGACCCCATACCACGGACAGGTATTGGCTTGTTTCTCAAGCGTTCACAGGCGCAGGGTTATCCACGGCGGCGGTCGGCGCTTGCGACGAACCGACCGCCGCGGTGGGTAACCCGTGTTCGGTGGCGCGATCGTTGTTCGCGCCGTACTTCTCTTCGTATTTCATCGGTGAGCAGTACCCCAGCGAGGAGTGCAGCCGCCGCGGGTTGTACCAACCTTCGATCCACGTGAACAGCGCCGTTCTCGCCTCGGCTTTGGTCCTCCAGCTGCGCCGATCGAGCAGCTCGCACTCCAGCGTGGCGAAGAAGCTCTCGGCCATCGCGTTGTCGTAGGCGTCGCCCACGGTTCCCATGGAGGGCCGCACGCCCATCTCGCGACACCGTTGGCCGAACGCCAGGCTCGTGTACTGACTTCCCTGGTCCGAGTGGTGAATCACCGACTCGGGGTTTCTTGTGTGCAGCGCCATGTTCAGTGCTGCCAGCACCAGGTTGGCCGTCATCTCCTCGCCCATGGCCCATCCCACCACCTTGCGGCTGAAGGCATCCAGTACCACGGCCAGGTACAGGAAGCCGGCCCAGGTCGGGATGTAGGTCATGTCGGCGACCCACAGCTCATTGGGTGCTCTAGGGGGTCTCCTCGTTTTCAGTGCAATAAGTGACGGTACGCAAAGCTAGCACTGGCGCGGGGGTGGTCTGGGTAGACCGTTGATTTCATTGACTTTCCTGTTCGCTTTGTAAACGGGTATGGTGGCCTCCCACTTTTGAGGTTCACGATGCAGGGTTGGCACACAACGTTTTTGGGGATGCGTGGGCTCCCCCGCGATATCAGCGACTTCGAGATGAAGGCATTTTTCACCTTCGATGGTGCCGAGCGCGACGCAATCAATGCACGCCGAGGTGATTCCCACAAGCTTGGTCTGGCGCTCCATATTGGTTTCCTGCGCATGAGTGGGCGTTTGCTCGGTGCCTTTCGGGTAATTCCAGTAGCCTTGTGGCGCCACCTTGGCAACGAGCTTGGCATTGCAGCACCAGAAGTCGCCTCGCTGAGAGCCATGTATGAACGCGGGCGCACGCTATTCGATCACCAACAAGTAGCCTGCACGGTCCTTGGATTCCAGTGGATGAGCGAGCACCAGCGCCGCTCACTGGTACGTGAACTGCGCGACGAAGTGGCGCGCTGCGCCGACCGCGATCAGCTACTCGTGCGGGCGCGTCAATGGCTGTACAAGAACAAGCTGGTGATCGTGCACGAGCGGGCAATTCGGACACTGATTGCGGCGGCACTTGCCCAGCTTGAAGTTGAAACAGGCACCGCCATCGCCGCCAGCGTTGATCCAGCAACACTTGATCGCTGGCGAGCCTCAGTTTCAGAGCTGCGCCCAGATGGACAAACCCAGCAGAGTTGGCTATGGGCTGCACCGGCGAAACACTCAACCCGCCAAATCAGCGAGGTACTGGAGCGCATCGACCTGCTTTACACGCTGGACGTTCATAAGCACCTGGCAGACATCCCCGATCTCATCTTGCGCCGCTACGCGCGCCGACTTGTCTCCAGGCCGCCCTCAGCCGGAGCCAAGATCAAAGAGCCAGCGCGCACCGTGGAGGTCGCATGCTTTCTTCGGTATTGCCTGTTCACCACCACAGACCAGTTGATCCTTATGGTGCAGCGCCGGATCGCCGATCTGTGGCGTCAGGCTGCCGCCGATGTCCCCGCTACCGTCAATTGGGCCGCAATGTACAAAACGCTGCTCGGCGAACTTGTTGCCTTGAGCGCGCAAGGTGCGGTGCCAGATGCTGAGTTGCGTGCCCGTCTTGAAGCCTTGATCACCGAAACCCAGAAACGCAAACCACCGAGCAGGGCCTCCCTGGTCCGCGAGGGATTGATTGATGGAATTCGCCCCGTGCGGTCGTTGCTCGTCGCCATTGCAAAGCTGCCCTGGCAGGCCACCGGCGAGCATCCTGCCATCGAGTACCTTGCCAAGCTGCAAGCTTTATATCTCAAAGGATCCAGAAAGCTGCCAGTTGAAGTGGTGGCACCAAGTCTGGGAATGATCTGGCAGGTTTCGATCTCCAGCCCAGACCGGGAACGGGCGTTTCAGGCGTTGGAGGTGGCCACCCTGTTTGCCCTGCGCCGCGCGGTGCGCAATGGCTCGGTCTGGATTGAGCACAGCCTGAGCTTTCGGGGTCGTGCGCGCTTGTTCTTCACGGACGAGCGTTGGCAGGCAGAGTCCAAGAAACACTATGCCCGTCTATCGTTACCCAGCAAGGCTGCCACTTTCTTGAAGCCTTTGCTGGCCAGAGTAACTGCCGGTGTCGATGCGGTGGCCGCTGCAGCCCGCAGTGGCGTACTGCGCGTGGATGATGAACTCCATTTGTCGCCATTGCCCGCAGAGGACGAAGACCCAGAAGTGACCAAGCTGCGCGCGGCTTTGGATCACCGCATCGGTGAGGTTCAATTGCCGGAAGTGATTCTGGCCGTTGACGCCCAGGTGCGCTTTAGCTGGATCATGCTCGGACGTGAGCCGCGCTCTACCGACGAGCTGCTGATGGTCTATGCCGGCATCATGGCCCACGGCACCAGTCTGACTGCGGTCGAATGCGCGCGCATGATTCCGCAATTGTCTGCCACCAGCATTCGCCAGGCCATGCGCTGGGCGCGGGACGAACGGCGTCTGAGCCAGGCCTGCCAGGCTGTGCTGGAATTCATGCAGCGACACCCGATTGCCGCCACCTGGGGGCGGTCCGATTTGGCATCTTCTGACATGATGAGCATGGAGACCACCAAACGGGTGTGGCAAGCCCGGCTTGATCCTCGGCGCAACACACCTTCCATTGGAATCTACTCCCATGTAAAAGACCGGTGGGGCATCTTCCATGCGCAGCCCTTTGTGCTCAATGAGCGCCAGGCGGGCGTGGCCATTGAAGGTGTCATCCGCCAAGAAAAGCTGGAGACCAGCCAGCTTGCTGTGGATACCCATGGCTACACCGACTTTGCCATGTCACATGCCCGTTTGCTTGGTTTTGATCTTTGCCCGCGGTTGAAGGAACTCAAACAGCGCCACCTCTTTGTGCCACGCGGCACCAAAGTGCCCGCAGAAATCGCTGCGGTGTGCGAAGCCAATGTCGACGTCGCTTTGATCGAAAAGCATTGGGATAGTCTGGTGCACCTGGCAGCCTCGGTCATGAGCGGACATGCCAGTGCGGTGGCAGCTCTTGCGCGGTTCGGTTCTGCCGCCCAGGGCGATCCAATCTATGAGGCTGGCGTGCAATTGGGGCGGTTGCTGCGTACGGCGTTTTTGGCTGACTACTTTGTCAAGGACGCTTTCAGGAACGAGTTGCGCCGGGTGCTCAATCGGGGCGAGGCTGTTAACGCCCTCAAGCGCGCCATTTATACCGGCCGGATCAGCCCGGCGCAGGCCAAACGTGTCGATGAAATGCAGGCTGTGGCCGATGCGTTGAGCCTGATGGCCAACATCGTGATGGCGTGGAATACCTCACAGATGCAGGCGGTCCTGGATCGCTGGTCGAACCGCCGCCAGGTCATTCCACCGGAACTGATCGGGAAGATTGCGCCCACCAGGCTGGAGAGCATCAACTTGCGGGGTGTGTTTCGCTTCCCGGTTGACCGCTATGCTGACCAAATCCTGCCTTCGCGGCCAAATGCATCGATAACTGGCACCAATGGATGAAACCGACCACGGTTTGACGCCACGAATCGCAGATTTGAAAGTGAACAGGAAAGTCAATGAAATCAACGATCTACCAACACCACCTCCGCGCCAGTGCTAGCTTTTCGTACCGTCACTTATTGCACTGAAAACGAGGAGACCCCTTGTACATTGCGCACTCATTGATACGGTGAGGCCAGTGTCGCAACACACGGGAAAGTGAGGTGCTGCCGATGCGCGATTTGGACGAAATGAAACATCAACCGGATTCTGCGCACACGGGACCTACGTGATGTGGCGTGTCGAACAAGTCGCGACGGCGGAAGCTCGGAAGGTTTAGGAGTGCAGCTCGCTCGGATTGTGCTTAAGGCGCAACGTACTAATCGCGGACCACAGCTACTGAACGTTCGAATTGCTTCACGGCCTTCCGGACGGGGACATCATGGGCGCGGCCGCACCTTCGTTTATGGAGCAACCCTGCGCGATACGCGGACGCGGTGATTCAACGCCTGGGTGATGAAGAGGACGCGTCGTCACATGGGCTGGAAGCTACCGAAGCCCGAAGCTCCAGCGATCAGCGTGGGAAGTGGGCTAAGTGCCCGGCCTCCGCGCGATCTTCACTGGCGCGCCGCCGAAACGCTGCTTAGACCGATGCGACGCCACACCGGCGTCCATTTCATGAACATGCCCCGGCAGCCACACGAGCAATTCGGTCGCGAGGCGATTGATGAGCAGTGCCTTCTTCTCTGCCGCGACATCGACCTGAGTCAGCACCACCATCACCTCGTCAAGTGAGTTCAACACCGCCGCATGTTCGTCCAAGTGGCACTTGGCGTTGCCATCCGCCATGGCCCTTAGCTCAATGTCTTCCAGAGCGAAATGCCTTGAGGCGTGCTCGCGCACCGCTTCGAGACGGCGAGACACTTCATCTAAGGGTGCATCGCGGAGTTGGAGAACAAGGTCCTCAAGTCTCAGATGGTCCTCATCGAGCACGGAGTCGCCAAGCGTCAGCGGATGATTCATAGCGAATGTCTGTTAGGTAGTCGGAATCAATTGTCGCCCAGCCTCGGGGACGTATTTGCGGACGCACTAGGTCTCACCCGGCCGCTCAGATGTTTCCTGGACGATCCCGCCTGAGTCATTTTGGATCTGCCGAATTTCCATGCATCGGGGTTCCACCGCCAGTGACTCGCAAGGCTGGCATCTTCTCGTCCCTCGTGCGACAAGGCAGTCGCGAATCGTCGAAACTGAACCCCATTTTCATTCATAGCGCGACGACTTCGGCCAGCGCAACTTCGTCGATCCTCGCAGGAACATCGCCACCAATCCCAAGGCAGGACCAAGCGCAAGCCAGGTCACGGCCGCTTCTCCTTTTGAGCCGAACAGCTCAGTGACCAGGCTGATCGACATGATGCTGATGGCAAAGCCGATCGCGTTTTGCACCGCCAGCGCGCTGCCTATCAGATCTGCGGAGCAGGCCTGGCTCGAGAGACTGGAGAACTGCGCCGAGTCCGCCACAACTGTGGCGCCCCAGAACACAAGCACTGCTAGCCGCAGGAAGTCTGGCCAAGCCGCGGTGAAAGGATAGATCACGCAAATCGTTCCGGAAGCGGACAGTGCGACTGCGGCGACGGGCGCGCTGCCAAAGCGACGCGCCAACCTGCCTGCGACCAAGCTGCCGACGAAACCAGCTGCGATCACGCCAAAGTTGGCGGCGGGGCCTAGAGAGGCTGGCATCAGTGGCGCGACCAAAAAAGGAACAAGCGTCCAAAAGGCGTACAACTCCCACATATGTCCGAAGTATCCGAACGCGGCCGAGCGGAAGGCGGGCACTCGGAATGCCTGCAGCACACTGCCCAATCTGGGATGAACGCCGACGGTGTTTAATCTGGCATCGGGACCATCCCCGGTGACCAAAACGAGGATGGCTCCGACGACAGACAGCAGCGAGGCAGCCGCGACGGTGGAGTGCCAGTCTAGTCCGGGGGCCCAGGCACGTAGCCCGTACGGAAAGGCTGTTCCTAGCACCAGCATGCCTACCAGCACTGCGAGCGTGTCCGCAGTCCGGCCCCGATTCCACCCGACCACCAGCTTCATGCCCAGGGGGTAAATTCCCGCAAGCGCCACACCATCCGCGAAGCGCAGCGCGAGCGACGGAGCGAAGCCGAAGCCGCCGAATGCGAACAGTGCGTTAGCGAGGGCGCCAAGCAACCCGGAAACGAAGAAGATGCGGCTGGCAGGCACCCTGTCGGCCAGATTCGAGAGCGCGAAGGCTAGGGTCCCGAAGATGAAGCCGCCCTGCACAGCCGACGTCAGGGCCCCGACGGAAGAAGGGGGCAGCCCCCAACCCCGCAGAAGTTCGGCTGCGGCGCCATTGGCACTGAACCAGAGCGATGTACAGAACAACTCGGCCACGGCAATGATTCCGATGGCAGCCGCAGCAGGGATGGACACAGGCGAGGGTTCAGAGGTCCAGAGTCAAGCGGTCGTCGCGAGCCCGTGAAACGCAGACCATCATGGTGTCACCCCGCTCCTTCTCCGCCTCGGACAGAATGGAATCCCGGTGGTCGATTCGGCCGGCGCATACCCGCGTTTCACAAGAGCCGCACACCCCTTGCCGGCACGAGGTCGGTACGAATACCCCGCGCGCGTCGAGCACATCGGCGATGCTTTGGCCCGGACCGATCTCGAGCGTAACGCCGCTTCTGGCCAGCACCACAGAGAATCGTCTGTTCTCACCTTGAAGAGCCGCAGGTGCAGCTGAGAAGCGTTCGAAATGCGGCGCCGGGCGCCCTAGCCGTTCACTTTCCGCTTGGACGGCGGCAATGAGTCCCTCGGGCCCACAGCAGTACACCTCCGCGGCGGCCGCTGTCTCCGCGAGGAGCTTGCCCACGGGAAGTCGGCAAGCTTCGTCCGCCGGGAACACACGGACTCGGCCGGCGCGATCTTCGAGCTCGTCCATGAACGCCATACCGGCGCGGCTCCTTCCGCAGTAGGCAAGCTGCCAAGGCGTACCTATGGAGTCCGCAGCTTCGATCATGGCCCGGATAGGCGTGATGCCGATACCGCCAGCGACGAACAGGTAGCCCGGAGCGGGTTGAAGCGGGAAGTGATTGCGCGGAAGACCGACACGGACGCGGTCACCGGGCCGCAGTGCACGATGAACGTGGCGTGAAACGCCTCGCCCCTCTGGCCGATGCAGCACGGCAACTTGCCACCTTCGGGCCCCGAGCGGACCGCACAGCGAGTACTGCGCAGTACCAATACCTTCGAAGACCAGGTCCACGTGCGCGCCTGCGCTCCACGGCGGTAGATCACCGCCGTCCGGGTGTTCGAGTGTGAGGGACAGGATCCCATCCGCCAGGCGCTCCATCGCGCGGACCCGCAGGTCGATTCCAGCTTCGACTGGCATCAAGCAGCCTTCTCGGTGGCGCCTCGCTCGGATCGAGCAGCATCAAGGCTCTCGTGTTCAAGCAGTTGTCGGTACTCGTCCTCCGAGACGATCGTCTCGGCTACTTCGACGTGGATCACCCCGTCCGGAGGTGGCGTGCGGAAGACACCGCGCGGGTCATCTCCCCGGGCAACAGCGTCGATACACTCCTTGATGATGCGGCGGAGCTTGATTACGCCACGGTCGGACGTCGCCAGATGCTCATGTTCCCGGGGCTGAATCACACCTTGACTGGACTGAATCTGCGTATCTTGTCGAAGGATCACCGTCGCGCCGCGCGCTCCTCCCTTGGCATAGTCGGGATACGCATCTGCGCCCGGCCTGATGTATTCCGCGTAGGGCACGGGGCGCGGCATGTCGTAGAGCGCCGGGTCAGCGTCGTACTTGAATTGCGTGGGACGACCGTCGTCGTCGAAAGGGGCGAACAGCACTTCCCACTCGACGGTGTTCAAGTCGTCCATCGGTACCACCCACACATGGCGCAGTGTCGATGGCTGGTTGAATGCTGATTCGTCAGGATCGGGGATCGGCACTTTCATGCCGTTGGGCGCGATGAAGTGCACTTCGCGGACGTAGCGGGTCTCGTCGCGCGGGCCGCGCCGGACGGCAACCGCGATTGAGCCGATGGCAGAGTCGAAGTAGTGGCACTCTGGCGTTTCCTGCCAAGGCTGCATCTGCTTGTGCAACCAAGTGGTGTGGGCCGGATCCTGGTGGTTATCCACCAGCTGCAGCCAGTTCGAAGGAACAAAGCGCGCAAACGCCGCGCGGCGCGTGCCGTCCTCCCGCACCAACACATCCCAACGCGGCAGCTCAGGCGCCGGCGAAGGGCCCAAATACGCGAACACCAAGCCGCCGAGCTCCTGCACCGGGTAATTCACTTGCTGGATGCGTTCCTTGAAACGGCTGTCCGCCGGCTCACAGGGCTGCTGCAAACATGCGCCGCTCACCGAAAACAGCCAGCCGTGGTACGGGCAGCGAAGCCCTTCTGCTTCCACGTACCCAGTGGCGAGGTTGGCGCCCCGGTGCGGGCAGCGGGAGTCGAGCAGGCCGCACTGCCCGTCAGGCTTGCGGAACAGGACCAGCTCCTCGCCCAGAATCTTCACAAGCTTGGGCGTGTCCTTCAGGTCGGCAGACACCCCGACAGGGTGCCAATAGCGGCGCAGCATGCGACCTGCGGGAGTGTGGGCTCCGACTCGCGTCAGCTCGTAGTTGTCTTCCGATTTCATTCTGAACCTCCAGGAGTGCGTCGAATGGAGGCCGGCATCAGGGACACAAGGCCCTTTGGCGCCCACAGGACAATTGCGATAAAGACGAGCCCCAACAGCAGCGGATACCACGTCGTGGCACTCAGGAGCTGTTTGAGCGTCATGAATGCGGCCGCGCCAACAATCGGCCCGAAGAGGGTCTGCACGCCGCCGAGGAGCACCCAGATCACCACCTCGGTCGAGAGTGCGGGTCCGACGAGTTCGGCAGACAGCGTGCGTGTGAGAAGCACGTAGAGCATGCCCGCCGTGCCCGCGATGAAAGCGGACACGAGCGTTACGAGCAACTTGGCGGAGTCAACGTTGTAGCCGAGAGCTTGCACGCGTTGCTCGTTCCCTTTGATCGCAAGCAGCAGGTGACCGACGCTGGAGCGAACCAGCATTCTGGCCAACAGGTACATGGTGAGCGTGACCACGGCGACGATGGCGTAGGCCTCGCGTGGCGAGAGCGCGCTGAAAGATTTCACCCGTGGGATCGATAAGCCGTCTTCGCCTCCGGTCACGCCGGTGACCGTGAGCGCCAACGTGAACAGCGCGAACGAGGCCAGGAGCGTCACGATGATGTAGCCAGTGCCACCTGTACGAAGCGCAAAATAGCCGATCACCGCCGCCGCCACCAATACCGCTGCGTAGCCAGCAAACAGAGCGAGCGCGAAGCTGTCTTGCCGCACCAGCATGATGCCGAGCGCATATGCAGGCAAGCCGAAGAAGACCGCGTGCCCGAAACTCGGGAGGCCCGTGTAGCCCAGAAGCATTGGTAGTCGTCTCTAACAATAATATTTCGGGCCGATCGACCCACATACTAGTAGATACCCTCGGTTTTAACGCCTCTATGGGCCGTCTTATGTGGTTATTCACTTACACTGCAATAAACAGGAGGACCCTTGGCTAAGAGTCAACGAGCGACCCCGTCTCGCCCGGCAGCCGATGCGCTTGGGCAGCGTGCAGTGGGCCGTCCGCCCAACGGAACTCG
>Ga0209203_1003340_pt1 | contig 10037 bp, 11 predicted proteins | sample AD_UKC109_MetaG_FD_184423 | JGI IMG/M metagenome (GOLD analysis project Ga0209203, IMG submission 184423) | Active sludge microbial communities of municipal wastewater-treating anaerobic digesters from Hong Kong - AD_UKC109_MetaG (SPAdes)... | ecosystem: Engineered > Bioreactor > Anaerobic >...
TTGAAAGTTAGCATAAACTGTTAATGGCCCTGATAAGTACTGTTTTCAATTTTTCAGCTTTTTCATAGTCATAGCGATTATGTTTTTCATCCAAATAATTGATTTGTGACAATTCAATTTGAATGGCATGAATCTTCTCTTCAGGTTTTCCGTAATGCCGTGTGATATAACCACCTTTGAAACGGCCATTCAAAACATGCGAATAACGACTCTGAGCTTCTAAAACCGACATAAAACTTTGAATAATTTCATCTCCACAACTTTTCCCGCTGTTGGTACCGATGTTGATGTCAGTCAGCCTTCCCTCGAAGAATCGTGGAACTTCCGATTTAATGCTATGACAATCGATTAAAATAGCAAACCCATGTTGTTGCTTTATCACTTCCAATTTATCTTTGATAATCTGATGATAGGGTTTCCAGTAGGTTTCAATTCTTCGTTCAATTTCTGAACTATCAGGTTTTTCTGTTTTATAAATAGGACTTTCATCAAACATTGTGGTTGGGCAAAGTTCGGTAACCGATTGTCCGGGATACAATGAGTAATTATCAGGTGGTCGATTTAAATCAATCACAAAACGTGAAATATTTGTTTTCAACAAACTAATATCAAAATCCTTAGCAAAATTGAAAATTTGAGACACATAAAAATCTCTGTCAGGAGTTTGTAAAGCAGAATCATTCATGTTTTTCGCAATTTCATCTGGAATCAAATCACCATCATGCGGAATTGAAAACAAGATAGGTGAATTGCGGTTGTGAAACAAATAATCTTTTGACACAGATTTTCTCATTGTGTAATAAGGCTCGGAATATTACCACAAATTTGCGAATGATTGGAATGCTATTTCGACTTGGCAGCAGAATTGGAAAAACACTTGCTGAGGAGTGAACTTGGATTCACATGTTTGATTTCATCAATATCAAACCATTGCTGATTGCTATATAATCGTAATGCTTTAGCACTTTCATGCCGTTTGATTTTTACATAAATATTGTAATGAGTGATGAAGTGTTTTAAATCGTAATTTTGTGGTCTATCTTCTTGTTTGGAACATTTTCCGGGAAGCAGCCACTGGTTTTTAAGAAATGGCAATTTCGTATTCTTCTCAAGTAAAACTTGATTCTTCTGAGTATAGATTTCCGGTTGCCAGTACCAAATTTGGTTCGGAGTTTTTTTCCGTTTGAGTGGAACTTCACTTATTGATTTTTGACTTTGCGCCAAGCAGTTATCTGACCAAGGACATTGATTACAAAGTGGTGATTGTGGCAAACAAACCGTTGCTCCTAGCTCCATCAAAGCCTGATTAATCTCAGAACTTGGAAACTCAAACTGATTAAGACTATCTGCAACCCCTTGTAGATATTTTTTATGTTCTGTTTTCCACCATTCTTGTTGGTAGTTCAATAACCTAGTTAGAATCCGTATGACATTTCCATCAAGCACACCGACTTTTTCATCGAAAGCAATGGATGAAATCGCTCTGGAGGTATAGTCTCCCAAACCGGGATATTTGAGGAGTTCTTGAAAAGTACTTGGAATTCCACCATTTTCAACAAACAACTGCGCTGCTTTGTGTAAATTTCTGGCTCGAGAATAGTAACCCAACCCACTCCATAATTGCAAAACTTCCTCAATATCACTATTCGCCAAAGTTTGTAAATCTGGAAATCGTATGATGAATCTTTCAAAATAAGGAATCACTGCTTGAACCGTGGTTTGCTGAAGCATAATTTCCGAAATCCAAATTCGGTAGGCTGCACGATTATCTCGCCAAGGAAGTTGTCTTTTTTTGAGTAAGTACCAATCGTGTAAAGGTTGAGCCAAAGCGTGAAAATTTATATTCGAAAGAGCCGTCTCAGACATTTCAACAACGAATCAAATCGCCATATAGAAGCCTATTCTGGCTTCCGGTTATGCTAGATAAATCGAGTTTAATTTGATTGACGCGAAGATAGGCAAGATAGGCAAATAGTATGGACTCAATCCAATCACCATCAAAACCGAAATCTTCAGACAAATGAACCGGTATTTGACTATACATACCTAACAATTCCAATAGAAATTTGTTTTTGCTTCCGCCTCCCATAACTACAACCTCATCGACAGGAAAACGGCTTTTTTTGATTTCATTACTGATTGACAAAGCTGTCAAATGTGTCAACGTATTCTGAACATTTGCAGCCGGACATTTCCATAAGGAGTTCTCAAAACCGGATAGCCAAGTTAAATTAAAATATTCACGCCCGGTGCTTTTCGGAGCTTGCAAATTAAAGTATCTATCACCAATCAATTGATTTAAAAGGTTTTTATCAAGCTCACCAGTTTCTGCCCACTGTCCATTTGCATCATATTTTTCTCCCTTGTTTTTTAAAATCCATTCATCCAGCAAGCAATTTGCAGGACCGGTATCATAACCTGAGGGTTGCGGATAATCTTTACCAATAAAACTAATATTGGCAATACCGCCTAAATTTAAAATCCCACAATTCTTTGTCTCATTATAAAATAATTTCTGATGAATCACCGGAGCTAATGGTGCGCCCTGCCCTTTATAAGCCATGTCCAAGTTTCGAAAATTACTAACAACATCAATTCCACAACGAGCCGCAATTTGATGAGGAGATCCAATTTGAATTGTGTTTCTGTAATCACCATTCGGCTCATGAAAAATAGTCTGTCCATGTGAACCAATTGCAGTAATTTGTTTCGCTTCAAATTGAGTTTTTTTTAGTAATTGAATCACTGCATCAGAAAATTCATGAGCCAGTTGTGAATCAATTTGAGAAAGTTCCACAAGTGTTATTGACTGATTTTTTATCAGTTGTTGTAATTGATGTCGCAAACCACTCGAAAAATCATGGCTGTGAGTTTCAACAAGCTGGATTTTGTTTTCACCAATACCAACTAAAGCAGCATCAATACTGTCAACGCTTGTTCCGGAAAGTAAACCGATGAAATATTTCAAGATTCTTTTTTTGTGGCTTTTTTATCCTGTAGAGCAATCTGACCCACATCCAGACTTTCAAGTTGCGAAAATAAAGGAGTCGCAAATTTCAGATATTCAGGCATTTTATTTTTCGCCAACGGGCTGGCTTTGGGTAATTCAACAGTTCTCGGATTTCGGTGAACGCCGTTGAGTACAAATTCATAATGCAAATGAGCACCACTGACCAAGCCGGTTGCTCCGACTGTTCCAATTACCTGACCTTGCTTGACTCTCTGACCTTGTTTGACATTTCGCTTTGTAAAATGTAAATATTTTGTCGTTATGCCATTCGGATGTTGGATAAACACATGGTTGCCATTGAATTTATCATAAGAAGAACGAATAACCGAACCATCACCGGCTGCATATACCGGTGTTCCAACCGGAGCTGCATAATCAATTCCTCGATGCGGTTTCACTCTTTTTTGAACCGGATGAAAGCGTTTCGGGTTGAAATTAGAGCTGATATATGAAAAGTTCAAAGGTGCTCGCAAGAAGGCTTTCTTCATATTTCTGCCTTCTGGGTTGTAGTAGCTATAACCTTCGCCATCATCAAAAGCAACCGCTTTATAAACATCACCCTGATTGCTAAATGATGCTGCAATGATTTTGCCATCTCTCAAAAATTCACCATCTTGATAAATTTTTTCATAGATCAAACTAAAACTATCGCCTTCCCTGATATCCAGTACAAAATCAATATCCCAAGCAAATATATTCGCCAGTTTCATGACCATTGAATCGGTCAATCCGGCATTTTTGCCAGCATTAAATAACGAATTGGTAATCACGCCATTGGATGTTTGCACCTGAATTTCAACATCGTGTTCGATTGTTGACGTCGAAATTTCACTATCTTCAAGGCTCACAATTAACTCTTGTTGCTCAGAGATATTGTATTTCAGCTTTTTAAATTCACCCTGATCGGAAATATCAAAGCTAATAACCGCTCCGGGATATATTTTTGTTAAATGTTTGGTCGATTTATCAAAATGGATGATTTTGTACAATAACGACTGACTGAGATTTAAACTATCAAAAATATTGGATAAAGATTGTCCTTTTTGAACCTCAATATTTTTCCATTTGATCTCGTCAACAAGAGTTTGATCTGTCAAACTTATCAAAGGATTGCTGGGAATATCGAGTTTGAACTCTTTATGTCTGCTGATTTTATCCGTTGAATCAATGCTGAAAGCAAATAAAACTAACAAACTTCCAAAAACCAAAATTGTGATAATCGGAGCTTTTTTAACACTACTGATTTTCTTGAAAGCCTGGTTTGCGAATGAATTTACTGAATTGGTAAGACCGAGACTTTTGCGGTTTCTGTCGATAAAAACTGCCTGCTTATGTTTCTTTTTCAAATACTTGCACGCTTTTTCTTTGAATCGTTGTTAAAGATATAGCAGTTGGGATAATTCGTCAATGAATTATTGAGCTAGATTGTTATTAAGCGGGAAATTCAGGTAAAATACCTCACTTTATTTTTTCAAAGAAAGGAAAACAAATGTCACTACAAGACTCTCTGGATTTGTTAACTCGTGGTACCGAAGACGTCATCAAACTCGAAGAACTGGAAAAAAAATTAAAAAAAGGCAAACCTTTACACGTTAAAGCTGGATTTGATCCAACAGCTCCTGACCTGCATTTAGGACATACAGTTTTAATCAACAAAATGGCTCAATTTCAACAATTGGGACATGATGTGACATTTTTGATAGGTGATTTCACCGGAATGATTGGCGACCCAACGGGTAAAAACGTCACTCGCAAAATTCTCACCAGAGAAGAAGTCAACGAAAACGCACAAACGTATAAAGAACAAATCTTTAAAATCCTTGATAAAGAAAAAACCAAAGTCGCTTTTAATTCTGAATGGATGACCAAACTGGGCTCTGCCGGAATGATTGACTTGGCATCACGTTATACCGTCGCCAGAATGCTGGAACGTGATGATTTTTCTAAAAGATTCGGCAGCCAACAGCCCATTGCAATTCATGAATTTATGTATCCGTTAGTTCAGGGCTATGACTCTGTTGCCATGAAAGCGGATGTGGAATTAGGTGGCACAGACCAAACCTTTAATCTGTTGATGGGCAGAAGTTTGCAATCTCAGTTCGGACAAGAGCAACAAGTTGTGATAACTATGCCATTGCTTGAGGGATTGGATGGCGTGCAAAAAATGTCCAAGTCTCTGGGGAATTATATCGGTATTGAAGACGCACCAAGTGATATGTTCGGTAAAATCATGTCAATTTCTGACGAACTGATGTGGCGTTATTTTGATTTACTGAGCTTTAAATCCAATGCTGAAATTGAGAAAATGAAGCAGGAAATGCAGGACGGAAGAAATCCAAGAGATATTAAGTTTATTCTCGGTGTTGAAATTGTTGAACGATTTCATGGCAATCAATCCGCTCAGGAGGCATTGCAAGCCTTTAAAAATCAATTCCAAAAAGGAGCTATTCCTGACGATATTCCTGAATTAGAAATTACAGCAGAGAATGGTGAAATTGGCTTACCACTGTTATTGAAAGAGGCTGGATTATGTGCCAGTACATCCGATGCAATGCGTATGATTAAACAAAATGCTGTGAGTATAAACGGTGAAAAAGTTACTGATTCCAAACAACAAATTCAATCCGGAACTCAGGCTGTTTTTCAGGTTGGTAAGAGAAAGTTCGCAAAAATTGAGGTGAAATAATGATTAAGGTTCGAGGTATTGGTGGTGTTTTCTTTAAATGTGAAAACCCGGAAGAACTCAAACAATGGTATAACAAATACCTTGGTTTCAATCTGGATGAATACGGCTGCACAACATTTAACCCAACGGAGCTTCCTGAAAAAGCCTATGGTGTTTGGAGTCCTTTTAAAGCGGATACCGACTATCTCAAACCATCAAACCGTGGATTTATGATTAATCTCATCGTCGATGATGTCAAACAAGCCTTGGAACAAGTCAAACAAGGTGGAGCAGAAGTCATTGACGATGTTGTTGATGAAGAGTACGGCGTTTTTGGCTGGTTTATAGACCCTGCCGGTGTTAAGATAGAGTTGTGGACACCAAAATAAACATTAAATAACTTATGAAACATTACATTATGCGAGTTAAAGACAGTCACCCTTTTAAAAAATTTTTAACAATAATTGAAGTTTGTGGTTTATTAATTGTTGCTATCGCAACAGTAATAGCAATTGGACAGGAAGTCTATGTTATTTATAAACAAGGTAAAGTACAACTAGGTGATTTGCTCCTGCTATTTATTTATTTAGAGGTGATTACAATGGTTGGCATATACTACGAGAAAAATATGTTACCGGTTCGTTTTCCGGTTTACATAGCTATTGTTGCACTTGCTCGGCATATTATACTAGGTTCAAATGAAGTTCATTCATGGGAGATGCTAGGAGTTGGGGTCACTTTATTAGTATTAGCTCTGGCAGTATTTTTAATCCGTCTTGGACATGTCAAATTTCCCTATGATGAAGAATATCATAAAAAACAACAAGAAGAGTAAATTTGAATGCAACACCTTTTTTCATTTCTAAAAAGGGAACAGAGTCAGTTTTTGAACAATTCCATATAAACTTCATCAATTTTTTCAGCACAGCTTTCGATACTGAAAGTTTTGTTAAATTTATCTCTGTCCAACTCAATATTGACAGACGAACCCTTAATTTTCTCTGCCAAATCATTGGTATCATTACAATCAAAGGTTTCGCCCAATTCAGTTTGAGAAGCAATCCATTTCATTCCTGATCCGGGCAAATCACTCACCAGAATTCTTTTGTTCATAGCAAGTGCTTCAAGTAATACCATTCCGTAGGATTCTGCTCTGTCATTGGACGGCAAACAAAATACATCACAGGTTTTCAACAAAGCATTGAGTCGTTGATTACTTAAATTCCCTGTTAATTCGACATTTGATAAGTTGTTTTCTTTAATAATTTTTTGCAACTCTTTTTCTAGTTGTCCGCTTCCTGTGATGATAAATTTAGCCTCAGGAAGAAGTTTGGCAGCTTCCAATAATAACTTTTGGTTTTTATAAAAGGTTAAACGCCCAATATGATAGATTTTATAACTTGCATTAGCCCAAAGGGTATTTGTCCAGTTCAGATGAGCCTGTTTGAATTCTTGTGGATTCAATTTAACCCCTAGAGGTATGAAAACGCATTTTTCGGGGAATTTTTTTAATGCCGACGAATAATTAAAATATTCCTGCGTGCTTGCAATCACTTTACTAGACTGTTTAAGCAACATTTTCTCTAATGACTTAAAAAAGAAATAAGCCAGTTTCAATAAAATTGAAGATTTTGCTGTAACCATATCCGACTGCCATTGAATCACCCACGGAATTGATTTTGCTTTTCGGCTCAATAACAAAAATAATGCCGAAGGGTTCGGCCAAGAAATATGTATCACATCAATTTGATGTTGCTCAATGATATTTTCAACGGTTCCTTTCATACCTAACATGATTGGAGCGAAAAGAATTGGTTTGATAGTTTTGTTGCGAATCACTTTGACTGAATTGATAACTTCTTCAGTTTTTCCTGAAAATAGTTTAGAAAATTGATGATTATGAACCAGAACGGTTACATCATGACTTTTCGCTTGTTGTTCTGCCAAATCCCTCAGGTAAACTTCCATTCCTCCGTGAAAAGGCGGATAGTATTTACCAATGTGCAGAATTTTCATGAATCCTTGTCGATTAATTTTTTATCTTTCAGTGCTTTTTCAAGAATAGCAATTTTTTGGGTGAGGCGACGAATCTTCTTTTCCTGCATGGTTCTTTGTAAATCCAGTCCGAGCATTTTTAGCAAAATAATGGATACCGCTAACACCAGCAATAAAGTTGGTGGATAATTTATTCCTGCAAATTGTGCAACTCGATCTACAATAGATGGGAAAATTGCAAGAATCATCGCAAGACTGGCTACACTCAACCACCAGATTGCAAAAGGACCGTGCAGATGATTTTTTCTAACCATATAAAATATAGTCAAAGCCAATGCTGCACCAATAATCAGTGTTGTAATATTTGCAGTTGTGAAATTCATATTATTTTCTCAGGCTTCTCAATCGAACCGTGCCTGTTTTGGCAATGCAAAGCATTGTAGTTTGTATCATGTATCTGAAAACCATCCACCATGAATAAAATATTTTGGATTTTCCGTTCTTTCGTTCAGTCATGGGAACTTCAACTTCAGTAATCACCATTCCCGACTTATGCAACAATAACAGAACGCCAACATCCTGATAATCCAAAATCGTCGCTGCTGATGAAGACAGAACTTTCATTGCTTTTCGGTCATAAATTCTATAACCGGAGGTTAAATCTTCAATTTTAAGATTTGTCAGAAGTTTAAAAAATCTCCAGGCAATTCGTTTTGCCTTACTCAATCTTTTGGTATATGTGCCAATAACCACATTGGATTGATCCGATTGAAGGGTATCTATCAACCTGTTAATTCCTTCGCTCATGTGTTGACCATCGGCGTCCATTGTTATCACACTATCATAACCATTTCTTAAAGCGTATTTAATTCCGGTTTGAGTCGCGCCCCATGCTCCAAGCTGAATCGGCAAAGTAATCAGTCCGGCTCCAAGACGATTAACAATTTGAGCTGTTGTATCGGTCGAGCAATCATTAACCACAAGAATATCGTTGAATCCATCCTGTTTTAACTGTTCAATAACCGCACCAATACTGGTTTCTTCATTGAAAGCAGGAATAACTATTAACGAATTCATATTTTACAGATTTGACAACGAGGCATAATTTTATACAATGCACCGCTAAACTGCAAACTTGTGCTTCGAGGACGGTTAATTAATTGAAAAATCCAGCTCCAACTCAAATCAATCAAAAATCTATCGTCCTGCACGATATGTTTGATATTAAAGGAGGTGGAGAGAGGCTTGTCATTACTTTGACCAATGCGATTCAGGCTGACTTATGTTACGGCAAACATTCCAACAACAGCTTTCCCCTGGATATACTCCATCCTGACTTGATTCAATATAACTTAAACCTTAACAATAACTTACCCGGAATTCGTTCCATCTTTCTGGCACGTTTGTTTCAGAACAAAACACAATTTTTAAAAAATTATCAAAATGCGATTTATAGTGGTGTCACCGCCCCTTTAGCGGTGAAGAATCACCCAAACGGAAAGAATTTATTTTATTGTCACACTCCGCCACGATTTATATATGACAAATTCGATTATTATCAAAAGCAGTTTCCGTTATCTCATAGAATCGCTTTGAATTTGCTCATAAAATGGTTAAAACCAAGATATGAACAAGCAGTGAACCAGATGGATGTGATTTTTGCCAATTCTAAATTTGTACAACAACGCATTCAAAAATATCTCAACAAAGACTCAATTGTTGTGCATCCTCCATGCGATACCGAAAAGTTTTATTTTTCCACACCTCAGGATTATTACCTGTCAACAGGAAGATTGGACAGTCTGAAACGCATAGATAAAATCATTGAAGCATTCAAACAAATGCCAAAGAAAAAACTGGTTATATGTTCCAGCGGAGCTGAAGAAAATAAACTCAGACAACTGGCAAAAGGTTATAGTAATATTCGCTTCACCGGACCCATTTCGGACAATAAGCTCAAACGCATCATTGCTAACTCGATTGCAACAATCTACATTCCTGAAGATGAAGACTTTGGTATATCTCCGGTCGAATCCATGGCAGCCGGCAAACCCGTCATTTGCAGCGGAATCGGCGGACCTACCGAAACCATCGTTAACGGTGAAAACGGGCTTTACATTGATGAAGAAAATATTGTTGAGAGCCTGATTGACTGTGTCAATAAACTCGACATCAATACCGCCATTCAAATGCAAAAAGCCTGTGAGGAAAGAGCTGAATTGTTTAATGAGAAGAAGTTTATTGAAGGAATTTCTCAGTATTTGTAAAAGCGTGCATGTTTGTTACCGCTAAGTTTATTCCATCCCAATTTGTGTTATTTGTTATTCTCTATTATTTTTTTACCAAAAATTATTTCTGTTTTTCATA
>Ga0209203_1003341_pt1 | contig 10031 bp, 7 predicted proteins | sample AD_UKC109_MetaG_FD_184423 | JGI IMG/M metagenome (GOLD analysis project Ga0209203, IMG submission 184423) | Active sludge microbial communities of municipal wastewater-treating anaerobic digesters from Hong Kong - AD_UKC109_MetaG (SPAdes)... | ecosystem: Engineered > Bioreactor > Anaerobic >...
TGTCCCGCTTGTCGATGCGGTCCTCGCGGTCACGCAAAACCCTGCCGCGCTGCTCGGCCTGTCCGATCGCGGCGACGTCGCCGAAGGGAAACGCGCCGCGCTGAATTTGATTCGATCCGACGGGACGCTGCTTAAGACCATCGTGGACGGGCACGTATATCAAAAAGGAGTTGAGATACCATGACCTATGAACATATTTCGCGTGAAGAGCTGCTTGCAAAAACAAAGATCCCGATCCGGATCCTCGAAACGGAGGACGACCTTTACGCCGATATGGCCGATCGGATGCTTCGACAGATCGAGCAGAACAATGCGCAGGGCAAAAACACGGTGTTTATCGTTCCGGTCGGCCCGGTCGGGCAATACCGCGTGCTTGCGGAGCTGATAAACGAGCGCAAAACCGATTTAAGCCGCGTTTATTTCATCAACATGGACGAATATCTCGACAAAGACGGCGAGCCGATCCCGGAAGAACATCCGCTTTCGTTTTCCGCCTTTATGGACCGCGAATGGTACGATCGCGTCGGCATGCCCCGTGAAAACCGGATCTTTCCCCAGCCCGGGAAGGAATCGGACATCGCCGCGGCCATCGAGCGGCTCGGCGGCGTGGACATCGCGTTCGGCGGCGTCGGCATTACGGGGCACATCGCATTCAACGAACCGCCGGAGCCGGACGAACCGATCACGGACGAGCAGTTCGCCATGCTGCCGACGCGAACGCTCCGCCTTACGCGCGAAACGCGGACCATCAACGCCGTCACCGCCGCAAGCGGTTATATCGACTATATCCCGCACAGCTGCATCACCGTCGGCATGCGAGAAATCCTCTCCGCAAGGGAGCTGCGCTTCTATATGAACCGGACCTGGCAGAAGGGCGTCCTGCGGAAAATCGCGCTCGGCCCGGTCACGCGCTTCGCCCCGGCCTCGTTTTTGCAGACGCACCCGGACGCGCTTTTGACCGTCGCTTCCTATGTTGCCGAGCCGCCCGTCGGGCAACTGCGCTGAGGGTCGATCGATGGAGCAAGTCACTCAGCCGATTAAAACCGCCGTCGTCGGCCTCGGAATGATGGGAAACTCGCAGATACGAAACTGTCTGTGGAAGCTGCCGGATTTTGAGATCACGGCGATCTGCGACCCGTTTCTGCCAAACCTGTCCGCTTGCGAAGCGCTGTTTGCCGAAAAGAGTAAGCCGGTCGCCTGCTATCGGGACCATCGGGAGATGCTGAAGGAAGCCGACTGCGATCTGGTTGTCGTCGTCAGCCCGGATTACACGCACGAGCAGATCGCCTGCGACTGCCTGAACGCGGGCAAGCACGTCCGGCTCGAAAAGCCGCTCGCTACGACGCTCCGGGGCTGCCGAAACGTCCGGGACGCGCACGCCGCGAGCGGAAAAATCCTCCAAATCGGCCTGGAACTGCGCTATGCCGCGCCAACGCGCAAGATGCGCGAGTGGCTGCCGCGGCTCGGCAAAGTAAAAATGCTGACCTGCAACGAATTCCGGCCTCCGTTTCTGCCGAAGCGCGGCGCAATCGACAACTGGATCACGCAAAAACGATACTCCGGCGGGACGCTGCTTGAAAAAAACTGCCATCATTTCGACCTTTTCAACTGGTTTGCCGCATCCCGTCCGGCTCGCGTGTTTGCCTCCGGCGACAATCGGGTGATCTACGCGGATACCGACGTGCTGGATAACGCGTTTGTTACGGTGGAATACGAAAACGGCATGCGCGCGATGCTCTCTTTGTGCCTGTTCGCGCCGAAGAAGGCGCCGGGATCGACCCTGAACGAGCTGGAGTTCGGTATGCTTGGGGATTGCGGGCGGCTCGAGATGCGCGGAGACGACGTGTTCGTTTGGGATCGGGCAGACGGCGCGGAGGAGCGCTGGCATTATGCGCGCCAAAACTTCGAAGCGCACAGCGACGATATCCTGCCGTCCATGGTCGAGCTTGCCGACTGCATCCGCACCGGGCGCGAACCGGTCACCGGCATCCGCGAGGGAATCGACAGCGCGCTGGTCTCGTTCGCCGCGGAGCGCTCCGCAGAGGAGCAGCGCATCGTTACGATCCATGAGCTGGAAGAGGAAAGCGGGCTTCGTTTCCTCGTTTAACAACCGTTTGAATATACAAAACAGGGCTTCCGGTTTTGTCCGGAAGCCCCGTTTTTTGCTTGTGCTGTCAGTTTAACGGATTTCACGCAGCTGTGCCATCATTTTCGCCGTCTCGCCGTCCGCGCGATAAAACACCGGCGGCGCACCGATCGGCGCCGAAACGGTGACGTCTCCGCCAACGTACTCCCGGCCGGACCAGAGATGGATCCAGCGATCATCGGGCAGATAGAGCGTGCGCGTATTTACGCCCTCCTCGACCACGGGCGCAACGAGAACGTCCCGCCCGAGCAGGTATTCGTACGGTTCCGTATACGCGCGTTCGTCCGACGGATAATGCAAAAACAGCGGCCGCATGGCGGGCAAACCCGCTTCGCTGTTTTCCCGGACCAGTTCCGAAAGGCAGGGCGAAAGCGCGCGATGGACCCGCGAAAACCGGGAGAAGAACGCGACGGTTTCATCGTCCGCGTCAAACTGCGTGTTTTCGTCCGGGCGGTTGCCCTCGTGCGTCCGCATCACCGGCGTAAACGCGGCAAACTCGCAGCCGCGCAACAGCAGTTCCTTCGTGCGGAATTTTCCAAACAGCGCGGTGTATCCGCCGATATCGAACGTCATCATCCCAAAGCCGGTCATGCCGAGCGAAAGCGCGGCGTTGATGACGCTTGGCAGGCCGTCGTCCGCGGAAAAGTCGACGAACTGGTCGCCGGAAAACATCAGCGGGGAATATTTTTGCGTACCGGTCGCGCCCGAGCGCGTAAAGAAGGCGATTTTTCCGAGCATTCCGCTTTCTTCAAGCGCCTCGTAATTGAGCTTTGCCCAGAGCGTCGGCCATTCGTTATGCGCGCCGACGGCGTCTTGCCCGGAATGCACCAAGCAGTCCGTCGGCAGGTATTCCCCAAAATCGACCATCCATCCTTTCAGTCCGAGCGAGATCATATTGTCTTTGATGACCCGCTTCAGCCAAGTACAGGCGGCGGGATTGGTCAAGTCGACAAAGCCGCAGTCGAACTCGCCGAAATCGGCGAGATAATCCGTCCCGTCCTTCCGCTTTACGAAGAAGTCCTGTTTTTGCGCTTCATCAAACAATATGCCGCCCTCGACGAGGTACGGATTGATATAGCCCATCCACCGGACGCCGCGCTCTTCGTTTTCCCGGATATCCTCTAACAGCGTCGGGTACAGTTCGCGGTTCCATCTCCAGTCCCACTGCAGCCGCTTGCCAAAGCTTGTGACGCGTTTTCCGACCCAGTCCTGCGTCCAGACGGCGGCTACCGCCGTGTCCGCCGCAAGCATGCGGTCCAGTTTTTTGCGGCAAGTGTCCGAGCCGCCCTGCATGCCGAGGATCACGCCGCTCGTCATCCATTCCGGCAGCGGCGGCTGTCTGCCGACGAGCGCGGTCAGGTCGCCAAGAAGCGCCGGATACGTTTCGTCCGCGGAAACGGTGAAGCGGATTTGGTCCTGCCAGACGTGCAGGCAGTGGTGGTCTTCGTGCGAAAGGTCGACCTCGGTATATCCGTAGCCGTGCAGATGGACGTAATAGAGCCGTGAGGAGACGAACGTCGCTTCGGGGTAATAGGTCGTCCAGTAATCTCCGCCGCCGCCGTCGAGCTGGTCGGCAAGGAAGGTCGTCAGCGTGCCTTTATTGCGGCCGACGCCCTGTTCCATCGTGAAGATGGGATAGTTCTTCCCACGGAGGTCAAACGCCGAATACTGCTCGCCAAGGCCGTAAATATGCTCGTTCGCCTCCGCAAAGAGGCTGAGCCAGAGTCGATTATACCGATGGTCGTCGCAACGCCCGCTCGCTTCAAGGCGACCGTTTTCTTCGCGCAGTTCCAGCGTGAAGGAGCACGCGTGGTGATCCTTGAAAAAGCGGACGACCACGCCGTTTTCGGTCTGCTCGGCGGAAAACGCGGCAAACGGCACGCGCTCGACAATCTCGTCCGAAATGTGGAAATTGCCGTGATGCATGGCGATGGTTTCCTTGCCGACGCCGAGGTAGAGCAACGGGTTTTTCAGGCTGTGCCGAAGCAGTTCGCGCCCGGAATAATAGACCGAAAATTCGGTTTGTGTAGCAGTCATCTGTATCATATGCAATCCTCCGTCAATAGATCCCCGCAAGCCGTCCAATCAGGTAGATGGCCGCGGTCATGATGGGGGCGGCGGCAAGCGTCATGACGACGCCCGCTTTCGCCATATCCGCAATGGAAAAATATCCGGTGGAATAAGGGATCACGCTTGTCGGCGTGCTGGTGACGAGAATGAAAGCAATATTGAGCGTCATTGCGGCCGGAATCACGATCCCGAGCGGGGAAAGCCCAAGCTGCGTCGAAAGCGCGATCATGATCGGGATGACGACCGTCGCGGTGACCGTGTTGCTCGAAAGGCCGAGCTTGAGGATGGAGACGATCAGGATGATACTGATGATCTGCACAAGCACGGGGACGGCGTCGATTTTGCCGAGCAGCAGCATGGCGAGCCACTGCGCCGCGCCGCTTTGGTAGACGAGCATACCGAGGGAGATACCGCTGGCGATGAGCAAAATGCCGCTCCAGGAAATATCACTTTCGACGTCCTTCCATCGGATGTCCGTCACGCCGGGTAAAAAGAACAGGCAAGCGCCGACGACCGCGGGAAGCGACGTCGGGATTTTTACGCCAATCAGCGTGCCGAGCGGCTTGCTCACGAGCCAGAGCGTCACGGTGAGCAGAAAGATCACAAGCGTCGAACGCTCGTTGTGCGTCATCTTCGGCATGGCTGAAAACTCCGCCCTGAGCTGTTCGGCGCTGCGGGAGATCGACTTGATCTCCGGCTTGAAAAACGCGAGCAGGACCCACCATGCAGGCAGGATCAGCAGCAGCATGCACGGAACGCCATACAGCATCCAGCCCGTAAAGGTGATCTCAAGGCCCAGCATATCCCGCACAAAGCCGATTGCGAGCGGGTTCGCGCCGCCGCCCGCCGGCGATCCCGCGCCGCCGATCAGCGAACCCCAGGCAACGGCGATGAACAGCGCCTTGCCAAAGCGGCTCGTTCCGCGCTCCAAGTGTTCTTCCTCCGCGATGGAACGCGCAAGAGGCATGAGCATGGCCGCAGCGGCAAGCGTCGTGATCCACATCCCGATGATCGCACCGGCGATCAAAAACCCGAGGATGATAAAACGCGTCTGGTTGCCGGTCAGCCGCAGGATCAACGTCGAGATGCGCCGCCCGAGCCCGCTTTTTGTGATGCAGGCCGAGAGCGCGAGCACGCCGATGAAAAACAGCACCGTATCGTTGCCGAAACCGAGTTTGACCACGCTGCCGAAGCTGTCCGCGCCAAGCAGCGCCAGAAGCACCATGCCGAGCAGCCCGGCGATATGGAAAGGGATCGGCTCCGTAATCCAGAGCAGCAGGCAGAACAGCAGCACGCCGAGCACGACGCGCCCCTGCTGCGTCAGCTCCGCCCCGTTGAGGGTAACGACGTTTTCCGGAAGCGGAAGCAGAACCGCCGCAGCCAGCAGCAAAGCGGCCGCGGCCACCCAGAAAAGCCGCACGGCAAGAGACCGGGTTGCGGAGTTCTTCGCCATGGATCAGTTCCTTTCGGTCAGCAGTGTATTAAGGAGCGTCCCGACCTCGCGCGGACGCCGGGCCACCAGCGCGCCGGCCGACTCGAGCACGCGCGTCTTGTCCTCCACCGAGCCTCTCCCGCCGGTGATGATCGCCCCGGCGTGGCCCATCCGCGTACCCGGCGGCGCCGTCCGGCCGGACAGGAACGCAACAAGCGGTTTCGTAAAGCGCCGGGCTAATATCGCCTCGGCCACCTCTTCCTCCATGGTCCCGCCCAGCTCGCCGATGATCACCACCGCGTCGGTTTCGCCGTCCGCTTCAAACGCGGGCAAAAACTCGGCAAAGCGCGCCGCGGGAACGGGGTCGCCCCCTACGCCGATGAGCGACGAGACGCCGAAGCCGGCGGCGACGACCATCGCGGTCACCTCGTTTGTCAGAGACCCGCTGCGTGTCATGACGCCGATCCGGCCGGGTTTATAGACGCGTTCGATCCAGTACGGAATGCTGCCCATCATGGCTTTGCCCGGCGCGATGACGCCGGACGTATTTCCGCCGACGACGGTCGCGCCGCAGGAAAGCGCCGCCGCACGGATCTTCGCCTGCTCATGCAGCGGGATGCCGTCGGCCAGTGTGACGATCAGACGGATACCGGAATCGAGCGATTCCATGACCGCGTCCATGACGAATTTTGGCGGAACGAACACCATCGCCGCGTCGACGGCGTGCTCGCGCACCGCGTTTCGCACGCTGTGGTAAACCGGCGCGCCGCAGCAAACCTGGCCCTGTTTGTTCGGCGTCACGCCCGCGACCACCTTCGTGCCCATATCCACCATATGCTGCGTCCAGAAGGACCCTTCCTTGCCGGTGATGCCCTGAACGAGCACACGCGTGTTTTGATCGATCAAGATACTCATGCCTGTGCCCTCCCGTTCGCGACGGCAACCGCTTTGCGCACCGCCTCTTCCGTGTCCGAAAGCCGTTTCAGCCCGATGGGCGCGAATATTTCATCCACGCGTTCCTCGCCGGTGCCGCGCAGGCATGCGACAATCGGGCAATCCGGCTTTTGCTCCTGCACGGCCTTCGCGATGCCTTCGGCCATCACGTCCGCACGGGCGATGGTCCCGAACGTAACGATCAGGATCACCTTCGGTTTGTTCGCTAGGCAAAGGCGCATCGCCGTGCCGGCCTTCATATAATTAGGCCCGCCGAACTCGAGGTAGTTGGCCACCGTTCCGCCTTCGTAATTGATCAGGTCGTAAACGGTATTGGCAAGTCCCGCGCCCGCGCACATCAGGCTGATGTCCCCGTCGAACTCGATATACGGGATGCCCTCTTTTGCCGCTTCGTATTCCATGTCGCTCTGATAGTAGCTCCGCCCTTTTTCATAGGCGGTGTGACGAAACATGGAATTGTCGTCGATGCTGAGCTTACCGTCGCCAGCGACCGCTTCGCCCGCTTTCGTCAGAAACAGGGGGTTGATTTCGACGAGCTCGGCGTCCATCGACCGGAACGCCCTGTAAAGCGCGCCGCAGATTCTGGACACCTTTTTCAGGGCGTCGCCGCGCAGGCCGAGCCGGAAAACAAAATCGCTGATCTCAAACGGCTGCAGCCCCCTGTCCAGGTCGATCCATTCCTTCACGATCCTCTCCGGCGTGCTTGCGGCAATCGTCTCGATCTCCACGCCGCCTTCGGCACAGCCCATAAGCAATGCCTTTCCGCTCGACGCGTCGATGGTGACGGCAAGGTAGAGTTCCTTTTCGATCTCCACCGCCCGCTCAACCAGCACCGCGTGCAGCGACGGCACCTCGGCAAAATACCGCTTTGCGAGCGCGTCCGCTTCGTCGGCCGTGCAGACGAGCTTGACAAGTCCCGCCTTCCCGCGCCCGCCGGACAGCACCTGGCACTTGAGCACGCAGGGCAGGCCGACGGCTTCGACCGCGCTTTTTGCGTCGTCCGCGCGTTCGATCAGCACGGACACAGGAACCGGGACGCCCGCGTTTTTGAAGATTTCCTTCGCTTGGTATTCAAACAGCTTCATGGCGTTTTTCTTCCTTTGCCGGTTTATCAGGCCTTCAGGCTTTTGAGGTACGCACCGAAGACGGCTTCGTCCGTCGGGCGGTGCGGCGTGATCGGGACGGATACCCACGTAACATTAAGAAAATGCTTGTAGGTGATGTTTTCGCTCGTGATGTTGTTGCCCCATGTGCCGCATCCCAGCGTGACCGTGGACGGCATGCCGTTGAAAAACGCTCCGCCGTTTGCCGCGGCCTGCGGCTGGCGCACGATGATGCGGCTGGTCTGCATATGCTCGCCAAGATAGTCGATATAGCTCTGGTTGAAGGTATGGATGCCGCAGCTGTGTCCGCGGCCGGAGTTGTCCGTCAGCCGCTTTAGTATTTCCACGCCCTCGCTGAATTCTCCATATTTCCAGATCGTCAGCACCGGAGAAAGCTTCTCCTCCGCAAAGAGGTCCTCTTCAAGCGGCATTTCGCCTTCCACAAGCAGCATCACGGTCGACGCCGGAACGTCGATGCCCGCCAGTTCGGCAATGGCCTTCGCGCTGCGCGCCACGATGCTCGCATTGATGGCCAGACGTCCCTTTTTGTTTAACTTCCACATGGTGTCTTTCAGTTTTTGGCGTTCTTCGCCGGCGACGCGGCAGCCACCCTCGGCGATCAGCGCACGCAGCATTTCATCATATACGCCTTTCTGCACGACGATGGAATTCTCCGACGAGCAGGACGTTGCATTGTCAAAGGTTTTGCTGGTCTTGATCTTTTTTGCGGCGTCCGCGATGTCCGCGTCTTCTGCGACGATCTGGCAGGAGTTACCGGGGCCGACGCCATAAGCCGGCTTCCCGCTCGAATAAGCGGCCTTCACCATCGGGCCGCCGCCGGTCGCCACGACAAGGTCCACCTGCCGCATCAGTTCGCCCGTCAGCTCGATGCTCGGTTCTTCGATTACCTGAATCAAATCCGCCGGCGCGCCGGCTTTTTCGAGGCCGTTCCGCATAAAGTCAACGGCGAGCTTCGTGCTCTTCTTCGCATGAGGATGCGGCGCAAAGATGACCGCATTTCTCCCTTTCAGGATGGAAACGGCGTTGCTCGACGGCGTCGCCGTCGGGTTTGTAACGGGCGTCAGCGCGCCGATCACGCCGACGGGTTTCGCATATTTCTTTATACCGCGCGCCGCGTCCTCCTCAATCAGTCCGACCGATTTGGCCTTTTGCACGTCGTCGATCACACCGAGCACCTTGTTTTTGTGCTTTTGAATTTTATCGGCGACCGTTCCCATGCCGGTTTCGGAAACGGCAAGCTCGGCAAGCTGCGCGATGTTTTCATCGCAGTATACCTCCCATGCAACGGCGGTGCACACGCGGTCGATCTGTTCCTGCGAATAGTCGGCGACCTTTGCCTGTGCGGTTCTTGCTTTTGCGATCAATTGCGCAATGATATCCGAATTTTCCATTTTGTTGGTCCTCCATAAATACAGATACGATAGATGGGAGCAGAGTTCTTCTTCTGCAGCAGGAACAGTATATCATTAATTAATAGACTAAATCAATTGATTTTTTCACTTTTGTCTGCTAAACTTATATTCATTAACACAGGCACCGGCACCTGTGCCACAAGGAGCCTTCCATGAACCATCGCGGGGACAATATGAGCACCGTCAAGCGCTACAATCGCAGCGTTATTTTAAATCTTCTGCACGAGCGCGGCGGCATGAGCCGAAAGCGAATGGCCGAAGAAATGTCGCTTACCCCGGCGGCTATCACGATGATCGTCTCCGAAATGATCGGGGAAGGGCTGCTTTACGAAGGCGACACCCTTGAGTCCAACGGTTCCGCCGGACGCAAGGAAATCATGGTGAATATCAACTTCAAACGCTATGTTTCTCTTGGGGTTTCCATCAATCTTCAGGAAGTCCTGCTTTCCGCAACGACGCTGGACGGCGTGCTGATTTTTTCGGAAGCGGTTTCCTGCGAAGCGAGCCTGCCCGCGGCGCGCTTATTGGAGATCGTGTCCGACCGTCTGCCGAAACTGATGGCGCAGTATCAGATCGCGCAGGAGAGCGTCGTCGGCCTCGGCGTCGCCGTGCGTGGCATCGTCGACGAAAAGAAGCAAAAGAGCGTCAATTCCTTCGGTGCGCTGGCGGAGGCAAACGTCCCGCTCGCCGCGCTGATTTCCGAAAAGACAGGCTTTCACACGACGATGGACAACAACGTGCGCGGTATGTTTCGCGCGCATATGTTTTTTTCCGACGAACCGGTCTCCAGCATCTTTTTCATCCGCTGCGAAAAGGGCATCGGCGGTGCGATTTCCGCGGACCACCGCATCCTTGCCGGCAGCAGCGGCAAGTGCTCGGAATTTGGCCACATA
>Ga0209203_1003347_pt1 | contig 10014 bp, 8 predicted proteins | sample AD_UKC109_MetaG_FD_184423 | JGI IMG/M metagenome (GOLD analysis project Ga0209203, IMG submission 184423) | Active sludge microbial communities of municipal wastewater-treating anaerobic digesters from Hong Kong - AD_UKC109_MetaG (SPAdes)... | ecosystem: Engineered > Bioreactor > Anaerobic >...
TACTATTTCGAGTTCGTCGCCCAAAAGTAAGACTAGCGCAAAAGCAAAATCGACTATTGCAAAGCCGTCTAATAAAGACACCGTTGTTCGCACGACCAAAAGTGGGAGCAAGGTAATCTATTCATCCATCCCCGAAGCAGAACTTGTTTCAACACCAAAATCACCCACCAAAAAACCTACTAAAAAACGGAGGAGGTGAGTACCATGAACGATTCTATAGAAGATGCAATCTTATATAGCAAGAAATATCTTGAGGATGTATTGTCTTTTTTTGGACTCAATACAGACGTGTATGCTACCAGCGAAGACGACGAAGTGATTGAACTGAGCGTGCCCTCAACACACCTAAACGGCTTTTTGATTGGGCAGCGTGGCGACACAATGCGAGCGCTGCAGTTTCTTGTCAGCAGCGCACTCAAAAACCAAGGCTATAGCAAAAACCGTGTAAATGTTGACATTGCAGACTACAAAAAGCACCACGCCGAACGAGTTGCAGAACAGGCCAAAGAATGGATTAAACAGGTTCAGACTACCGGTGAACCAATGGAGCTACGTTCTATGAACCCAGCCGATCGGCGTACTATTCACCGGGTTGCCGCCGAAGCAGGCCTTAAGAGTGAATCGGTCGGTGAAGGCAGAGAAAGACACATTGTTCTAAAGCTCGCCGAAGAATAAATGACGACAAAAGCGCCAAAAATAGTCGTTATGGGTGGGGGAACAGGCAGCTTTACACTCTTACAGGCCCTCAAAGAAATCACACCCTCGATTACTGCTGTCGTAAATATGTGTGACGATGGTGGCTCAACTGGCGTACTACGTGACGAACTTGGCGTCTTGCCGCCGGGTGATGCTCGACAATGTTTAGTGGCGCTCAGCGAAAATGACGAGATTCGCAATCTATTTTCGTACCGGTTTTCTGCTGGATCTCTGAGCGGGCAGTCACTCGGCAATATTATTTTATCGGGTTTAGAATTGCAACACGGCAGTTTTGAGACTGCCGTCCAGGTTGCCAGTAAAATTCTGCGCATTCGTGGTCGAGTAGTTCCGGTAGCGCTCGGACCTCACAAACTTGCCTTGACAGACGGCGATACGCAGGTGCTTGGGCAGCATAAAATAGAGCACCACAGTCTCGTCGACCCAAAGGCACGAGTACGCCTGGAACCTGCCAGCCGGGTAAACCCAAAGGCCGAGCAAGCGATTCGTGAAGCCGACATGGTGATTATTGCTCCAGGAAGCTTCTACACCTCGCTGTTACCAGTAATGTCGGTCAATGGTGTTGCCGAGGCGCTGCAAGAAACTCAGGCAACTGTGGTCATGGTGGCTAACCTTGTCAACAAGCCATTACACACCAAAGACTGGCATATCGCGGACTATGTAGCAAAACTCAGTGAATATATTGGCCAAGGCCAAGTGGACACAGTACTTTATAATACAGAGCCAATAGCTAAAATGCTCCTCAAAAAATATGCCGAGGACAATGAGTTTCCGGTTCGGGCTGACCAGCACGGCTTTACTGGTTGTAACGTTGCAGTAATGGGCATGCCACTTGTGTCAAATGTGGTGGCTGCTCAAGACCCGGCTGATAAGGCTGTTCGACGTACCTTAATACGGCACGACCCGTGGAAAGTAAAAGAGTGCATAGAACAGTTGCTTGTAGTTACAACAGCCAAAAAGAAACCAAGTAAAATATAAGGTGTAAAAACACCATCCCAGGTGAAATTAAGAAGCATAAACAAAAGCATAATATATATGAAACAATAAAAAATAGATATTGCAAATTTTAGGGAAGAGGTGTATGATTTCTTACAAATCTACGTGAGGTTTTTAGGAAATGCTTACAAACCACTCAATTCGTCGTTTTATTTATACACTTAGTATTGTTTTTTGTCTGGCTGCGCTTAGTGGAATTTCTGAAGCCTCGTTCGCAAACCAAGATTGGCTGTGGTCACGCAGCCCAACTATAGCAAAGCAACAAGACTTAGCCGCCAGTACCCCTGTATATACGCCTGGATATGATTGTGAGCCAGTCAGTTTTCGTGTTGCTAACAAATCAACCAACCCGCTGCTAAAGAGCTGTCAGTATGTAATGCCATTTGGCACCGTGAGTCGCAGCGGCGTTTTGCTGAGTGGTGCCGAGGGGCCATATATGTACCGTATCAACGGTATCGATACCCAAGCACATCCGTATGTAGTGGGAGATTTACTGTATGTGCTACGAACAGATTCTAATGGCACACAGGTTTGGGCATATGATATTAGTTCGCCCCCAACCATTATTAAGCAAGTATATTCTGACGGGATTAGCACTTCGTATCGTTACGAAATCACTTATCCGGCCGCAAAGCCCGTCAAGAAAACAGACGGTAGTATCGTGTCTGTGGGGAGCCTGCGACTCTATTTTTCGGCCAATCAAAAATGGGTAAGCTATGTCGACGGCAGCGGTGCGCTTACCATTGCCGATACAGCAAGCTGGCAAACTAAAACTATCTATAAGCCGAGCGGTCTATCACTTTATGAAAGCGACCAAGACGGTGGCACGCTGGCGGTTTCAGATGACGGGAAGTTTATAGCGGCCAACCCAATTACTAAAACAAATGACCGGTCCTATGCAGTACTCTGGCTGTTCGATACGGCTACTTGCCATAATCAAGCCCCTAATATTAGCGGCAAAAAACCACTTAACACCTGTGAATATAACGACCTGTGGCAAGGTGTGTTTCGCGGTCAAACATATGATGGTAGCCTAAAATCTCGTTTTAGCTCCGGTGCGTTTCCTAGGAATATGCGATTTGCGGCTAACGGCGCCCTGGTGTTTGATACTAAGGTCAATGTTGCTGGTGCAAATTATAGCGTTGAGCGACACCAAGTTAGTTCTGGAATTAACGAGGCGCGGCAATATGTGTCGGTGCTGGGTATGGGTGATTCATACATATCTGGCGAAGGCGCGCACGCCTACCGCCTAGGGACTGATACGGCCGATAACAAATGTCACACGTCGGTGTTGTCATACCCTGTCATTACTACAAACAAATTTTTGCCTGGTGCGCAAACGGTAGCTTGCTCTGGCGCTAAGATTTTTGATATTGATGCCGGGTTGTGGGGCGATAAGCAACATCAAATTGAGTCAAGAGATAGCTACAAAGGTCAAGTAAATAACAAAACTGAATGGGAGCGGCGCATCCAGAACGGAAGCTCTGCACTCGAGGACTTCTTACCGGGTTATGCAAATCAAATTCTTTTTACAAAAGAGTACCAGCCGCGCACCATCCTCCTGTCTATTGGTGGCAACAACATTCATTTTGCCGACATTGTGGCCCAGTGCGTTAGCCCTATTAACATCGACACCTGCTATTACTACCAAGAAGACCGTATTGAGCTAATGCAGACCATTATTGACCACTATGATGACCTTGTTCGTTTGTACCGTGACATTGAAGACACTAGCCCAGGCACAACTGTATATGTGGTGGGCTATCCACAGGTGGCCAAGGCTGGTGGAAAATGTGGGGCAAATGTACTACTAAACGACACAGAAATAGTCTTTAGCAATCGACTCATTACCTATCTAAACGCTACTATTAAGCGAGCAGCTTCCGATGCGGGAGTGGTTTATGTGGATACTGAACGAGCACTCGATAAATATCAACTTTGTGAAGCACCAAAAGGCATGGCTGCAGTTAACGGTTTTACTGTTGGCCGTGATAGCGGCCTTAGAGTGCTGCGTGTTATTGGTCAAGAAAGTTACCACCCGACTGCCTACGGGCACGCCCTGCTTGCTAAATCAATCGAATTAGCAACCAACAATCTCACTTTAACAATGCCAACCAGCCGTACAAATAAGGGTAAGCCCACGATTGACCCTAAGGACCCACTCATTAATGGAGTGGTAGCAAATGGCCGCCGGGTAAACTCTCTTGTTTGGCGTAGTAAGCCACAAATGCTGTACCAGACAGGCAAAAAATATCTCTTTAAACACCCTACCGACACTGGGACTTCTGTTGCAAACCGAGCATATAAACTAGTGCTTCGTTCTGACCCAGTTGTCTTGTCTGAAGGTTATGCCACGAGCGATGCCATCGAAGTAACCATTCCTGCCGGCTTACCAAGTGGGTATCATACTCTCGATTACTACACTACCGATACTACCGGCAAACCCATTGATGTGCGACAGGTTATATATGCAGCAACTGCTGCCGAGCTCGAAACAGGACAGTGCCTAGGCTTACCTACAACTGGTAGCGATAGCGATGCAGATGGTGTCGATGATGCTTGTGACGGCGATAGTGATACGCCAAACGCCAATGTAGTGACAGATTTGGCTTCGCAAGGCGACGAAGATATGCTGGTACCAATACCACCACTAGAGAGTGCGCCCATATTAGAATCTATCCCTGCTCCCCAGGTTTCACAAATATCACCCGTGGCTGCGGCAGTTCCAATCAAGGTGGGCACCACTACCATGTCCGCCGCAAGCACCATGTCACTTTCAAAAATACTCCCAGCCGAAACAACACCTAATACATCGTGGACAGACTGGATGGATGATTCTGTTGTCACCGCTACACCTACTGTCCTTGGGGCAGTAGCTCCTGGGGCAAAACCAATAGCCACTTACCCTAAACAATCATCTACCAATAAAGAACACAGGTTAATTCCTACGTGGGTTGTGGTAGCGGCGGGACTGGGTATGGTGCTTGTTTTGGCCAAAAAAACAAAACGTCGCTAAACCTGCTATCATAAGCTTATGCTTAAAAACTTTCGTGGGTTTGCTCATCCCATTCTCTTAGTCATATTGAGCATTGTAGTGCTGGGCACTGGCTACTTTACCTATACACGCATTAAACATTTACAAGCAGTTAATAAAGAAAAACAGCTCTACGCCACACTCGACAAACAATCTACTGACTATATAAACGCCATTGCAGCAAAATACCCAGGCAAGATTAGTCATGAGCGATACTGTGAGTATGGCTCGGCTAAGTATGGGGAGGGGTCTTTGGGGTGTAGCGTCCGGGCTAGTATTGACATCGCTACAAACTCCCAACAGGTAGCTCAAGAAGTTGAAACTTATACATCAATGGTTAGCCAAAGGGAACCATGGTTGTTTAAGAAAAGCAGGTTTGAGAAATCCATTAAAGACATAGAACAAGCTAAATATTTATATCCCCAAGACGACAGCAATTCATGTTATGCCTCAATCTATAGCGGGCTTGGATGGAAAGACACCCTAATAACATTTAGCTGTTCCAATAACGCCCTAGCAGAACACTACCCGGTCAGAGAGCATTAGCTCTTTAGCACATGTTCATACACGGCAAATGTTTGTTGGGCACAGCGGTCCCATGAAAACTTCTTGACATTTATTTTGCCCTTTGCGACCAGTTCTTTTCGAAGAGAATCAGATCCAATAACCCGCGAGATTTTAGTAGCTATGTCGGCTACATCAAGCGGATTAAAATACAGCGCCGCATCACCATTTACCTCTGGTAGGCAGGTTGTGTTGCTGCTTATCACGGGCGCACCGTGCATCATTGCTTCAAGCCCAGGAAGCCCAAAACCTTCACTTAGACTCGGAAAAACATAGGCTGCACAGTGCTCGTACATCCAGCGCAGCTGCCCATCACTCACAAACCCGGTAAAGACTACATTTTTGATGCCCCGTTCCTGAATGTAATGCTCGTGTAACGCATAAGCGGCATCTTTTTTGCCAGCTAGTGCAAGCATAAGGTTGGGGTGTTTTTGTTGTAGCATGACAAAAGCGTCTATGAGTCGCCGGAGGTTTTTGTGTGGCAATGGCCGCCCGACATACATAATAAACCGCTTAGCAAAGAGTGACTCGACAGTTTGAGAGGGTTCGGTTATGGGGTCTGCAGCAAGCAGAGTTGTTGTAATTTTGCCGAGGGGAATACGGCAATAATCAGCCACATCTTGTTTTACATACTCAGAGATAGTAATGATATGGTTAGCTTTGTGTGCGACTCGTTTGTTGAGCCATTTGTAGACCTGCTGCTTTGTCAAAAAAATAATCTGGTTCTTTGTTGGGTTACGAAAACGCACTGTTGTGAGGTCGTTCATAGTAGTGACTGTTTTGCCCCTATATAACACAGGTTGCTGCACAATTGGAAAGTGCACTAGGTCTGGTTGAAGACTTTCTATTTGCCGCTTAAATCCAATCTGTTCACCCAAGCTAAATTCTTGGTAGGGTGTTTCTACCACCTTCCACTTGGGCGCGATGGATTTTAGAAACTCGAGCCGGTGTTTTTTTGCCAACAACGTAAAGGTATGCTCACTTTCAGGCCCTGCAAGGTGCTCAATTAGCTTGTCGGTGTAACGCCCAGTACTCGTTCCCGACTCTCGGGCATCTATAACAATATGGCTCATAAGGAGCAGTATAACAATTCTGGAGCTGATATAATACATATCCATAACTATAGGAGCGCACATGTCTAACCTAATGGATTGCTTATCTAGCTTGCAGCCAAACGATTCTAAAGTACAGTTTTTGGAGCAAGTCCGCCAAAAAATTGTTTCTGCAGGCTACCAGATTGCAGAATCTGATACCCAAAAGCCATGGGGTGCGTTTTTTCGCATTCAGTCCAAGCAGGCCGACATGTTTATACAGGATTTTCCCTTTGGAGTGACAACCGAAGAGGCGAGGCTTGGTATAGCCGAAGCTGAATTAAGCCCTAAGATTCTTGTCGTTCTTCCTGGCCAGCGTCTGAGTTGGCAGTATCATAACAGACGTGCGGAGCGTTGGGTGTTTTTAACCCCAGGAGCCTACCGACGTAGCTTAGACGACATCGAGAGTGAGCGTTTTGAGGCGTCAGCCGGAGAAGTGGTGCAATTTGGGTGTAACGAACGACACCGGCTTGAGGGAATGCCAGAAAGTATCGTGCTAGTTGCGGAAATTTGGCAACACAGCAACCCTAACGCGCCTTCCAACGAAGAAGATATTGTACATCTGGCCGACGACTACAAACAGAACCTTACCCTACAATCGTAATCAAGACAGGGCTGCCGCAGCGATACTGGAAAATCTATAGATATAAAATTTCTATATTGCATTTCGTGGCAATAGCAATGCAGACCCGGGACTATTTCTTAAGTAGTTTTCGCCACCCCAGCCGTAATGTCCGGAGTGCAGTGGCATTCGGCGGCAAATCATGGACAATCATGGACCATATGTATCTTGAACTAACTTTTCGTTTTGTCTCTAACATAAGAATATCGGGTAATTTCCAAAATAATAAGATAACAGACATAAAGACGCCCCTTATTGCATACCAACCATGACCGCGCGTGAGCGCGCGAAAAAAGAATAAAATATAGGCTAAGTAAAATCGAGGGAGCACGCGCAGGAGCAAACTAGCAGGTAAGTTTTTCCAAAGTAAAAGAGGCTGATTCTTCATTGTTTGGTATGTTGTGAATCCCTTCATTCGGCTACTCGTCATGCCGACGGCGTGATATACAACCGCCTCTGGAACGTACCCAACCTTCCAGCCCTGATTCTGCATACGAAAGCTTAAATCTATATCCTCGTAATATGCAAAGAAACTTTGATCCAGTAGACCGACTTTCTCCAGCATAGCAACACGGTATAGACTCGCTGCTCCGCTCGCAGAGAAAATACTGGTTGCCTGGTCGTATTGGTTGTTGTCAGTCTCGTTACGGCCCCTTGGATAGGGAAGGCCCCAACTAGTTAAATAGTCACCTGTGCTGTCTATGGTTGTTGCGTCTGACTTCAGAACCTTAGGACAAGCGGCACCATATAGTGGATTTTCGTCCAAGAACCTCACTAAATACATAAGCCATTTTTTGTCGGCTATAGCATCATCATTAAAGGGCGCTACATATTTTGCACCAAGCTCAATCGAACGCTCGAAACCTGGATTGACTCCGCCGGTATAGCCACGATTTCGTTGATTACAGATAAACTCAACATCGGAAAATCGCTCTTGGGCCTTCTCTAAAGAACCGTCGGTACTCGCATTGTCTGTGACGATGATGTGCGGCTTCAGAGTTTGTTGCCGTAGAGATTCAATGGCTTTAAGCAGTGCGTCACCCCCATTGAGATTGGGAATGACTACAACAGGTTTGTGCTTTCCATTGGTCGACTTTGACATATACTTCCTCTATAATACCTCACTAGCAATGGGAACTATACAAAGAGTTTTATCTAAAAAGAACCGGGCACTTCTTTCCGAGCTGGTTAAAACAGACTTTAAGCTGCGCTACCAAGGCTCCATGGTGGGCTACTTGTGGTCGCTCCTACGCCCGCTGTTCATGTTTATGATTTTGTATGTGGTGTTTACCAAAGTCTTCCCGCTAGGTAAAGGCATCCCACACTACCCCGTCTATCTGTTTATGGGCATCATTTTGTGGAACTTTTTTGCTGAAACTACGCAGCAGGGGCTTTCTAGCATTGTGGCGCGCGGGGATCTTATACGGAAAATTAGTATTCCGCGTTGGCTGATTGTTTTAAGTACCAGCATTAGTGCACTCATTAATCTAGGGCTCAACCTGACGGTATTGGTTGTATTTATGGCGCTTAACCACGTTACGCCAATGGTAACAATCGCTTGGTTGCCACTGATAATCCTAGAAGTGTATATCTTTGCGCTAGGTTTGGCCTATTTCTTAGCGGCGGTGTTTGTGAAGTTTAGGGACATTCAATTTATCTGGGAGTTGTTTATTCAGGCGGGGTTCTACGTAACGCCAATCTTGTATCCACTGACGCAAATTCCAAATATTGCGTATCAAAAGATGATATTTATGAACCCCATGGCGCAAGCAGTTCAGGATGCGCGCTGGTCTGTAGTAGCTCACCACCCTTCCATTGTAACTATTCATAGCGTCTTTGACGGTGGCTGGTATCGACTTATTCCGTATAGTATTGTTGTTATAACATTTATGTTTGGCGTTTGGTATTTTGCACGCCGAGCAGATACCTTTGCGGAGGACCTATAAAATGGCAAAATCAACTGGCCGCAGAATTGTTATTGATGATTCATCTGATGATGTAGCAATTCGCGTTTCTGGTGTCTCAAAATCGTTCCGCCTACCCCATAACCGACAAAACTCCATTAAGGGTTCGTTGGTTAATTTGATTGGCGGCGGCGACCGGTCCTATGAAACACAAGAAGTGCTACGGAATATTTCGTTTGAAATTAAAAAAGGCGAATTTTTTGGGATTGTGGGCCGCAACGGCTCCGGTAAAAGCACGCTTCTGAAGATGCTAGCCGGTATTTACAAACCTACATCGGGAGAAATTACTGTAAACGGGTCGCTAACACCATTTATAGAGCTTGGTGTAGGTTTTAACCCAGAATTGACCGGCCGTGAGAACGTTTACATGAACGGTGCGCTATTGGGCTTTAACGACCACGAAGTGGATACGATGTATGATGACATCGTGGAGTTTGCGGAGCTTGAACGATTTATGGACCAGAAGCTCAAAAATTATAGTTCAGGGATGATTGTGCGTTTGGCGTTCAGCATTGCTATCAGAGCTGAGACAGAAATATTGATTATGGACGAAGTATTGGCTGTTGGCGATGCTGCGTTCCAAAAGAAATGCTTTGACGTCTTTAGAGACTTAAAAGAAAGAGGCAGGACTATTATTCTTGTGACCCATGATATGGGGAATGTGGAGCGATTTTGTAGTCGTGCTCTCGTCATCCATGACGGTGAAATCGTAAAGTTAACAGATTCGCATGAAGCTGCCACGATTTACAGCAGGCTCAACATAAAAGACGAAGAAGCGGCAAAAGCACTGGAGCGCCCAAATGACAAAAAAAATACCAAGGTTATTAAAAGGTGGGGCGTTGGGGGCGTCAGAGTAAAGAGCTTAAAAACCTTTGACAGCAAACAAAATAGTACTAGTATACTCGAGAACGGAAAGAGTGCGAAGATTCAAATCTCTCTTGAGCGTTCGCCAGGCTATGAGAAAACTAAAATCGTTTGCGGAATCGCTCTTCACACCCAAGACGGCTTTAATGTGGCTGGGCCCAACAG
>Ga0209203_1003350_pt1 | contig 10004 bp, 12 predicted proteins | sample AD_UKC109_MetaG_FD_184423 | JGI IMG/M metagenome (GOLD analysis project Ga0209203, IMG submission 184423) | Active sludge microbial communities of municipal wastewater-treating anaerobic digesters from Hong Kong - AD_UKC109_MetaG (SPAdes)... | ecosystem: Engineered > Bioreactor > Anaerobic >...
GATCGAATATTCTTATGCTGCGTAAACGCTTACTTTCTTCCTCGTCTTATCAAGTCTTTCATATTTTACAACGCCGTTAATCAGGGAAAAAAGAGTGAAATCTTTGCCCATTCCCACGTTGTTGCCCGGGTGAATTTTTGTTCCTACCTGTCGCACAATGATCGAGCCGGCGTGAATTTGTTCTCCGCCGAATACCTTAATTCCGCGTCTCTGGGAATTGCTGTCTCTGCCATTGCGGGAACTTCCCTGACCTTTTTTATGTGCCATGACTTCCTCCGCTTATATCGAAATTTTCTTAATTTTCATGCTGGTTAGATTTTGACGATGACCGGTTTTTTTATGGAAACCTTTCCGTCTTTTCATATGGTAAACAGTAAGTTTCGGTCCTTTCTTCTGGGCGATAATTTCACCGACAACTTTGGCGCCGTCCACAAAAGGTTTGCCGACTTTTATCTCTTTATCGTCGGAGACCATCAGCACATCGCTGAAAACGACTTCATCGCCTTTATTCCCGTCCAGTTTCTCGACGGATAAAATGTCGCCTTCGCTTACCTTGTGCTGTTTTGCTCCTGTTTTAATCACTGCGTACATAACGTATCCTTATGAAAATTGAATTAAGACTGATCTTTATAGACAAAACGTCCCCGTTTGTCAATAAATTTTAATCCGGACAGGAGAAATATTTCTATTTCTGCGAAAAATGGATAAGTTGCTGATATCATATGAAAAGTAAAAAAATAGAAACATTTTATGCCGTGATACGGTGCACTGGCAAGAAACAATTTCACCATGTCGGGGCAAAAACGAATTTGAAAAATACTGTTTATTTTTCTGCGCAGTTATGAAATAAGAAAAAAATACGAACACAACCATATACTATAAGAACCATGTGCCGTTAAAATCATACAGTTCAACCAAGGAGGTTTATCATGAATGCTGGCGCACCAGTGGCGCTCATCAGCGGATGTTCAACGGGAATCGGACGTTTCCTGACCACGGAACTGGCGAAACGCGGCTGGCAGGTGTTTGCCACTGCCCGCGACCATGCGGCCATTGAGGATCTGAAAGCGCCAAATGTGCAAACCGCCGCCCTCGACGTAACGGATGAAAAATCGATTAAAACCTGCGTGGAATCGGTCATGGCCAACGCCGGTAAAATTGACATGCTGATTAATAACGCCGGTCTTCTGCTCATCGGCCCCTTGTCGGAACTGGAAATCAGCGAGTTGCGCAGGGAGTTTGAAACAAACGTCATCGGACTGGCGGCTTTGACCCATGCGGTTGTGCCGCACATGATCAAAAGAACATCGGGAAAAATTGTCAATATCAGCAGCATCTCCGGTGTTCTGAATACGCCTTTTTCGGGCGCGTACTGTTCCACCAAAGCGGCGGTGACCTCCTATTCCGATGTGTTGCGCATGGAACTGAAACCTTTCGGGATCGACGTGATTACCGTTCAACCGGGCGGCATCAGGTCAAATTTATCGGATAACGCCGACAAAGGGCTTGAACGTTTCCGAAAAACGCCCTATGCCCCGATAACCGATTTTATTGTCGATCGTGCGCACATGTCGCAACAGGGTGCGACACCCACGGACGTCTTCGCGAGACAACTTGTCGACAAACTCGTGAAAAGTAAAACACCGAGAATCATCCGCATCGGAAAGGGGGCGACGATGTATCCCTTTGTCGCCAAATTGCCCCGTACGTTTACGGACAGACTGCTTTCCCGGAAGTTCGGGCTGGACAAACTTTAGGAAATTCGTCAATTAAGAAAATAGCGTTTGTTGGTGCGCGATTATTTTCTTGACATAAAAAATCACGGCACTTATATTTGCTCCATCAAAACTTGCTCCTCGTTCGAAAATACAATGTGGCAGTGAGATGATTTGACATGAAATACGGCATTATCGCGAACCCTGTTTCCGGCAAACGCTCTGTAGATGACAAAATCAAAATTTTAAAAGAAGTAGCCGGTATTTTAAAAGACGCCACCATTGCCGGTCTCGATACAAAATCTCCCGAAGAATTCAGCACTGCAGCGCATGACCTTTCCCAAAAAGTGGCCAGGCTGCTTGTCGCCGGTGGGGACGGAACCTTTTCACTGGTGATGAACAGCGTTTCCAGAGACATCCCTCTGGGATTTCTGCCGTTCGGTTCCGGCGATGTCCTGCGCCATACCTTCAACCTTCCCCGTTGTCCCAAAGAAAATGCTCTGTTGATTCAGAAAGGCAAAGAATATTTGCTGGATGTCATTTGCTGCGACGGGAAAACAAAAGCCTTGTTCGCGAGCATCGGCATTGAAGGAAGTATTCTGTTAGAACGCGATAACTATCTGGAAAATAATTTGACCGGTTTTACCGCCTATGGTCTGTCGACATTAAAAATTTTATTTGACGGATACATCAAGGCTGATTTGCGTGTTTTGATGGACAAAAAGGAAATAAGAACCTTCAACTCTCTGACCGCCGTTATTACAAAACTTCCCTACTACGGCTACGGATTCAAGGTTGTCCCTCATGCTCAATTTGATGACGGATATTTGCATTTGCTGATCCTGAATGCCGGACCCATCGGCACGCTCTATGCTTTGGCAACTTCTCTTGCGGGGGGGAACAGAATGGGAGAGTATTACAAAGCGAAAGAAATTGATATCACCACTTCAACGGAGCAATTGCTGCAGCGCAACGGCGATCCGGAAAAAGAAAAGCGAAACAATTTTTCCTTCAGGATTTTACCCAAAGAACTTAAACTGATTTTTTAGTGAACTGATTATCCCCTTCAGCCCAGCCTTTTTGATCTGGCAGCCAATAAAAAAACCGTTGAATCCAAAAGATTCGACAGATCTTAATGCTATTTGGAATGGAGAAATTTCATGAGACAATTTGATTCAGACAGGCGTCTGATCGTGAAAACAGCGCAAAAGCTTGTTGAAAAGGGTTATCTTGCGGCAACCGGCGGTAATATTTCCGTGCGGATTAAAAAAGGAAATGCTTTTGCCATAACACCGTCCAATCGCAATTACATGACCATGACTGCGGCCGATATTTGTATTCTTGATGAAGACCTCAACGTGATTTTGGGGTCATGGAAACCATCCATGGAAGCGGCTTTGCACGGTGCCGTTTATCGAACACGCGGTGATGTCAACGCCGTTATCCACACGCATCAGGTTTATGCCGGCGCGCTGACAATTATCAAAACGCCGCTGCCGGCGCTGTTTGATGAGCAGGTGCGTTTTCTGGGCAAAACGGTGGCGATCATTCCTTATGCTCCGTCAGGATCCGTATCCCTGAAAAACAATGTTGTCCGGCACATTAAAAACGGCAGCAATGCCTTCCTGATTCAGAATCACGGTGCGCTGGTTTTAGGCCACGATATGAATCGCGCTGTTCATAATGTTGAAATTCTGGAAAGATATTCTCTGGCGTATCTTTTGGCGATTTGCAGCGGTCGCAGGATGAGCAAAATTCCCGAGAAGATGCGGGAGAAGTTTCTCAAGATGCTGCGTCAAGAGCAACAGAAACTGCAGAAAGACCATTGCGGTTCGAGGAAACAATAGAAACACGGATGAATGTCTCATTTAATCTGCCAGGCCGGTAATTCGCCCAGCGCCGTTGATTCTTTCAGGTAGGCAATATCATGCAAAACGGCCATGCGCTGTATCTGCTTCAAAAGATGTCGCAAAGATTCTTTTTTCATGGCGGTTGCCGGATGCGGCGTGTACGCGCAAAGGTAATTCCACATCTGTTCAAGGGTGTTTCTGAGATTGGCTTCGACGGGCGGGCAGCGAAGCAGCGAAACCAGTTCCGGATAAATCTCATCGATCCCCCTGCCGCTTTTCCGGGATGTCACCCAACCGCCGATGTATTTGTATTCAGCTTCATCGCGTGCCATGACGGAATAGTGATGCTGCGCCCATAGCTGTTGGACATTTTCGGGAAGTGGAATGCGTCCCTGCTCTTTGTTGACGTATTTCTTTTCAAGGATGGAGAATTGATCCGCCGGAGAATCGACAAATTCCCGCGGCCATTTTTGCGGCTGCGTTTTGATTCTTACCGGCGACCTGTCCGTGAAACTGCGCAAATTCATTTCCGCCGCCAGTAATCTGTGGCGCTGGCTGAGCGCCCAGCCGAAATCTTTCCAGCGCAGCGTTTCCGGATGCCGCGAATATCCTTTTTTATTATACTTGATGATGGCGGCAATCGCGTGCAGTTCGCGGTGTTCACCCAGTAAACTTTGCCGGTTTAAATAGCCCGGATTGACGTCCCAAATTCTCACAAGCTTTCCTTATTGATAAAGCTATCCAAGCAGTGTTTTGGTTTTGACCACCCTGATTTGACGTGATTCGTCTGGGTCGGATTTCAGGATGTGGGCGATGATATCGACAGGTCTGGCCGAACCTTCCTGCACAAAGGATACGATAAATTTTATTATTTTCTTGTCACGGTCCAGGGAAATCATTTGCACAAAAGGACGAATGTCTTTGGCGATGGTTTTCCCTTTGGATATTTTCTTGATGTTGAAATTGGATGCCGCCAGAAATTGATCGATGTTTGCTTTTATCGCGCTCATTCGGGGAGCGTCGGTAGCGGTAGGCAGTTGCAGTTCATATTCGAATCCCCTTGTCGCTTGAGCGATAGCATTTTCTTCCGGAGATAGCTTTCTGATTTCCAAAATTTTAATACCTGTCGGAAGCAGAGTGTTAATTTCAGTTCTTAATAAATCCAGACCGGATGAATATTCCTGCGCGGTGATGTCCATATATTCCTGTCTGCTTTCCATGCCCACGGCGGTTGCCGTGGCAAAGGAAATCTTGGGATGCGGATGAAAACCGCCGGTATAAGCAAGGTCGATGCTGCTGCGGCGCAACGCGCGAACCAGAGCGGTGGCTAGTTCCAGATGAGACAGGAATCCGGCGCTTTCCATTTTATTAAACATAACCCGATATTTTTCTTCTTGTGCTGAAGAAGTCTCGGGTGCCAAAGACGATGGCAACGCAGATTTGTTTTCATTGTCTGCGGTGAGAATATTTTTCGTGATTGAGAAATCGCATGCTCCGCAATTCCGGCAAGTCTCAAACCGGCAATCCGCTGTAGCCGTCTGCTGAAAGGCTTTGTGCTTTTCCTCTAAAAGGAATTCACGGCTTACGCCGCAGTCAATGTTGCCCCACGGCAATTTTTCGTCAGTCCCGCGTTCGCGAAGGTAGTCGTCCGGATGAATATCCGACTCGGCGATGGCTTCTTCCCAGAGGTCGAAACGAAGAATATCGGACCAGCCGTCAAAACGGCAGCCTTTGCGAAACGCTTTTTCCAGAAGTTTTCCCGCTTGCTCATTGCCGCGCGAAAAAATGCCTTCCAGAAAACTCATGCGCGCGTCGTGCCATTTGACGCTGAGATTGCGGTTTTTGATCCGCGTGCGGATGAAATCCTGCCTTTCATAAGTTTCTGCCAGTGAAATCTGTTTTTCCCATTGAAAGGGAGTATGCGGTTTGGGAACGAAGGTGGAAAGGCTCACTGTAACCTGGCCGCGGTTTTTCGCCGCTCTTAAAGTATCATAGCCCAAATTGACAATGCCTTCCCAATCCTCCCGGGTTTCGCAGGGCAGTCCAAGCATAAAATAGAGTTTGATGGATTTCCAGCCGGCGGCAAATATTTTATCCACGGTGGAGAGTAAATCTTCGGAGGTGTTGCCCTTGTTGATCACGCGACGCATTTTGTCTGTTCCCGCTTCAGGCGCAAGGGTGAAACTGGTCTTGCGTGTGCGCCTGATTTCTTCCATTAGACTCGTGTTGAGGGATTCCACGCGCAGGGAAGGGAGGGCCAACGCCACACGCTTTTGACAATAGCGGTTCATCAGGTCCTTTACCAAAGGTTCAAGACAGGTATAGTCGCCGGAGCTGAGCGATAAAAGCGATATTTCTTCATGGCCGGTTGCCGCGAGCATCTTTTCGGCCATATTCATAAGCAGAGAGGGGTTTCTTTCGCGATAGGGCCGCCAGAGCATGCCCGCCTGACAGAAGCGGCAGCCTCGGGTGCAGCCGCGCGCGATTTCCAGCGTGATGCGGTCGTGAATGGTTTGCATCAGCGGAACAAGCGGTTTGAGAGGATGTCTCCAGGCGTTGAGATCGCTGACGGTTCGTTTTCTGATGATTTCATTTTGATGATGAACGGCGGGAACATACATGCCGGGGATGTTCGCCAGTTCGCCAAGCAGCCCGCTTCGGGAGATGGATTTCTTTTTGCCTTCGCGGACTGCCGCAACAATATCGCCGACGACTTCTTCGCCTTCACCGATCACGAACGCATCGAGAAAATCAGTAAGCGGTGCGGGATTAAAACAGCAGGGACCGCCCGCAATAATCAGCGGATGTCCATCCCGGCGTTCTTTGCGGTCAAGCGGGACGCCTCCCAGATCCAGCATATTGAGCATATTGGTATAGGAAAGTTCGTATTGCAGTGAAAAACCGACCAGGTCAAAATCCTGAAGCGGGATTTGACGCTCCAAAGACGTAAACGGCAATTTTCTTTCACGCAGTATTTTTTCCCGGTCCGGCCAGGGTGCAAAACAACGTTCTGCTGACGCGTACGGGATGTCATTGATAATCGAATATAGAATCTGCAATCCGAGATGCGACATGCCGACTTCGTACGTGTCCGGGAAGGCGAGCAGGAAGCGGACATCGGCTTTATCTTTACGGACGGCGTTTACTTCCGTGCCGATGTAACGGCTGGGTTTCTCGGCGGAAGATAAAAGCTCATCGATTTTGCCGTGGCGCATAATGTTTTTCCTTTTTGGGCAAAGGTCCCGGGTCTATGCTTTTTTGTCGGATTGAGCGTGGTATCTGTATTTATGCGGATTGCTTTTTATTTCCCTGAGCTTGGACAATGCCATTTTTTGAGCAAAATTCGCGGCGGAGAGATATCCTAAAGAATTATTCTTAAATGTGCTGATTAACTCATTGCGGGTTGAATCTTCATTGTCTTTGGACACGAACGTTCTTTCCACGGTGTGTTCATAAACCAGTTCGTTGCCCATAATATTTTTTACCAGACGATAATCTTCCGTGCTGGTGAAAAAAGATTCTTTCAGTAAAACGTTGGTTTGGAAGGAAACTTCCACTTTGATCGTATCTGTCGCTATGGAACGGGATAGATCGAAAATTTTTAAATCCAGTCCGTTATCTAATTTTATTTCTTCAATCAGTTTCATGTGCGCTCGTCTCAATCCATTCGGTTTATAAACAATTATTAACATTTTTATACTTGACCTGCAACTTTAATCCTTTTATACGTAGCTCGCAGAGGAAAAGGGTGAACGTTTTATGAATAATGTCAATGCTGTTTTGCTTTTGTCCTGCGCCGACAGCAAGGGACTGGTGGCCAGAATATCCGATTTTATTTTCCGTTTCGACGGCAATATTGTGCACGCCGATCAATATACGGCCAAGGCTGAAAAGCTTTTCTTCATGCGTGTTGAATGGGAGCTCAACGGGTTTGCTTTGGATCGTGACGACATTCCCGCTGCGTTTGCGCCGCTGGCCAAACAATATCAGATGAAATGGGATTTGCATTTTACCGATTACGTCCCGCGCGCGGCGATTTTTGTTTCCAGACATCTGCATTGCCTGCACGATCTGATTCTTCGTCGGGACATGGGAGAACTGGCGGCCGATATCAAGGCGGTCATCAGTAACCATGAGGATGCCCGCGATCTGGCGGAACAGTACGGGATGCAGTATTTTTATTTTCCCGTAACGGGAAAAAATAAAAAGCAGCAGGAAAAGAAAGAGCTGAAGCTGTTGCGGGATCTCCGTATCGATCTCGTGGTGCTGGCGCGCTATATGCAGATTCTCAGCGGCAACTTTCTCAAATATTATCCCAGCAGGATCATTAATATTCACCACTCGTTTCTGCCGGCCTTTGCCGGCAGGAATCCTTACCAGCAGGCCTATGACCGCGGTGTGAAAATTATCGGCGCAACCGGTCATTATGTGACGGCGCAGCTGGATGAGGGGCCGATTATTGCGCAGGATGTCGTGAAAATCAGCCATCGCGACGCGGTGACTGATATTCAGAGAAAAAGCAAGGATCTGGAAAGAATTGTCTTGGCGAGGGCTTTACGCCTGCATCTGGAAAATAGAATACTCGTTTACGGATCGAAGACCATCGTGTTCGAGTAAGGAAGTATTGTAATGTTGTTTGAAGACATCACACCGGTGCGGACCGGTGTCCGGACAATGCTGCAAAAAAGAGACTCCGGCCTTTGCCGGAATTATGAAGGAGAGCCATCAACAAGTATTTTACAGGTTCATCAGATCTGATCATCATTATACAGACCGGATAATTATTTATGTCGAATTCCAATATTTTCGTCCTTTGTCAGCCGGATAAGGGAAAATCCTGCGGCGCGTGTTGCGGCCTTTATAATTACGTGGACAGCTCCCGTTCTTCTCTTACACGACGTCTGCGTTCGCGCACCAAACGTTTCCGTGAAACAGTAAAAAGTCCCGCCGATCTTAAGCGCTACGCGACTGAAACGCTGGCCGCGGAAGATTTCAAAAAGAGATATGACGTGATTCACTGCTGCGAATATCTGGGGTTTCTCGATCACGATGAAAAGAAAGTCGGCTGTCTTGTGCATCCGGAACAAAACGCAGGGTGCGACATGCGCGATGTTTCGTTTTACGGTCGCGAACTGTGCGCGGGGCATCTCTGTCCCAGTCATTATTTTATTCCGCAGTCCCAGTCTCAAATTCTGATCAAAATCATTGAAGACTGGTATCTGTATGGCCTGGTGCTGACGGATATTGATCTGGTTGTTCAGTATTTTCGTCTCATTGCCGACAGGGTCGGCGCCGAACTCAAACCGGACGTTTTCGATCTTGACGAGTTAAAAGAAATTGCTCTGGATTATTTCGGCTGGAAACTGAATTGGCCGTTTCGGTCGCAGGAAGCGAATCGTCTGGGCAAATATTACTTTGACGGCTCGCAATACATGATCAGTCATATCGATTACGAAAAATTCGGCAGGGAGGTTTCTGTGCTGAATTCGATTTTATTGAGTTTATGTTCTTCTTTTAAAAGTGCGGCCCAACTGGCGGAAGCGGAGAAGATGATCTGGGCCAATATTGAAAAATTTGTATCCGCATATAAGCGGCATGTTTCATGAGGTTTGCTGAGTACAAACAACAGACGGTATGACGCGTTGCACGAATTTTTCACGCCGAGAAATGTGCAAAGCCGCACTCCGGCATCTCGGCTGATGGTCAGAGGATAATTTTTATTGACATAACACAACGACTTTGGATAATCTTAATACCCTTTTGGGTAATGTATAAGCAATTTAAGGGGATGTGTAATGGATCAGGCGTCCAGAAAGATTCTTTTTCCCAAAGAAACCATTCAAAAACGTGTGCGGGAAATGGCGAATCAAATATCCAAAGATTATGCAGGAAAAGAATTGATTTTGATCGGCGTGCTGAAGGGCGCTTTTATTTTCATGGCCGATTTGATTCGGGAAATCAACATTCCCTGCCGGGTGGATTTTGCTCGGCTGGCCAGTTACGGCGCCGGAGCTGAGAGTTCCGGCAAAGTCGTTCTCACAAAGGATATTGAAACATCCATCAAAGACAGGGATATTTTGATTGTCGAGGATATTCTGGATACCGGACTCACCATGCAGTATTTTGTGGAGTGGCTGAAGGAAAGAAATCCTAAATCTCTCAAAACATGTGTTTTCCTGGATAAACGGAAGAGGAGAAAAGTGCCTTTGGAGGCCGATTATGTAGGGTTTACCATTGACGACGGCTTCGTGGTAGGTTATGGACTCGATTTTAATGAAATGTACCGCTTTTCTCCTGATATTTATACTATTAATTCGAATAAACTGTAAGACATAATATCAGAGAAACTTTCAGAAATTCATCATGCAATTTTTGAAAGCACCGTGTCGCAAGCAGTAAGGACAGACGTTATGATTATTCAATGCCGGCAATGCCGGAC
>Ga0209203_1003351_pt1 | contig 9998 bp, 8 predicted proteins | sample AD_UKC109_MetaG_FD_184423 | JGI IMG/M metagenome (GOLD analysis project Ga0209203, IMG submission 184423) | Active sludge microbial communities of municipal wastewater-treating anaerobic digesters from Hong Kong - AD_UKC109_MetaG (SPAdes)... | ecosystem: Engineered > Bioreactor > Anaerobic >...
CGCTTTTGTACTGCTTTGTCGTGTTTATCCCCGGCGACGGAGCAATGAGCATTGTCGCGGCGCTGGTTGCAAAGCGCATGATTCCCATTCTGGAAAAAAGCAACCTTTAATCCAGGCAGGATCTATTTGCGCAAAACGGCGGAGCAAATGCTCCGCCGTTTTGGGTCAATATAAACGCGCACGTTGGAGGCTCCGCCTCCAAACCACCGCTTAGAGCCAAGCCCTGAGAACCCACTTTTTACAATCATCCATAAAAAATGTGAATTCCCAAGAGGCGTGCCTCTTGGGTGGGATTGCAGGAGAATCCCTGCAAAAAACCTTTTGGTCGAGTTCAATTCCGTAAAAGTTTTCGCACACGCTTCCAGTCCGGAAAATAAACGTCCATGTATTTCCAGAAACGTTCGTTATGACTCGGTTCGTAAAGGTGGCAGAGCTCGTGCGTGAGTACGTAGCGCAGACACTCTGCGCTTTTTTCGGCCAGCCGCAGATTGATGGTAATCACGCCGGTTTTCACGTTGCAGGTGCCCCATCGCGTCTTCATGTCCCGTATCTTCAGTTCGCCCGCGCGCCTGCCGACCGTACGTTCACACGAGGGCAATACCGCGCCCGCCGCCTCGGTCAGTTCGCGCCGGTACCATGCGTCGAGCACGCGCTTTCGCGCCGCGGCGTCCGCATCCGGTTTTACAAACAAAGTCAGCGTGTCCCCGGTTTTTTCCGCCTTCGGGCGGCCTGCGCGCTCGACGATTTGCAGCGTCAGCTTTTTCCCAAAATAAAAGACCGCGTCGCCGGAGCGGTATTCCGCTTCCCGGTGTGCGGCGATTCTATCCTGCTGCCGCCCGATCCAGTCCGCCCGGTCCGCCACGAACCGCTCGATTTCGAGGTCGCTTGTGCGCAGCGGCGCGCTCACCGTAACCCGGCCGTCCGGCGGAAGCACCCGCAGGTACAGGTTTTTCATGCGTTTCTTTGTGATGGAAACACTGATCGGCCCCGATGCGGTTTGAATTGTTTTTTCCATAAAATGACGGCGATACGCTTACGAATCGCTCGCTTTGCTCTCGCCGCGCTGACTCAAAACGGTCAGCAAAACGCCCGCGGCCAGCATCACGACCGCCAGGATGATCCGCCATGCGCTCACCGGCAGGTAGCTGATTGTCCGGCGCACCATCACCACAATCGAACCACAGACAAATCCCATGATGGCCGCGTATGTACTCGCATAATGTTTTTTAAGCAGGCTCGCCATCAGCTTTGAAACCAGCACGATGCCGAGCAGCGCGCCGACGACCATCGGCAGCAGCTTGAGCCACTCAAAGTTCGCAAGCGCGTTGATGGAAATTTCATACCAGCCGAGCAGCAGCATCACGAACGAACCGGAAAGCCCCGGCATCACCATGCTGGCCGACGCAAACATCATCGCAAGCATCAGTAATATCGCGCTGATAAACGTATACGGCTCCCTGACCGTCAGGCTGCCCTGCGAATATTCCATCAACAGCACAAGTCCCGCCGCCGCAATAAACCACACAAGCGAAATCGGCCGGAATCCTTCTTTGAGAGAGTTTTTCGCCAGCATGGGCAAACTGCCGAGCACCATACCCAAAAACGCGGCGAACGTCGGCAACGGCACGACCTCGAATAAAAATGAAATCAGTTTACTGAAAATCAGCAGTCCAATCAGAACGCCCAGCAAGATCGGAAGCAGCGCAAAAAAATGCCGTTTGCGATTTTCCCGCTCACCGATCAGCCCGTTGACCGAAAGAATGATCGTATCGAACACGCCCACGGACACCGCGACCGTTCCGCCGGACACCCCGGGTATGATATTGGCACAGCCAATCAGAATCCCTCTGAAAATGTTGCCAATCGTATTTTTCATCAAACGCCGTGCCTCCGAAAATTCTGTCCCGTGTATTTTACCATTCCCTTCCGTTCATCGTCAATCGCCACCTGGTTTCGTCTCAATTTCTTCACCTTTTGCCCGCTTAGCGCACTCTTTGAGCCCAAATGGATGCAGAAGTCCCTCCTCAACGGCTGCATACAGCACAATCTCAAATATATCCTCGCGCCATTTATACAGCGTGCTTTCCGAAACGCAGAGTTCGATCGAAAGCCGTATCATCCTCTCGCGCGTGGGCTGGCGGCGCGGCACGGGCGATTCCAGCCCGAACAGCCGGCACATAAACCGTTCCTTCACCGGGTTTGTGGCGGCAAAATACGCGCGCGCCGCATCGATGGCGCAAATCCAGCCTTCTATCCATTCGTCCTGCATTCGCCGTGAAGGGCACTTGTAGGCGCGCGCACAGTTTCTTCGGTAACCTGTCAGATGCTTCTTTGCCTCGGCACGCATCTGCTGCAATGTCATTCGGCCCATGTTCGATTCCCTCCTTCCGTTCGCTCGATGCGAACGTTTGTACGTATATTATACGTCAAATAATATCGTTTGTGGTCATCCAAAATGTACTATTTTCGACTTTATCTGACCACTATTTGTGTTATTAAGCGTTTTTTGTCGTTTTTTGGCATGCTATTTGGGATTTTTAAGGATTTTCTTATAAACGCATAATAACATTGCATGCTGTCCGCGATTGCCTGCCGCACGCACCCGTGGTATCATAGGGCAGAACGAATGTCCCGCCGGGACGAACAAGCTGACTCCAACGGGAGAGAAGCAGAGGAGCTATGATTTCTTTTTCACCAATTACGATTCAAAACGCCGCATCGCTGCGTCCGATGCTGAATACACAGCCTTTCCGCACCTGCGACTACACACTCGGCGCGGTATTCCAGTGGAGAGCGTATTTTCATTCCACGTTTGCCGTCGTGGACGGCATGCTCGTGATGCTGGCAACCTATCCGGAAGAGAAGGTGACCTGTTTCGTCTTTCCCGTCGGAAACGGGAGTCTGGAAAGCGCTCTGGATACAATCGAAGCGCATGCGCGCGAAACCGGTATGCCGCTGACATACTGCGCCGTCCCGGAAGAGGGGCTCGCCGTACTCACGGAGCGCTACGGCGACCGCGCCGTCGTTTCCACGCACCGCAACTGGGCGGACTATCTGTACAACACGGACGATCTGATCCGCTTCCCCGGCAAGCGTTACCATACGCAGCGCAACCATCTCAACCGGTTTCTTAAAGACAATCCGTCTGCGAGATTCGTGCCGATTACGGCGGAAACGCTGCCCGCGGCGCTTGCATTTTTCGACGAATACGAGCAATACGCGCCCATCGACAAAATCATCGAAGCGGAAGAGATGCTCCGCGCAAGGGAACTGCTCGCCGACGCGCTGAAACTCGAACAAAAAGCCGGCTATATCGACGTCGGCGGCACCATCGTCGCGCTAGCAATCGGCGAGGTGGTCAAGGACACCCTTTACGTGCATGTGGAAAAAGCGCGCGTGGATTATGCCGGTTCATACCAGGCCATCGTTTCCATGTTCGCCCAGTATGCCGCAAAAGAAGACACGCTTTACATCAACCGGGAGGACGACTCCGGCGAAGAACGGCTGCGGTATTCCAAAATGTCCTACCGGCCGATCCGGCTGATCGACAAATACTGGGTCACGGTAGAAAACGAATCTTGAAACCACACTCCCAAACCGGGTATAATTTTTAATAACTTGCTCTAATTATAGGAAAAATAAGGGGGATACAACCATGAGAAGAACAGCAAAGGAGTTCCGCGACGCCGCATGGAAAACGCTGACAGGCCGGTACTGGTGGGCGGTGCTCGCCGCGCTCGTGGCGGGGATTCTGGGCGGTTATATGTCCAGTTCGCCCATTTCACTGAATCTGAACTTTAGCGTCGGGGACACAGACCTTACGCATTTCGGCAACTGGCTGCATGACACGCAGACTTTTGCAGTCAACGCAGGAATTCTCCGCGCGATGTTCGGCCTGACAACCATATTGATCGTAGCGGCGTTCACCGTTGGCGTCGCTTATTTTCTCGTCGGCAGTGCAGTCGAGCTCGGGTTCAACCTCTACAACATTTCGCTTTACACAGTCCCCGTGCCCGGGCAGCCGAAATTCGAACTGCTTTTTTCGCGATTCACCATTTTTGGCCGTGCACTGGCGCTGCGGTTATTGATGTTCCTGAAAATTCTCGCATGGACGCTTCTGTTCATCGTCCCAGGCATCGTGGCGGCATACCGGTACGCAATGGCGCCTTACCTGCTCGCCGAGCATCCGGAAATGACCGCAATGGAAGCGATTGAACTCTCCAAGCAGATGATGGGCGGCAACAAAGGCAGGCTTTTTGGCCTGCAGTTAAGTTTCATCGGTTGGTATTTACTCGCGGCGCTCTCTTTTGGAATCGGCTGGATATTCCTTGCGCCGTACACAAAGGCGGCCGACGCCGCGTTTTATATGGAACTGACCGGGCGGCTGCCGCAGAATGGTACGCAGCCGCAACCCGGCGGCAGTGCTTCCTATACCCCGCCCGCCGCGTCTGCGGAGCTGCCGAAGCCGGAGGGTGAAACAGCCGATACCGAGTGGGTCTGACAATCCGAACTTTTTTCGGTCAGTCTTTATAATGGTCCGCAAACAAACAGCCCGGATTCAAACCGGGCTGTTTGTTATATACGCGTGCATTTTTACGTTATTTCGTTTTCTGCGGCGCTTTGGACGCAACGTGAACCGCCGGGGTTGGTGCGGTTTCCGGTGTTTGCGCAGGTGTTGCCTCTGCAGCCGCCTTCGGATGCAAAGCGGTTTTCTGCGGCGGCGCGGGCGCCGGTTTCACCGGCTCCTGCCGCACGGCCGGTCGCTCCGGTCTTTCGGGCGGCTTCGGTTCCGGCTGTGCTTTCGGCTGCGGATTCGCCGCTTCCGGCCTGACACAAGGCGAGCATCCCTCGCCCGTTTTACGCTCCGGCGGAATGATCGAACGATAAAGCGCCAGATACTCCTTCGCAGGTTTGTCCCAGCTGAATTTATCCGCCATGCCGCGCAGCATCATGCGCTTCCACATAGGTTTGTCCTCGTACCAATAGCGCACGGCACGCTCGATCGTAAAGAGCATTTCGTGTGCGTTATAGTTGGCAAACGAGAATCCGTTGCCCTCGTCCGTATACATATTGTAGGGCACGATCGTGTCTTTAAGCCCGCCGGTTTCGCGCACGATCGGGACCGAGCCATACCGAAGCGCAATCATCTGGGAAAGGCCGCAGGGCTCGAACTGGGACGGCATTAAAAACATATCGGAACCCGCGTAAATCCGGTGCGCAAGTCCTTCGTCCAGTTCGATACGCGCGTGAATCCGCTTCGGATAGCGCCAGTTCGCCCAGTTGAGCAAGTCGACATAGCGCTGTTCGCCTTTGCCGAGAAAAACAATCTGCAGATCGATGCGCATGATGTCGCCAAGCACGCGCTCAACCAAATCCAAACCTTTTTGGGAGGAAAGCCGCGCAATCATGCCGACGAGCGGGACGTCCCGCTGCGCCAGACCGCATTCTTTCTGCAGGGCACGCTTGCTCTCGCGCTTTTCTTCCAGATGCGCCGCGTCAAAATGACACGGCAGGAAGCGGTCGGTCGCCGGATCGAAAATCGTATAGTCGATGCCGTTAAGGATGCCGGAAAGCGTGTTTTCGCGCGCACGCAGAAGCCCGTCGAGATTTTCGCCGTAATAAGGCGTCTTGATCTCTTCGGCATAAGTCGGGCTCACGGTAGAGATGCGGTCGGCAAACACCAGTCCGCCCTTCATCATGCTGATGCAGCCGTAAAACTCCAGATACTCCGACGTGAAGTAGCGATCCTCTAATCCGAGCCGGCCAGCGATTTCCTTCCAATCGAACATCCCCTGATACTTGAGGTTGTGAATCGAAAAAACCGTCCGGATGTGCGCATATTCCGCGCCGCCGCCGTACTGCGTTTTCAGCAGCGCGGCGATCATGCCGGTTTGCCAGTCGTTGAGATGCATCACGTCCGGGAAAAAGCCGATATGCGGCAGCGCTTCAAGCACCGCCCGGCAGAAAAACGAAAACCGCAGCCCTTCGTTCAGCCCGTCTCCGTAGATCTCGTTTACATAGAAGAACGCTTCGTTATCGATAAAATAGTACGTAACGCCGTTGTCCGTAACGCTTTCCACACCGCAAAACAGCTTCTCCCAGCCAAACAACACCTCAAAATGGCAGACGTGCTGCATCCGGCCCTTCCAGTATTCGTCGATCATGCCATATTTCGGCAGGATTACGCGTACGTCCACGCCGCTTTGCTTCAGCGCAATCGGCAGCGCGCCGGTAACGTCCGCCAGTCCTCCCGTTTTAACAAACGGTACGCATTCGCTTGCGCAGAACAGCACTTTCATGATACGCGCCTCCTTTGTTGCCGCTGCAAAACAGTCTCCGGCTTACGCCGTTAAATCGTCGTGCCTTTTTTGAGGATAATCGGGAACCCGTCGTAGCCGGTGAGCGTCCGGTTGTCCCGGATAGTCACGCCTTTATCGAGAATCACATGGTCCATCTGGCAGTTTTCGCCGATAGTCACGGCCTGCATAAGGATGCTGTTTTTCACGACCGCGCCTTTTTTTACGGCAACCCCGCGAAACAGGATGCTGTTTTCAACGGTGCCTTCAATCATGCAGCCGTCGGCAAGCATCGCGTTTTTCACCTTTGCGTTTTCGCCGTAGCGCGCGCTCACTTCGTCCTTGACCTTCGTATAGATCGGATGCCCGGGATTAAACAGGTCCGCGCGTACTTCCGGCTGGAGGAGCGCGAGATTATGTCGGAAAAAATCGTTGACCGAGTCCAGCCGGGCGACATACCCGTCGTACCGGTAACCCATGATCTTGAGCGTGCCGCTCTTTTTAAGCAGGATATCGCGCACAAGGTCGTAGTCCCCGTGCGAGTACGCCTCCTCAACGAGATATTCGAGCAGAAGCTTATCGAGGATCATCACATCGCAGCTGCGGTGCGTCGAGCGCGGCGTAAAGGGGTTGAGCTCCATTTCGGTCACACGCCCGTCGCCGTCGAGGATGAGCCGTAAATCCATGTTCTGCTCTTCCGACACCGTCGTTTCGGCTTCGTTATAAAGCATGGTGATGTTCGCGCGGGTCTGGATATGCCGGCTGAGCATATCGTCGAACGTCATATTAAAAATCGTGTGGCTTCCGGTCAGGATTACATACTGTTCCGGATTTCTGCGCACATAGCCGAGGCACGAACGAATCGCGTCGATGCTTCCGCGGTAAAGCCCCGTATTTTCTTTTGTCATAAACGGCGGCAGAACGAAAAGGCCTTCGCGCTTTCTGTGCAGGTCCCATTCTTTGCCTGCGCCGAGATGGTCCATGAGCGAATGATAGTTTTTCTGCGCAATCAGCCCAACGCTGGTCACGCCGCTGTTCACCAGGTCCGAAAGTACGAAGTCAATGCAGCGGTAGCGCCCGCCGAACGGCACCGCCGCCACCGAACGCGTCAGCGCAAGGTCACGCAGCAGCGGGTTGGTCTCGCCGGTGTAGATGAGCCCGAACGCGTTACTTGTCATAGCATCTTCCTCCGTTTTCATCCTCGGTGGCCACCGTGCCCTGCGGCAGGTATGCGCCCGCGCGCACGCAGATATCGTTGCCCACGAGCGTGATGCTGCCGGTCAGCGCATTGTCCACGTGATCGCCGTGCCGGAGAGGCCCGCCGACGATCGCGTTCTCGCCGATATGCGCGTTTTCACCCACGATAGCCTGATAGACCTTCGCTCCGCGGCCAATCACCGCGCCGGGGAAAATCACCGAGTCGTAAACCTCCGCCTCCTCCTCAATCGTTACATCATAAAACAGCACGCTGTGATGCACTTTCCCTTCCACGCGCGAACCTTCGGTCACAAGGCTCTGCGTAATGGAAGCGTCCTTGCCCACATAATGCGGCGGCATGATGGGGTTGCGGCTGTAAATTCTCCAGAGAGGATCGTTCAAAACCAGCTTGGGCGGCGTGGAGATGATATCCATATTCGCTTCCCAGAGGCTCTGTATCGTCCCGACGTCCTTCCAGTACCCGCTGAAAGGATACGCAAATACGGGTTGGCCGTCCGCAATGAGCGAAGGAATGATATCATGCCCGAAATCGTTGCCCGAAATCGGGTTAGCGTCGTCACGCTTCATGTATTCCTTTAAGACCGGCCAGTTAAAAATGTAGATGCCCATAGAGGCTTTATTGGATTTGGGCTGTTTGGGCTTTTCCTCAAATGAAACGATACGTTCTTCGTCGTCGGTATTCATGATGCCGAAGCGGTGCGCTTCCTCGAGCGGAACCGGCAGAACGGCGATGGTCGCCGCGGCTTCTTTTTCGGTGTGGAAGCGAAGCATTTCGCCGTAATCCATTTTATAGATATGATCGCCCGAAAGGATGAGCACATAATCCGGATCGTACTGATCGACAAACTCGCGGTTTTGATAGATTGCGTTGGCCGTGCCCGTGTACCAGCGCCCGTCCACCGCCGTAACATACGGCGGGAGCACGAATACGCCGCCGTGAATCCGGTCGAGGTCCCAGTGCTGTCCGGTGCCGATGTAACTGTTGAGGGCAAGCGGCCGGTACTGCGTCAGAACGCCGACCGTGTCGATATCCGAATTGACGCAGTTGCTCAGCGGGAAATCAATAATGCGGTATTTTCCCCCAAACGGCACGGCAGGCTTGGCCATGCTGGAGGTAAGCACGCCGAGACGGCTTCCCTGTCCTCCCGCAAGCAGCATTGCTACCATTCGTTTTTTCATGCATCGCCCTCCTTGGATTCCGGCCGCTCCGGCATAGGTTTCGGCGTGAGTTCATAGCAGACCGCGCCAAACGGCGGCAGGCGCAGGCGGATCCTGCACGGGTGCTCGCCATAGGGTTCCGGCTCCGCCACAGTCGGCGCGTTGGGATAGTCGCCCGTTCCGCCGTAATACGGCGCGTCGGTCGAAAACACCTCGGTGTAGAGTCCGTAGCGCGGTACGCCGATCATGTAATCCAGCCACGGCGTCGGGGTAAAGTTAAACGTCCAGAGCAGCGAATTGCCGTCCCGGTCGGTGCGCAAAAACGAAAGAATCGAATGGATATTGTCGTCCACGCCGCACCAGCGGAACCCTTTCCAGCTTTCGTCGCATTCGTACATCGGCGGCGACTGCAGATAGAAATGATTCAAATCGTGCACATAGAGCTGCATTTCCGCATGCTTGGGATAGTCCAGCAGGAACCAATCGAGCGAGTCGTCGAACTTCCACTCGATATACTGGCCGAACTCGTCGCCCATGAACATGAGTTTTTTGCCCGGATGCGCAAACTGGTACGCAAACAGAAGCCTGAGCTGCGCAAACTGCTGCCAGTAATCGCCCGGCATTTTGGAAAGCAGACTCTTTTTGCCGTGCACGACTTCGTCGTGCGAAAACGGCAGAACATAATGCTCGGAAAACGCATAGCAGAGCGAAAACGTCAGTTTGTCGTGATGATATTTGCGATAGATGCTGTCCATCTCCATATAGGAGAGTACGTCGTTCATCCACCCCATGTTCCATTTATAGGCAAAGCCGAGCCCGTCTTCGGAAACCGGCTTGGTCACATACGGATAAGCCGAACTTTCCTCGGCAAAGAGCATCTTTCCGCCGTCAAGCTTATGCACCGCGGAGTTGAGCTTCCTGAAAAACGCGACCGCGTCAAGATTGTCGTGCCCGCCGTAGCGGTTGGGCAGCCAGCCGCCGTCCTGCTTGCCAAAATCGAGATAGAGCATGCAGCTTACCGCGTCCACGCGCAGCCCGTCGAAGTGGAATTCGCGCAGCCAGTACATCGCGCTGGAGAGCAGGAACGACTGCACCTGCGTCTGCTCAAAATTGAACAGCAGCGTGCCCCATTGCGGCATTTCGCTTCTGCGCGGGTCCGGGTGCTCGAAAAGAGGCGTGCCGTCGAAAAGGCGCAGCCCGTGCGCGTCCCTTGTGAAGTGCGCCGGTACCCAGTCCATAATCACGCCGATGCCCATCTCGTGCGCACGGTCCACAAGGTACATCAAATCTTCCGGCTCGCCGTAACGCGCGGTCGCGGCATAGTAC
>Ga0209203_1003356_pt1 | contig 9987 bp, 5 predicted proteins | sample AD_UKC109_MetaG_FD_184423 | JGI IMG/M metagenome (GOLD analysis project Ga0209203, IMG submission 184423) | Active sludge microbial communities of municipal wastewater-treating anaerobic digesters from Hong Kong - AD_UKC109_MetaG (SPAdes)... | ecosystem: Engineered > Bioreactor > Anaerobic >...
CAGCTGTAAGAGTAGGCTGGAAACCGTTCACCTCAACCCATCCGCTTGCAAAATACAGTCCCTGTATAGGAGATTTTTTCTGCATAAAGATCCCTGTGTCCTTCAGGTCCTGGTCAAAGCCGTATACTGCTCCATTGGGATGCCCTAAGTACCTCAAGTGCGTAAGAGGGGTTGCAACTTCAATCTCTTCAATATGTTCCCTGAACCCCGGGAACTGTTCCTCAACACGGCGGAGGAGAGTGTCTGCGCACCTGTACTTTGTTTCATGATAAAGTTCAGGGGGGAGTTCCATCCATGGCTCCCCGTATTTAAGACACACTACAACGACCTGGCTTGTCCCGGCAGGTGAAAAGTGCGGATCATCAAGGGTGTAGCAGCTCACGATAAATCCATCCTCATCAGTATCAAGCCTCCTCGCAGCGGCAAAACTGTCATTAACATCACTGAGCGCGTAAAAAAGATTCATCGATTCTTTGAATCCCAGCTTCTCAGGCTCACAGTCAAGGCCAATGTAAAGGGTGAATGCTGACACACTGGTCCTGCTGTTACCCATATTATAAAGGGTCTCTTCAGGGACAAGGGATTCATCAATCATATCAACATATGTCCTCACAGGGGAGATATTTGAGACAACATAAGGAGCGGTGAATTTGTCACCATGTTCAGTTAACACTCCGCGTACGGCTCCCCCTTCAACAATGATCTTTTCAGCTCCGCAGTTAAACTTTATATCTCCGCCGTATTTCAGAACTGTCTCTGTGAGAGCGGTTGACATCACCTGTGAGCCCCCCTTGAGGTGATAAGGCTTGAATTCCATGTATATAAAGATATTACCGGCCAGTATATCAAAGGGGAGCTTTGACGGAGGGAGCCCCATGAATGACCAGTACACATTCAGCGAGAGGTGAATGAGAGGATCTTTAAAAAATTCATCCATAACCTCCTGGGAACTCTTCAGGTTATATTTAAAATAAAGGGGAAACTTTTCCCTCTCCACCTGGTCTTCCGGTGTCTTTGATACTGTAAATGATTCAAATAGATATTTATACACGAAATCATAGAACTTCCTGAACTGTTCCTTTTCCGCGGGAAACTTCTCCTCAAGATATTTAATTGCAGCTTCCTTTTCAGCGGGGAGAGTAATATCCAGTCTGCCGGGGAGTACGACGCGGTAAAGTTTATCCATCTCTACCCATTCAATTTTATCTTCAATTTCAAGTTTTTTAAGTATATGACGGAGTGGACCCGGTTTCTCTGCTGAACCCATCCCGCTGAGCTGATGAAGGGCAACCTCAAACTCAAATCTCCCCCTGCGGAAACTGGTTCCGCACCCTCCGGGGATGTTATGCTTTTCAAGAAGAAGGACTTTCTTACCGGCCTGGGCCAGGGCTGCTGAAGCAGTGAGGCCTCCGTTACCTGCTCCAATAATAATCACGTCGTAATCTGACATATAAAGCTCCTCTTTTGCAGTTTTTGTTATTTCAAATTCACAGGACTTTGTTTTTTTTGACTAATACACCAGGTATTTATGCAATTATCTGCTTATACAGATAAATTAATCAATATCAATTATATTTTTATTCAGTAATAATTCCTAAAGATACTTTTTAGTGTAAAGTAATGAATTATATACCCCCGCCGCCTTCGGCGGCGGGGGTAATAGAGCATTTATTGCCTGAAAAAAGTTAAGGAATAAATACTGATTTTTATTTGAAATCTTCCATAAATTATTTTCCTTAATTATAAAGCCGAAGAGTAATCGCCTGGAAACATTATAATAAACCACAGAGGTAAAAGAATGAAAAAACTAAATCTGCTGATACTCATATGTTCAGTGACACTTGTTCTCACAGATTGCAGCACTGTAAAAAAAATGAAAGATAAAGTCAGTGTGAGCGATGTAACAAAAATTGCGGATTTGATTAACATGGACTTCGGCAGCGGGCCTAACGGACCCTTTGAAGTTACAAAGATTGCATCAAGCAAACCGGAACTTGTTATAGACAACCAGACAGACAGAACAATAAAAGTTGTCACATCCGGTGCTACAAAAAAATCAATAACTGTTGCAACAAAAAAGAAGCAGACATTCCCTGTTAACAGCGGAATGCACCACTTTGACGCATCAGCAAAAGGGACAAAAGGGTGCAGCGGAGATGTTGAGCTGAAAGGATTTAACAGATATACCTGGGTATTCTATATAAAGTAAAGTTTAACTATAGCGGTTTACGAAATAATTAGGACAATGTCATTTCGAACGTATGTGAGAAATCTATAAATTATTGTTAAAAGATAGATTAGCTTCCAGCTCTACTGCGGTCGTCTCAGTCGCTGACGCTTCTTCGAAATGACAATTTGATGTTTTAATTCAATCGTAAAATGGTATATTAAAGAAGTTTACCCGCTCCAGGCATGGTAAACTTCCATATAAATCTTCAGTAATTAAAACATTATTGTTGACACACCTCACACCTGATCCGACATTTAAGCAGAAATTAAAATAACCCCGGTGCGGATGCTTTCTTTAAGCCCGATTATAGAATAAGGATATCTGAAAATGCGTACTAATTTTAAATGCAGGATGCTGTTTATTACAGCTCTTATTACACTTTTTATAACAGTGCAGTCTGATGATTATACATTTGCTGAAAGTTTAAAGCAGGATAAATCTGTCATGAGGGCGCTCTATATCCCCAATCATAAAGGGCGCAGCCTTGAGTTCATGAAGAAACTTGTTGAAACGGGTAAGCCCTTAGGGATAAATATGTTCGTAATGGATGTACATTCTTACGGAAGCACCAGGTTTAAAGTCAACAGTAAAGTTATCGATTACCTTAAAAGCGAAAATATCTTCGTCACAGCAAGGATGGTCTGCTTCCAGGACGGTATAACAAAGCTCCCTGTTTCTGACACGCATATTAAGGCTCTCCACAAACTTGCCTCTGACTCGGCAGATGCGGGATTTGACGAAGTACAGCTTGACTATATCAGGTTTGCAGACGGCGGCGCTCCCTACCCTCTTAAAAAGAAATACGCTTTCATTGAGGGGCTTCTCGCTGATTTTAAAAAGATCACTGACGCAAAAAAGGTAAAGCTGTCAGCAGACCTTTTCGGAAGGATTGTTTATAATAAAAATGATTACATAGGCCAGAAAGTTGAAGTCTTCGCTCCATATATGGATGCGATCTACCCCATGCTCTACCCCAGTCACTATACAGGTGATAAACAGAGGATGTCAGCTCCCGGCGAGACTGTAAAAGAGGGGACTCTTAAAGGACTGAACCGTGTTGAAGCAGGAAAAGTGGCTATACAGCCTTACATACAGGCATTCCCGTACAACATTCAGCATGCGAAGGTAAAGCTTGATAAATACGTTCAGCTTCAGATAAAAGCTGTGGAAGAGACCGATGCGCGCGGCTGGGTAGCGTGGAACCCCAACGGTGATTATTCATCTGTTTTCAGCGCGCTTGAGATGAAAGATGCTGCTGAATAGCAATCTGCCGGCTTGCAGGAGAGGAGGAACAGGCTCATCAATACGATGGATGAAAATAAAAAAACCGCGGAATACATTTCAGCATATTGGCACCTCTTTTATACCTGATTCAGATTTTCAATTTGAGGGGCTCTGCCTCCCAAAAATAAAAAATTATTGAGTGCCGCCACGCACAGCCCAGATGTGTCTATTTGTATTAGTAGTTTTTCCATCCCAGCCAATACTACCTGTATTGGCAGTGAATATATGAGCACTACCAGTCATATTGACGAAGGTAGTGGATGACCAATACAATTGCGGCGATTCCTGTACATTGGTAAATCCCACACCTTCAAGCCATGTACTGGCATTCAATTGTCCCGCATTAACGAGTGTCCTGAACTCTGTCACCGATGGCAAACGCCAGTCGCTATAACCACCTGGTTTATCGACCTGGTTAAGAGTGGTCGTGATATAATTTATCGTGGCGGACCAGGTATTAGTACCACTCCCGGTTAAATCAGCATTTTTTGTCCACATGAGACCTGAAAGGTTATCAGTTATGGTATTGTCCCCGTTGTCAGTGAATCGCGGAGAAGGCCAGGCAATACCTTCCTGAAGAGTGCCATCATCACCAGATGTATACTCTGTTGTTTGACCGGTCCTGCGTAGATTCGAAGAGCCTCGTACCGGCCACACAAATTTGAGTTCAGACGTTTTGTCGTAGCCGCGATCAGCTGTATGCCTCCCAAAATGGACATAGAGCGGGGAAGCCCCTGAAAATATTGGATGTGTTGACGAACTCCAATATACATCATCTGCACCTGCACCCTGCACGTTGGTAAAACCTTGATTTGTCAGCCAGGTAACTGAAGTTACACCATAATTGATCATGCTAAGAAGCTCAAGGTAGTTAGGCATGCGCCAGTCGCCGTGCCCACCCGGCTTGTCGGTCTGATTCACCGTATTTGCTATATAAGTCGTTGCATCATTCCAAATCATAGGCCCACCCATGTTCGCGTTCTGTGTCCACATAAGGCCTGTCATATTATCAGTAATAGTTCCGTTTCCATTGTCAGTAAAACGTGGCGCCGGCCATGCTTTACCCCACCTCATATCCGGATGCCCGTCTTCTCCGGCAACCAGGGTGTATCCGGATATGTCACCAGCACCGGTTTTAAATACAGCAAAACGCGTAACCTTACTGAAACCCGCGCTGACCTTATCACTTATCTCCTCCAGATCCTCCCAGCAGGCTGACAGGAGCAGTGGAATTACTGCGCATACAAGTGCAGCTTTTAATCCTTTCTTTATTCTATTTATTATTTCAGTCATAATCCGCCTCTCTTTACTTATCTGAAGTAAATAAAATGAACTTCCATTAAACCACTACATCCTGTACCCTGCGCCTATTTCAAAGCGGATAAAAGGGTAATCCGATATTGTGCTGCTGACTAAAACTCCGTACTCCGCCCTTAAACATAGAGATACCCTGTCTGTTGCAGCGTAATCAAAAAGCAGCCCTGCTCCGGCAAAGGGTCCTGGTGCTGAAAGCTCCTTCTCCTCCGGAGTGCCGTTCACAAACTCTGTATATGGCATCTTCATGTATGCAGCACCACCAGTGATATATGGCGCAGCAGATATATTTTCAGTAAAATTAAATCTGTAGCCGAGGGATATCCCCAAAGGGATAAAAAAAGCATTTCCGGTTTCAACTATATCCGACTCGATATCATCCTTCCCCGGCATATAGTAAAACCCGGCAGAGATGCCTGCCTCAAACCCGGTTTCAAAAAGGTTATGCTTTGTCACTGAAAGGGTTCCGCCATATCCCATACCTAAAAGATCGCTGAATTTACCCATCGGAAGAATCCCCCCGCCTGTAAAAACCGCAGTTATACCGATGAGCACAACCCGCTTTGACGCGGGCTCTGACTCCGCGCCCCTGTCATCAACTGACGCAATATATACTCTTGTGATACCGTCGGGATTCCCTATTTGATAGGAAGTATTTTTACTATCCCCGATCAGTTTTCTTTCTTTCTCTTTATCTCCGAAGATAAGATACTTAACAACCTTACCGTCCACATCTGCTGCAGGTTCCCATGTAATTTTAGCCTCGCCCTTTTCTGTGATAATTACATTTATTCCATCAGGAGAATCGGGAGGGATATTTTTTGTTACAAATGTATATTCATTGCTTGAAGTTGTTTCATCACCGTCTCCGGCAAAACCTGTGACTTTAACTGTATATTCCGTATTGCTCGCAAGGTCTTTCAGGACGAATGAGGTTTTACGTGATTTTTCAGGGGAGCCGTAATCCCCGCCCTTTTTCCTGTAATAAATATTGTAGTGTTTCATCTTCTCAAAGGACGGGAGCCACTCAAGCGCCACACGGTCTGTTTCAGGTTCACCCTTTAATCCTGTGGGGTTCCGTTCAGCCATAAAAAGAACATCCGCCCTTTTAAGTGTGAATTCCACAGGCTTATAAAGGTCTTTGCGGAAGGTATAGGTCAGGCGATCCTCATCCACCATATAGGCGGTGTTCACCTTCCCGTCGCGCCTCTGGATAAAAACCTTACCCATATTAAGTTCAGTATAAAGGATCCTCATAATCTGGTCCCTGGGATAGCGCTTTATCTTTCTCTCTTCATCGCGGAAACTGACATTTGCCGCTGTTTCACTTATAATATTTCCTTTTATTATTGAACCGTCTTTCAGAAAAAGATATTCGGCATAAAGATTGATCGAGAAAAAAATAATCAGGAAGGTAAAAACGGTTTTTTTTATTAATGGCATCGCCGGCTCCACAACATTTTTTAAATTAATATTTTTCTGATGCTGTTAATATATTTTTACAGCAGTATATCATTCGTATTCATCCCGGATATATCACAAATATCCGGTTACGGATTTTAACAGAAATTCGATTTTCTGTCATCGTGGTAAACCCGTATAAATAGAAAAAAAGAAGTTATAATAGACAATTTATCATCTGACAATTATAATAGCACCCTGTAAAAAAATAAGTCAAGGCCTTTATACTCTAAAATTTCGCTATTCCGGTAAATCAGAGCTCCGTACCGGGGAGATAAATGTAAAAAACCCAGTAATATTTCCTAAAAGAATTGTAGGGATAAAATTATTATAATCATAAAATTTCGTCATTCCGGTTTTGCAACTTCAGTTCGTGCAAATACCGGAATCTCATAGATTGGTTTTATGAGATACCGGCATTCTACCCCAAGGGTACTTCTTCGCTACGCTCAGGGCGCGCACGCTACAGCCGGTATGACAGAAAATTATACTAATAGCTTTGCACTAATAACTATATTTAGGAATAAACATTAAAAAAAACCTATTCTTTCTTCATCGCAGAAAAAAATTTTAATCCTTTTCACATTTCATTCGTTATAATTATATGCCGGAATAACAGGAGGAAAAGGATTCAATGAGCAGAGACTTTACATCAGATGCTGCGGCAGTATTAAAAAACATTTTCGGATATGACACCTTCCGCCCTCTCCAGGAGGAGATAATAACATCTGTACTCAATAAAAAAGACGCCCTTGTTATCATGCCCACCGGGGGAGGAAAATCGATCTGTTACCAGGTTCCCTCCCTTATATTTGAAGGTCTCACTGTTGTTGTATCGCCCCTGATCTCCCTTATGAAAGACCAGGTTGACCAGATGAAACATCTCGGGATTGAGGCACTGCTGCTGAACAGTTCACTGGCAAGAGATGAATATACAGAAAACATGAATCTTATCCGGAACAGAAAAGCAAAACTCCTGTATGTGGCCCCTGAAACTCTACTGAAAAATGAAATACTCGCTCTCCTTACATCGGTGCAGGTTGACTGTTTTGCCATTGATGAAGCGCACTGCATCTCTGAATGGGGACATGATTTCAGGCCTGAATACAGGATGATCGCGCAAGTGAGAAAGAGATTACCCGGTGCAGTATGTATAGCTCTCACCGCAACAGCAACGGAGAGAGTACGTGAAGACATAAGAAAATCCCTTGAACTGAAAGTATCATCCACATTCATAGCCAGTTTTAACAGGGAAAACCTTGTATACCGTGTAACGCCGAAAAACAACCCCCTGCAGCAGACACTGGATTTTCTTGATGAGCACAAAAATGAATCAGGGATAATCTATGCCTTCTCCCGGGACAGCGTTGACCGGTTATACCTCAGCCTTAAAAAGCATGGCTATTCTGTGAAACCATATCATGCAGGACTATCAGATCAGGAGAGGCGCGAAAACCAGGAGCTGTTTCTTAAAGATGAAGTTCAGATAATCGTTGCAACAATCGCTTTCGGCATGGGGATACATAAAACAAACGTACGCTTCGTAATTCACTTCGACTTACCGAAAAGCATCGAGGCATACTACCAGGAGACAGGTCGCGCCGGACGTGATGGAGTGAAGTCCACATGCCTTCTTCTGTACAGCTACTCTGACGTGCATAAAATCAGGCATTTTATAAAAGAAAAAACTGACGAAACAGAAAGGAGAGCTGCTGAGGCCCAGCTCAGTGCAATGACGGATTACGCGGATTCAACTTCATGCAGGCGAATCCCTTTAATAACATATTTTGGAGAGGAGTACAGCGCCGGAAATTGCGGTATGTGCGATAACTGCATCTCTCCACCGGCAATGAATGATGATATTACTGTTCAGGCACAGATGTTTCTTTCATGCATAAAACGGACAGGTGAGAGATTCGGCGCGGGGCACATCATTGATATTCTGCGCGGGTCAAAGTCTAAAAAAATTGAGGATTTTCAGCACAGCGCTCTTTCAACTTACGGTATAGGGAAAGATATTTCAAAAAGTTCATGGCAGAGTTTAGGTCGGCAGTTCATCAGGAACGGTCTTGTTGTTCAGGATATGGAGAGTTTCGGTGAGCTGAAAATCACAGATAAAGGCTACCGCGTTATGAAAGGGGAAGAAAAAATTACAGGCTCCCTGATTGAAACTAAACCTGAGAGAAAATCTGCAGCAGACCTAAATGATTATGACATTGAACTTTTCGAACTTCTGCGGGAAAAAAGAAGAAAACTTGCGGCAGAGGAGAATGTTCCGCCGTATATTATTTTCTCTGATAAAACACTTATGGCAATCGCCTCTGCGTATCCGCAAAATCATGAATCCCTTATTCAGATACACGGGATAGGGAGCAATAAACTTCAGAAATATGGAGATGATATCATCGCTGTTGTGCGTGAATACTGCTCAGGTAAAGATATTACAGAAGAGATGATTGCACCGGTTGAACAAAAGCCCCGTGAATATCTGAAAACTCCGAGGCATATACAGATAGGTGAGATTTATAACTCCGGCATATCTGTCGCTGAGATGGAGGAGACTGAAGGTATAAAAATAAAAACAATTCTTTCCAACCTGTATAAGTATGTACAGGAAGGATACAACATTAAAGCTGACGGTTTACGCCCGCTCCTCCCGGCTGACGATGATTTACTCCGGGCAATAACTGCAGCCTTTAAAAAGCATAGTACAGAGTATCTTAAACCTGTTTTTCTTGAAATAGGAGGAGCAGTTGATTACGAAACACTTGAAGTGTGCAGGCTCTATTATTTAAGTAATGAATAAAAGATTACTATTGAATTAGTACTCAATTTGTGATACGGTTTTGTCGCAGACAAATACCGGAATCACAGGTTTTAACATCAATTATTGAGAATCTGTCATTGCAAGGAGCTTTAGCGACGTGGCAATCTGTTAAGGCTGGAACTTTTAAATATTACAGGCATCATTCCTGCTACAAACAGGCTGCCACGGCATTCCATTCCTCGCAGGGACAATATCTATCGCAAACAGCTACAATATATTTCCCCAATCAAATAAAAAGTTGCAACTTTTATCACCTTACTAATGTCTTCATTCTTAGTCTTAATACTTTAAATAATCTAAAAAAGAGAGAACAACTTAAATGCACCGATATCTGCCTCCAGGATTCACCGCTGTTTTTATGCTTACACTGCTTATAATAAACACTATTTTCTGTGCCATACAGCTCTTCCCCCTTGCTTTTATCAAATTCATCATACCTCTACCATGGTGGAGAAAAATTACAGGCAAGGTGCTTGTGAGAGTGGCAAACAACTGGGTATTTCTGAATTCATTTGTAATCACTCACGCATTCCCGGTTGAGTGGAATGTCCAGGGAACTGAAAAGCTCAACAAAAACGACTGGTACCTTGTAATATCGAACCACCAGTCATGGGTTGACATTATTATACTCCAGAAAGTCCTTTACGGTAAAATACCGTACATAAAATTTTTCCTGAAGAAAGAGCTCATATGGGTCCCTGTACTTGGCCTCGCCTGGTGGGCTCTTGACTTCCCTTTTATGAAGCGTTATACAAAAGAGGAGGTTGCGAAGAACCCCTCACTCAAGGGTAAGGATATAGAAATCACCCGGAAGGCCTGCGAAAAATTCAAGACTGATTACGTTACAATCATGACCTTCCCTGAAGGTACA
>Ga0209203_1003357_pt1 | contig 9984 bp, 6 predicted proteins | sample AD_UKC109_MetaG_FD_184423 | JGI IMG/M metagenome (GOLD analysis project Ga0209203, IMG submission 184423) | Active sludge microbial communities of municipal wastewater-treating anaerobic digesters from Hong Kong - AD_UKC109_MetaG (SPAdes)... | ecosystem: Engineered > Bioreactor > Anaerobic >...
ATTTATGTTGAGGTCTTTTTCTGACAGGCTGTTTTTATAAATATCCCAAATTTTCAAGTCAATCATTAAAGCAATCCGTTTTGAAAGTTGGGCTGTACTCGGGTTAACATTTAATACAGTATTTTGAATTCCTATGTCGTTTTTAAAATCATTAACAATCTGTTTCTTTGCCATTTCGTTAAAGATAATTTTTTGATTTGGCTCTTTTAAGTTGTTAAGTTCTTCAATTTGCATTTGGTTAAACTCATTAAATGCGGTTTTTTCGACAAATTTGAGTATTAAATTAAATATTTGAAAGTCATCTAATCTTTGAGTTTTTTTTCTAATTTCTTTTATTTCGCTGTCGGTAAGTTTAAAGGGTTTTGTATATTCAAACTTATTTAATTCGTTTACATAATCTTTAAATATGGCTTCATGTTGAGGCTTATTTGTTTCATTAGCAATTTTGATAATTCTATTAAATTGCTCAATCGTTCCGAACTTAATTTTATTAAATTCAATAGCATCAAAGGTTTTATTTAATAATTCGGTTAATCTGTAATATAATATTTTTAATTCCGGTTCGGTCTTTTGAAAATATCCATTAATAAAGGGCAATGAAAAAGGGGTTCTATTTGTTTCTTTATAGTGTTGATAATCTTTTTCAATTTGATAGTAAGGATAGTTTTGTCTTAAAAATGAATCAAAAGAATTAACATTTAAAGAAATAGATACTTTATTCAAGTCATTTTCAATAAATGAAATATATTCTTTATTGAGCATATTTTCAATTTCGGTTAGATAGTTCATTATTTCATCGGAAATAGAAATATCATTTTCTTTTATTAACTTATAAAAAGCCGATTCGCGCTCATATTTAGTTATGAATTTATTGTCAATCTTATAATTTTGGGGGCTACGCTCAAATAAATCAAAAATAATTGCCCGGTTTTCTAATGAAAGTTTATCTTCTAAATGAATTAACAAGCTAATCAGTCCCTTTAAAGATTGTTTTATTTGTTCAATGTTATTTTGTATAATAGAATTGTATAATTCTAAAAATATTTTTTCACAAATCTGGTCTTTATTCATAATTTAAAAGTTCATTAGATTATTAGAAAATTCTTTTTTCACGTTATCTTCAAACCCTGCCATGTAGTTTTTTGTTGTTTTTAGGTCGCTATGGTTGAGGGCTTCACTTATAAACTCTAAACTTGCACCGTTTCGCACGGCAATAGTTGTAAATGAATGCCTCGCCCAGTAAGTCGAAATATCATTTGGCAAATTGTTTGCTTTGGCTAACGTTTTTAAGTTTTGATTAATGAAGCGAACAAAGTTTTTAATTTTCCTTTGCTTTTCAGTTTCATTGTCTTTTTCGCTTACAATATCAAATATAAAATCTTTGTTTGAAATATCCTTTTTGCTGTATTTATCAATTATTTTTTTTGAATAGTCATTAAGATAAATTACAATCGGTGTTAAGTCGTCTTTTGATGTGTTTATAGTTTTAGCCCTGTAATATTCAAAAGAATCATTTTTAAAGTTTTCTTTTTTTAATAGTGCAATATCTTTAATATTCATTCCATTGCAGGCATAAGAAAAAAACCAAAAATCTTTTGCTTTTTCCTGCTCCGGGGTTTTGGGCTCTGCTATGTACAAAGCTTTTAATTGTTCACTATTCAAAGCCTTTTTAACCTTTTTTGGCTTAGGTATTACATATTTATCTTTTGTAAACGGATAAATTTCTTTAGGTATGTCGGTCTCCTTTATTGCCCTGTTAAAAACCGCCCTTAATGGTCTTAGATAAAATCCGATTGTGGTTTTACTTTGTTCTTTAACCTTAATAATATATTGCTCATATTGTTCTAACCAGTCCTTAGTTATTTCACTAAATAATATTTTTTCGGGTTCGTTATCCTTATCTAAGTTGTTTAGGTGGTTATAAAATTCAATTATAGATTTTAAACTATACGTGTAATTGTCTTTAGTTCCTATCCGGTTTAATTTGGTATAATATTTTTTTAATTCGTTATAGTGATATATTAAGTTTTGCGCCTCACCTTTACTTAATCCAAGTTTCTTTTCAAATTTATCGAATGAAAAAGGATTTATTTTTTCGGCAATTTTATTTGCTTTTATTTCATAATTGGAAAGCTTTAGCCTGTTATCTTTTACGTGTTCGCGGGGTTTTTCAGATAACCAAGTTTCTTTAAATTCTTTTTCGCTAAATTCGAATATAGTAGGATATAATTTTTGTTTTCTAAGTTGGGTATCATAAACCCTAAGTTTAACCGGATATAAATTATTTCTTTTTTTCCTTCGAGTATCCAAAAAGAATGAAATTTGATATTGCTTTTTCATGCGCATAAAATTTGCATAAAATTATGCAAATTAATCAAATAATAAAAATATAACATCTATTAAATATTAACATAAAAGTATTATATTTACAGGGTATTCAGATATAAAAGGAATAATAAAAAATAGTAAATATTATGACTGGCAGTCAAGAGGTCACCGGTTCGACTCCGGTATGCTCCACAAATTTGCTTCGAATAAATTGAAAATGAACGGTTTTAAGCCGTTCATTTTTGTTTTTAGGTAATATTTGGCTAATCAATTAAAATTTTACTCTTTCATATAGCCTTCCCTTATTTCCTTAAACTCAGATCCTTCTTTCCATTTTGGGAAATAATCGCTGTTTGCTAAATCATAACCTAACCGGAACATGATTTGTGCATCTTCAACAATTCCATCGAATGTCCAGGTTTGTGGGTCGTATTGGTCAGCAGGTTTATGATAGTTGTTATTTAGCCAATCTTTTTCTTTTTTTAGTGCCCAATCTTTTCCGTGTTCCCGGCTATCGCAATTGCCTCGCGCAAATAAAGCAGGTACGCCAACACGCGCAAAACTAAAATGATCGGCTCGGTAATACATGCCTGTATGTGGGTTGGGATCAGGTAAAATGTAACGGCCATATTCAGGTGCATATTTGGCTATATAATCATCTAATTCGGATTGCCCAAAACCAGTAATCATAATATCATTATAAGGGCCGAAAGGCAATAACAGGTCGTTATTGATATTGGCAACTGTTTTATTTAGCGGGTAAACCGGGTTTTCGGCATAATATTTTGAGCCTAACAAACCTTGTTCTTCCGAGGTTGGTGAGAAAATCATTATGGTCCGGGCTGGCTTCTTTTCTAAATTTGCAAATGCCTCTGCAATTTCAAGCATCCAGGCTGTTGTTGTTCCATTATCTACTGCACCATTGTATATCGAATCACCATTAGCAGAAGGGCCTGTTCCCAAATGATCCCAATGCGAAGAATATATAATTACCTCATCAGCCCTTGTAGTGCCTGGTAAAATACCAATAACATTTTTTGATGTTGCAAAACGATGTTTACTTAACATGTGGAAGTTTAAATTTGATCTCAAAGAGATAGCTTTAAATCCGGGTTTTTTTGCATTTTCTTTTATTTCATCAAAATTTAAACCGGCCATCGAAAACAAATCTTTTGCAGCACCTAAAGTGAGCCATCCTTCCAATGCACACATCGATAAATAATTATCATCGGGTTGAAGGTAGAGTTTTGGAATTACTGCTCCATTAAGGACAACACTCCATGGGTAACCTGCTGGTTCTGTTTCGTGTACAATTAACAATCCTTTTGCTCCTTGCCGGGCTGCTTCCTCGTATTTGTAAGTCCAACGGCCGTAATATGTCATTTCATTTCCTTTAAAAAAGGATATATCATCTGAACCAAATCCCGGATCGTTTACCAGCACCACAACAACTTTTCCTTTAACATCAATACCTTTGTAATCGTTCCAGTTATATTCGGGAGCTACAATGCCATAGCCCGCAAAAACAAGCGGTGCGTTTTTTATATTAATTTCATCTACCAGTTGTTTAGAGAAAGCCACAAAATCGTCTTTATATTTTAATTCTACAGCCGAATTCCAAAATTTTATTTTCATTCTTTCATCAGGAATATCGGTTACTTCTACCATGGGGACCTCTTGAATATAGCTACCATTATTTGCTGGTTCAAGTCCAATTCTTTTATATTCTTTAATCAGAAAATCAACGGCTTTTTCTTCACCTATAGTAAAAGGTTTCCTGCCCAGAAATTCATCGGATGAGAATTCTTTTACAATTCGGGACATATCATTGCTGTTTATTGTCGATTCTGCTTTTTCATAATCGGATGTACATGATGATATACCCAAAATAACAGCAACGAATAAAAAATTTAGTTTCCTCATAATATATTTTATGTTTATTTTTTCCATGCAAATTCCATTAAATAGGCTTTTATAAATCCATCCAGGTTGCCATCTAACACATCTTGCACGTTCCCTGTTTCGTGTCCGGTGCGGACATCTTTAGCTAATTTATATGGATGCAAGACATAATTCCTTATTTGTGACCCCCACTCAATTTTTTTCTTTTCGCCTTCAATTTTTGCTCTTTCCTCTTGTTTTTTTCGTAGTTCAATTTCGTATAACTGCGATTTTAAAAGGCGCATGGCATTTTCTTTATTTTTTAACTGCGAGCGGGTCTCCTGGTTTTCAATAACAATACCGGAAGGAATATGCCTTAATCGAACGGCAGTTTCTACTTTATTTACATTTTGCCCTCCGGCACCACTCGAGCGGTAGGTTTCAAATTCAATATCAGCAGGATTTATATTAATTTCTATGTTATCGTCAACAACGGGAGATACATATACCGATGCAAATGAAGTATGCCTTTTGTTTGCTGAGTCAAAAGGTGAAAGCCGCACCAAGCGGTGCACCCCGTTTTCACTTTTAAGGTATCCGTAAGCAAATTCGCCTGTAAACTCAAGAGTAACGGTATTAATCCCGGCTTCATCACCGGGAATATAATGTACTTCTTTTACCTGGTAATCATTCCGTTCACCCCATCTGATATACATACGCATAAGCATTTCTGCCCAATCGTGGCTTTCTGTTCCTCCTGCTCCCGGATTTATTTGCAGGTAGGCTCCTAAAATGTCTTCCTCTTTCCCCAACATATTTCGAAGCTCTAACTGTTCTATCGATTTTTGGGCTTTAAGATAGATATCTTCCACATCGCTTTCTTCTACACCTCCTTCTTTAAGAAAATCCATTCCAAGCTTCAGTTCTTCCAGAAGGGTTTCAATGTGCTTATAAGCGTTTGTCCACTGTTTAAGTTCAGCTATTTCTTTTAGTTTTTTTTCTGCTTTTTGCGCATCGTCCCAAAAATTAGGAGCATGTGTTTTATCCTCCTCTTCATCAATCCTAAGAAGTTTATTTTCGATGTCAAAGATGCCTCCTCAGCGCTTCGCGGCGCTTTTCAAGATCTTTTATCTGATCGGTTGTAATCATAAAAAAAGCAATTTTATTTCCACAAAATTAACAATAATGGAAACATACACAAACCTTAGGTTTTATATATAAAAAAAGGGAGCTTTAGTGCAGGAGTGGTCGGAAGAAAATCCGACCATTTTTTTAAGTTTTATTGAAAAACATATTAGGATTCCCTCCGCATTTAACTACTATTAGAGCAATTACCAAATCTCTGACTCCCATCTTAAATCTTCTTTTAGCTGTTTTATATCCAAGCTTATTTGCATGCTTGTATATTAGAATTAACATAGCAACTATTAATGTCATATATAACATCACTTCAATCCCATTTTTATTGAGAGAAATTAGATGACTGACATTTAATTCTTGCTTTATAAACCGAAAAAACACTTCAATGTCCCATCTTTTTTTATATGCCAGAGATACTTCTTTAGCAGAGAGTCTGAATTCATTGGTAATAAACCAAAACTGCTTGTCAGGATTGTCTTTACTTTTTATTATGACCAACCGAAAAGGTTCTTCCACCAAAGTTTCTTTGTAATGCTTATTGCCTTTCTTGTTATCTATTGGAATGCCGGTATAAAGATAAACCTTACTATCTTTAACAAGAATAGTTTCACCCAAGTCCATTTCCTGATTATCTGAAATGAATGACTCAAGTTCTACATATTTACGATTTTCCTTTGCTCGAGAAATAAAAGTTACTTTCTGTCCACTAAGATCTTTCATTGTTCTTGTAGATTGAAGCCCCCTATCTAGTACATAAATATTTTGATGCTCTTTTTCTTGTTTTACATGTTCCATGACCACTTCTGGCAAGGCTATATCTTCACTTGAATAATTTGATGAAGTAAACACACTTGAAACACATGGAAGTATTCCATCAAAACCAACACTATATTTAACCGATTTCTTGTCGAATTGATTACTTGAAACACCTTCTTCTAGCTTACCTGCAGTTTCGCTAACTATTGTGCTATCAACACGTATCAGGTGATAATCCTGCCTACTTGAAGATGAATATAAACTTGAAAATTGTTCGTAGATACATTCGTAAATTTGTTTGAAATAATCCGGGTTTATCTTTGAAAGGCGCTCGGATATCGAACTCCTACAAACACTTTCATCTTCATCCAGACTAAATAATAGTTTAAAAATCGGATCATTGAATGTATCTTCTAAACTACGCTGACTAAGTTTTTCATTTTCTAATATGCCATATAATAGCAAATAAAACATCTTTTTCCCATGCAACACCTTTGCATAGTGGTCTACATTAGTTTTAGCAGATAGATTAGCTAAAAGAGCCTCTGGAATAAATTCTAACAACTGATTAACTCCTATTTTATGGTCTTTGTTCATTAGTTAATGTTTTGATTATCAGATATAAAGATAATCAAAATCATTTACAAGTCATAGTTTATTTGCTTGATATTCAGGTAATTATATAAACAAATATTGTTAATAAATATAAAAAAGTCGGAAGAAAAATCTTCCGACCACTCCTGCCGAAAAACCGGACTTTTTTATTCGCTTTTTTCGATATATTTACTTATGGTTGCATACAACTCTTTAATAATTATGGGTTTTGAGATATAATCGTCGCAACCGGCTTTAAAACTCTTCTCTTTTTCAGATGACATGGTAAAAGCAGTTTGAACTATAATGGGCAGGTCTTTACTAATTTGTTTTATTTGCGTAGTTGCCTCAATACCATCCATTACAGGCATCCTTATATCCATAAGAATTAAATCTATATCGGGATTAGATTTTACAAATCGTATAGCTTCTTTCCCATTCTCCGCATGAATTATGGCTACTCCGGTTTTTTCCAGGGCCTTCTTTAAAAGTAGGAAATTAGCTTCATCATCTTCGGCTATTAAAATAGTTTTACCTTCCCAATAATAATCTGTTTTAGCTTTAGAAGAAATCTTATCAAATGAAACTTTAAAACCAATAACTAAAATATCATCCAATTGTTTTCGATCTCCTTTCCAATCTTCGAAAGTTTTTTCTAACACTTGCCTTTGTTCACTGAGTTTTTTATGGCTGTTAGTAATTAGCAAATCTTTAAAATTACTTGATAAAAACTTACGCCCATCTTCACCTCCGAACTGGTCGATATAACCATCCGAAAATATATATATAAGGTCTCCGGATTTTAAATCAAACTCGTGATTTACAAATGATTCTTTAGCCCTGCGATGAATCCCAATAGGCATGCGGTCCGCTTTTATTTCTTCCAGAATGCCTTCTCTGATTAAATATAAAGGATTATTAGCTCCTGCATATTCTAAAGTCTGTTTTTTCTCGTTAACTATACATAATGCTACATCCATACCATCACGGCTTTCACCAATCGATCCTGTCTGACGTAAAGAACTGATTATATGCATCCTAAGCTCATTCAGCACCTCATTAGCATGAATATTAGGATTTTTATTGATAATCTCATTCAAAAAAGTAATCCCTAACATACTCATTAGTGCACCAGGAACACCGTGCCCCGTACAATCAGCAGCAGCTATAAAAATCTTTTCATCAAATTGTTTTATCCAGTAAAAATCGCCACTTACAATATCTCGTGGTTTATAAAAAATAAAATGTTCAGCTAGTAAATGTTGTATAAAGCGGTTTGGAGGCAGCACGGCTGACTGGATTCTTTTAGCATATAGAATACTGTCTTCAATTTTCTTTTTCTGTTTTTGAACTATATCGTGCTGTATTTTTATTTTGTGCTTCTGTTCTGCAATTTTATCACCTTGTTTCATAATAAAATTCAGATCCATTTCCATTATCTCTTTCTGTTTGGCTATTTCATTTTTTTCAACAGATAACTGATCCCTCTCCTTCTGAATCCTGGCACGTTGGTTAGTAATTACATCACCTTGTTTAATATAAAAATGAACCTCCTTTTCAAGGGCTGAAATTGTTTTTTTATATTTTTCAATTTCATCCGATAAAGAAACATTATCCTTAATCGGGCTATTGCTATTAGAAATAATTAATATATAATAAATATCAAATTGAATAATTTGGGCAGAGTAGTTCTGATTTTCACCATTTATAGAAACTGTAAAGTTAAATTTAGATTCATCTCCTGCACTCTCATTAAGGAAAATTCTCTCAAGGTATTTATTTATTTCTTTACTAATATTTATCTCGGTGTAATGTTTATCAATAATTAAACCTGACAAATTTAAAAGGTTAAAGTTTTCAGAAACAGTTACATCGACACAATGACCATTTTTATTAAAAACTAAAATATAATCCCCCGGAATAAATTTTATTATATTTCTTAAACCGGTAATTACAGTTTCCACGGAATTATTTTCTTGGCCTTTCATAGAGCATTAATTAAGCTTTGATTTTACCAGTTTAACTACCTTTTCAATATCTATTGGTTTTTGAATCATATTATCAGCCCCGGCAGAAATAGCTTTTTCCATTAAGTCTTCTTCGTTACGTGCAGTTATAAAAACCACCGGTATATCCTTTGTTTTTGGATTATTTTTTACTTTCTCTAAAACAATAAAACCATCCAACTCCGGCATCATAATATCCAATAAGATTAATGAAGGTTTTTCAATTTTCAGAATATCCATGGCTTGCTTCCCATCGAATGCAACCATTGTAGATATCCCTTCGGCATCCAGAATACTTTGCAATAAAAAATTATTCGTATTAGAGTCATCTACAATTAAAACCTTCTTCATCTTAATTTCAAATTTTTATATCTAACTTTATCTATCCTTATTCCTAATATAATCCAATAACCGCTTTTTACTATTTTCAAAACCTAGCGATTCACTTACAACCATATAGTAATCGCTTTTATTCAATACATATTCATAAGCCATCATGGCTATTTCCAGTTTCGAATTTTCATAATCAAATAAATCAACTATACCTTTTATCTGCGTTGCCGAAAAACATTTTTTAGTTTGAATAATGTGTTTTGCAGTACTCACTTTATTGGAATTGAATGCTTCGTTTTTTAACGTAGAAAGTATCTTTTCATATTCATCCTGACTTACTTTACACTCTGCATAATTATCAATTTGCACTGGTACGCCATTTAAAATATCCATAAACTCACTTTGACCTCTGGGCGTATTAAAAAGCTGTTTCATTTCAATAAACTGATCGATATCGTAAACAGAATGTAAAGCAACTTTTGAAAATTCAATCTTTTCGTAGTCATTGCTAAACAGCGATGCTATTTTCATCAAATACTCCACTGGAATACATTTACCATTTATCTGTTCAACAGCAACATCAAGCTTTTGTTGTTGCCCTGCTAAATAAACTATTTCTGCAACTTTGTTGAATTCAGCTAGTGAAATAAAATTACTACAGTTTTTTTGCCCACGGTAACTTTTAAAATCCGGATAAGTAAAATCTGGATATTCTATCTTTACCGGATCTTTGACTGAATCATTACCTGGCAATATAGGCAAGGCCTGAACATAATCGTGCAAACGGAATACCATTGAATAATATATGAAGGCATCGTACACATCATAAAAATTTTCCTTATCAACCACATTATTATATGCTGCTTTTGCAAAATCAAGCCTTTCAACATCACTATCGAATAAGGCAGCTAATTCTTTTATTTGTGAGCTAGAAAAGCATTCATTA
>Ga0209203_1003358_pt1 | contig 9982 bp, 11 predicted proteins | sample AD_UKC109_MetaG_FD_184423 | JGI IMG/M metagenome (GOLD analysis project Ga0209203, IMG submission 184423) | Active sludge microbial communities of municipal wastewater-treating anaerobic digesters from Hong Kong - AD_UKC109_MetaG (SPAdes)... | ecosystem: Engineered > Bioreactor > Anaerobic >...
TGGCAGCATCTGGTTGCTACCTCCCCTGATTTAGATGCTAGAATCAGGTTTGTTCCTCCCATCCTTCTGGACAATATCGCCGTCCAGCTCGGTGACTGGAGTGGATACCATCTGCTGGCTCAGTACCAAAAAGAACCTGCAAGCCGACCATATTGGTCAATTTTGACCGGAAAGGTGGTTTATATGGCTATGCAAAAATTTGGAATCTGTAAGCAGGTTCTGCTTGGATTGACGCAGTCCGAATCCAGGCAATCGAGTCAAGAAGTGACGATCCAGGAGGGACCATGATCTATGAGTGACCAAAATGAAATCACGCCTGACGGCCAGGTCAAGCGTGATCAGGAACAAGCGCGTGAAATATCACGCAGTATTGAACATTCACAGTATAGCACGAAATCAGCCGCAAGCCTGGCGTTGGAATTCACCAACGGTCAAGACGAAACCAGGGCAACAATCCAGCAGTTTATCGATACTTGCGATCCAGAATTCCAGCGTGAATTCTATGAATTCGCCAACAATCCAGGGATGATTTCCAGTTCAATCCGCAAGGTTACCACCTGGACGGTGAACGACCTTTTGGACGCCAAGTTTTCCGATCCGTTGTTTTTGGTGCGTGACCTGATCCCAGTTGGATTGGTGTCACTTGCTGGAAAACCAAAAGTCGGAAAATCCTGGCTGGGTTTATACCTGGCAAAAGCCAATGCCAGCGGTGGTTACTTTTTGGGGATAAAGGTTGAACCAACACCGGTGATCTATTTGGCCTATGAGGATTCACCACGGCGTTTGAAAAGGCGCATTGAAGCGATGGGAATCCAACGTGACACGCCTATCACCTTTCACACACAATATCGGTCATTGAATGCTGGCGGCCTGGATGATCTTTACCAGGAGGTTTTGGCCATCAAAGCCAAGTTGGTGATCATTGACACTTTTGGACGGTCGGTTGGACGCCATGAGATCAAAGATTACAGCGAGAATGTGAACCTGCTTTCACCGTTGCAAACAATGGCGCAAGAATTGGCCATCACGATCCTTTTGGTCGACCATCACGGCAAAGTGACCACCGATGACAATCCGATCAATGACCTGATCGGGTCCATTGGAAAAGCAGGAACGTTTGACACGGTGATGGGACTATATAAACAGCAAGGCGTGGCAGGTGCAAAGCTGATCATTGTATCCAGGGACGCCGAACAATCCGAGATCGCGTTGGAATGGGATTCGACCAATAGTTGCTGGCAATCGATGGGGGATGTGCGATCGTTATTCCAGCTATCTGTTTTGGACACGATTTCCGAATTGACATCCAGCGGTGAATTGGCGACCACCAAAAGAATCGCCGTCCAACTTGATTCAGATCAGGGTCAAGTGTCACGTGCTATTTCCAATCTGATCAATGCCGGCAAGGTCCGCAAATTGCCAAAAAACGGCGTTGAACAGCCATTTGAGGTCATTGTATGAGCGACCTGGATTTGGGGAAATATGGAGTCAATTTGCTCGACCTGATTCCATCCATGAAGTGGGTTGCCAACACCAATGGCGGTGAATATGCCGGTCCGTGTCCATTTTGCGGTGGCACGGATCGGTTCAGGGTCCAGCCAAAAACCAATCGATGGTATTGCCGGCAATGCGGCGATGGCAAGTGGCATGACATCATTGATTTCGTCATGCGGCGTGATGGTTGCACTTTTGGGGAAGCGACCAAGAGATTGAACATTCCAATGCAGGTGAAATTCGTGGCTGAATCCAAAAAGCAAATTCAGCAGCAAATGCCGCCGGATCAGGAATGGCAAATGATGGCAAGCCAGGTGATCGACCGTTGCCAATCCTTGCTTACCAGCAGGACCGGTGATCGTGGGTTGGATTACTTACTTTCCAGGGGAATATCGTTGCCAACAATGGAACGTTATCGCCTGGGATATTCACCATCGGTTTGGTTTGGAAAAGTCAGGATTCCGAAAGGGATCGTCATTCCAGCAATCGTTGGGGATGTGTGTTGGTACATCAAAATTCGCAGCTTGCCGAATGCTGATGGACCGCGTTATTCATGCGTGCCAGGCAGCAAGTCCAATGCCGTATTTGGTGCGGATGGAATCAATGGTGAACCGTATTGCCTGATCAGTGAAGGGGAGTTCAATGCCATGATCCTGAACCAGGAAGTCGGTCATTTGATTTCAACTTGCAGCCTGGGAAGCGCAGCCAATAAGTTGGACATGTTGACCTGGGGAAGGTTTTTCCTATCCCAAAGCACGGTCATGTGTCTATTCGATAATGATCCAGCAGGGGAGAAAGGATTTGAAAATATGAGAGAGATGTTAGGAGATCGTGCCAGGCGGTTGCCTTTGCCTGGGAACGGTGACGTGAACGATTTTCATGTTGCCGGTGGAGATATCGGGACGTGGTTTGAACCATATTGGAAGGAGTTAAATGGCAGTCAAGAATAACAAAAACCATTTGAAGCATGGCGGTGCAGCAGCCGTCCAGGCATTGACCACCGGTGCTGAATTCACCGGTTTGGCAGCCGAAGCACAAAAAGATGTTGAAGCCGATTTGGTTGTCAAAGGTCAATCCGCGATGGTCCTGGAAAATGCAACAAGAATCCAGGCAGCCGCAAGGTTGTATTGGAACGCGATCAGCAAAGCGATGGATGATGGCAACCTGGAAAATCTTGACCATTACATCGCAAGGTTTGGTTGGTTGGTCGGTGTTGCAAATCGAACCTGGGATCAGGCCAGAAAAGATTTGCCGATCAAAAAGCGTGTTGACGTGATCGACATGTTGAGGGGTGACAATGAGTCAAGTTGATTACAGCCGCGATTTTTCAGCCTTTTTTGCTGACATGATCGCCGTGGAAGGTGCATTTGGACCGCGTCCAATCTTGCCGGCATTCCTGGATGAGTGGCTGAAAATCGCTTTTCCAGGTCCTGACGGTGATCCGAAGGCACGCAACATTGGTGATTTCAGGACCAAAAAAGAAGGCAAATCGGCATTGGCCGGTGCGGTTGCACTATACATGGCAAGCCGTAAAGCATACAGCGAAGTCGTGATCACCGCGTCTGATAAGGACCAGGCGGCCGATCGTGTTTTGCGTGCTGCAAAGTATGCAGTCGAAAAAGGTCCATTGGCTGATCACGCCAAAGTCTATAAGGACGTGATCGAATTGGATAATCATTCCACCATTTTGGCCATGCCGAATGATTGGCAGGGTGCAGCCGGCGGCAACTATTCATGCGTGATTTTTGACGAATTGCACGCCTGGATTCATGAAAGTCAAAGGCGGCAATTTGACGAGATGGTCATTCCACCAACACAGCCAAATGGCGTGAGGTGGATTGCCAGTTATGCCGGCTGGGAAGGCGAATCCATGCTGCTAAAAGAATGGTGGGATCGTGCCTTGCTGGGGGAAAAGATCAGCCGTGAATTGCCAATCTATTTCAACAGCAAGGCGTCAATGCTGGCATTTGTTGACACCGGCGAAAAGTCCTGGCGTATGCCGTGGATGACGCCGGAGTACATTGAGGAAACGCAGCAAAGTGAACGGCCAAATACGTTCAGGCGCATTTGGCTGAATGAGTGGGTCACCAATGAATCGCAGTTTTTGCCGGCCGGTTCATGGGAAGCTTGTTACAGTCCGGAAGTCAAGCCGATCGCACCAGGGGAAAGTTCCAAATTGGTGCTGGGAGCTGACGCGTCCACCAGCCGTGATTTCACCGCGTTGGTAGGGGTCCAATACAACGAATCCACCAACACCAGCGATGTGCGCTTGGTTCGAGTCTGGAAGCCAAAATCAGGCATTTTGCGAAGGGGAAAGCCAACAATTGACCTGGACGTTACCATCGGTCAAAAGGTGTTGGATTTGCATAAGCAAGGCCAGGTCCAGGCGGTGATTTGCGATCCTTATCAGTTGCATTCCTTAATCGTGGAGTGGGAAAAAGCCGGAATCAGGGTGATCGAATTGCCGCAATCCAGCGGCAGGGTGGAGGCCGATCAAGCCTTATATGATGCCGTGATCGCCAGGTCGATTCGGCATTACAACGATCCTGAATTGAACCGGCATATCCAAAACACCGTGGCCATTGAAACACCGCGTGGGTTCAGGATCGCAAAAGAAAAGACCAGCCAAAAGGTGGACGCGGCCGTTGCTTTATCGATGGCATTGCATGGTTCATTGGACCAGCAAAAATCAGGCCGTTATGAAGCCATAGCAGTTCCAAATCCATTCTATGACTACAACGATCCGGAATTTCCAGATGGGTTCATTCCAAAAGATTCGATCCCGTCATTCGGTCAATATGAATATTTAACACCTGGACAAATCGCTGCAAGGCAGCGTGATCAAGCTGAAAGAGATCGCTTGCAAAACACAGTCAAATTATTTTGGAATTCAGTCAAAAGAAAGACGGAGAATAGAGAATGAACAATTTCGTAAAACCACAACAATTGAATAGCTGGAAAGACGACCTGACACGGATCAAGACAGCACGTGAAAAGCTGAACCGCGATCAGGCAATCATGACGCCGTGGGAACGCCAGGTGAATGGGGAAAAATTGCATGACGAAATCCACAAAACCTATCCGAAGGTTTACAACGGATTGAAAGCCGACCTGGGTGAAAAGATTGGCAAATACCAGCAAGCCAAAGCCAATACGTCAAAAGCAAAGGCACGTGAAATCAATGCCTGGGACATGGCAAAGCTGGAAACCGAAATCAGGGTATTTCAAAGCATGGTCACATCGGCAATTGCCAATGCCGGGGATCCATTGACCGGCATGGCAGGTCCAGCAAAGCGCATTGAGCAGCTTTACCAGGAAGCCGTGGCAAGCCAAAATCCGGTCAAAATTCGTGCTGCTGCTGATGTGCTGAATAATTTTCCAATGACCAAATTGCCGGCTGATGAAGCGGTTGCAATCCGCATGACAGCCAGGGACGCGGCCATTGTAAGGGACACCATCCGCAAAACCGATTACATCCAGGCGGCTGAAAAAGCCGAATCAGAGGCCGCCTTTGAATTGGTCCAGGTGCGTGACATGGTCCATGAAGCGGCTGAAATCCTGGGTGAACCACCGACCAATATCTTTGCCGTTGGTGGACTTGGAAAGCTGGCAAAGACCGTGCAGGTCGATCGTGACGGCGTGCTTAAGATATACAGCCTGGACGATCCGGAAGTCACCGGCGTTGATTTGTCCAATGTGAATTGGGATCAGGTCCAAAACGACCAGGAAGGAAACGCATGAAAGAGATGGATTGGAGAGAACGCAGGGCATTGAACAAGGCACGTCAGGAACCGCGTAACAAGCGGATCAGGGAAATGACCGGTGCCGAATTGGAATCTGCCAGGGGTGGGGAAGTTCCTGAAAACGAATATGTTGGTGAAGTCAACAAGCGCACATATTGGCAGGAAATGAACCAAAAAGACCTGGAATTCCAAGCAACCTTTGATCCGTGGGCAGCGGTCGAAATGCGCCGGCGAAATGGAGAATTGCCGCGTTAGTCTGAACCTGAACGCAAAGCCAGGCCGTGAACGCAAGCGGCCTGGCGATCGTGTAGGATGGCGCGTGCTGAAAATGCGTGACGAATTCCAGGATGGCAAAAATGGCACAAATCGGTGAAATCAGGCAAAAGGTTATACAACACGGTCCAATTCAGATCGCATTTCAGGTCATTTTTGACCTGTTATCGCCTGTATTACTGGCAAAAATCAAAGCAAAACGCAAGATTACTTATGAGAATACAGATTCCCGTTAAGAATAATCACGATTTTCAAAGGAATTTCCAGCAAAAAAGAAGCCTGGATTGGCTGAAAATGGCTGAAAACCTTGTTATTTTCTTGAATAGAAAGGATGGCTACCTGGTAGGGACTTGACCTTGACCTTATGATTTCCAGCAAAGGGAATCTCATAAGTAAGTCAATATAGTCAATAATATCAATAATAACAACATGGTCAATATGGTCAATAATAATATTGACTTATTGACATTATTGACATGCTTATTTGCTGGCAAGGGTCAATAATGCCGCCGTGTCACTTGACAGGATTGGAATCCGTGCTTTACAATGCGAATCAGAACATTCACACATGGAAAATTGCTACTGGTGGTCGCACGGTTCGTGTCCAAAATATGGTTACTATCGGCGTCACGGTTGGCAACACGCAATGAACCGTGAGAACAGAAGTGGCTACATCGACAGATGACGGTTCGGGACCGTGAGGTCGGCAGTTCAAATCTGCTCGCCCCGACAAAAAACCTCTGGATAAATAGATTGTCAAGAGGTTTTTTTTGAATCCTATATCATTTCTAATACTATCGGTTGATCATCGGCAGAGCATTGAAGAAAAACGGTGGGGGGGTATAAGCCAGATTTACACCACAAAGGTTTTGACTCGTCTTTCCAGACCAAACCAGTGCATAAGTATGATTGAAGTTATCTACTAGCGGATAAGTTACGGTCGTGGAAACCTGTGCATGGAAACCAAGTCCGGTGTCAGTACCACTCACGATAATGAGGTTAGATAGGAAACCGTCATAGCTGTAACGTGTCAGAGAAATTTGCGAGTCTGCAGGATCTTCAACCACATTGGCGTAATTAAACCACATTCCAACAATGGTGGAACCATGTGGTAAATTAACTATTCCGCGCCAGATGTCCGAATTGGAACCTGTGTTCACGCAGCCATAACCACTATAGTTGTATGTTATGGTGTTCGTTGAGGGCACGAAGGTCGCCCCACTGATTGACCAATATGAGGTTGCAGCATTGACATTGTTTTCAACCCCATTTACCGTTGTCTCTCTGCGATCGGTTATGGATGGCATGCTATCAGCGTCTGGTGGAAATTCGCCATTTTCCATGATTTTGGGTGGTTCAGGCGGCTGTGCGCCAGTTGGGCTGGCGCTAGTAATTGTTAGAAAAGTAATTAACAACATTAATATCAGGAACCTGCTCAAAGTGGGTTTCATGTTTCTCCTTATGAAGTTCTGGATGGGAATAACAAGGAGGTCGTCTGAATTCGCTCCTAAAGAACGGCGGTGAACGGTAACTCCAGAATTACCATTTTGATATTTGCTTTATTGAATGGTTAAAGTGTAATGAATTTTCATTTTTAAACGACTGGATGCATAAGGTTATAAGAGTAATCACATCAAAATAGTAAACATACGTCTGGCAGGCACCATCCGCAAGTCTAAAAGATACAGCAAATAATTATCTTTGTTACAATACTGCCAACAAAAAGCGAGGTGAAGCAATGCCGTCAGATACTCAGGTAATTTATTCAATGATGCGGGTGGGGAAGATCTACCCACCGAACAAGCAGGTACTGCGCGATATCTCGCTGGGGTTTTACTATGGCGCGAAAATCGGCGTTTTGGGTCTGAATGGCTCTGGTAAATCGAGTTTGCTGCGCATTATGGCAGGCGTCGACCAGGATTATGTGGGCGAGATAGCAATGTCCAAAGGTTACTCGGTCGGGCTGCTTGAACAGGAACCACAATTAGACGATTCCAAGACGGTCATTGAAATTATCCAGGAGGGTGTGCAGCCGATCGTGGATTTGCTGGCAGAGTTCGACCAGGTCAACGAGGGCTTTGCCGATCCTGAGGCAGATTTCGATAAATTGATCGAGAAGCAGGCCCGTTTGCAGGAAGAACTCGACCGGGTGGATGCCTGGAATCTGGACAGCAACCTGAAACTGGCGATGGGCGCGCTCAATTGCCCTCCGGCTGAGACAAAGATCGTAGTGCTTTCAGGTGGGGAGCGAAGGCGCGTTGCGCTGACTCGTCTGCTGCTGACCGAACCGGACATCCTGCTTTTGGATGAGCCGACCAACCACCTGGACGCGGAATCGGTCGCCTGGTTAGAGCATCACCTGCAAAACTACAAGGGGACGGTAATAGCCGTCACGCATGACCGCTACTTTTTGGATAACGTCGCCGGCTGGATCCTGGAGCTTGACCGTGGCTATGGCATCCCCTGGAAGGGGAACTACTCCTCGTGGTTGGAACAGAAGCAGGAACGCTTGCGCGTAGAAGAAAAGACCGAGAGCAAACGCCAGCGTACCTTACAGCACGAACTGGACTGGATCCACATGTCGCCCAAAGCCCGCCAATCGAAGGGGCAGGCGCGTGTGACGGCATATGAGAAGCTGCTGTCGCAAGAACACGAAAAAGTACGCAAGGACCTGGAGATATACATTCCCTCCGGTCCACGCCTGGGCGATATCGTCATCGAACTCAACGGAGTTTCAAAAGGGTTTGGCGAGCGAAAGTTGATAGAAAACCTTGACCTTTCCATTCCACCTGGCTCGATCGTGGGGGTCATCGGACCCAACGGGGCGGGCAAGTCGACCCTGATCAAGATGATCGCTGGGCTGGTGCAGCCAGATGAAGGCAGCGTCAGGCTGGGCGAGACGGTCAAGTTGGGTTATGCCGACCAGTCACGAACGCTGGACCCGGAGGCAAGCGTTTTTGAGACGATCACTGGCGGAGCGGACAACCTGCAGCTGGGGGATATGACCGTGAACGGCAGGGCGTATTGCGCCTCGTTTAACTTCACAGGTTCGGATCAGCAGAAAACGGTGGATACACTCTCCGGCGGGGAACGAAACCGCGTTTTCCTGGCGAAGACGCTGACGGTTGGGGCGAATGTGCTCCTGCTGGATGAACCGACCAACGATCTGGACGTGAACACGCTGCGGTCGCTAGAGCAGGCATTGGAGGAATTTGCCGGGTGCGCGGTGGTGGTGAGCCATGACAGGTGGTTTTTGGACCGGATCGCGACCCACATCCTGCCGCTTGGGCACGACGAAAAGCCGCGCCTGTACCTGGGAAACTGGTCGGATTACGAAGAGGGGCAACTCAGCAGGGGAAAAAATGTGGGCGTAAGCCGCAAGGACTCGCGGCGGGAGTTGAAACGCGATTAGGTTTACGGACCGCTTCGCATTGTTGTCATTCTGAGCGCCAGCGAAGAATCTTAATGATTGAGGTGTAAGATCCTTCGTTCCCCAGGATGACAGAGATCAATGTGTCATTCTGAGCGCCAGCGAAGAATCTGGATGAAAACGGGTAAGATCCTTCGTTCCTCAGGATGACAGAGATCAATGTGTCATTCAGAGCGCTAGCGAAGAATCTGGATGAAAATGGGTGAGATCCTTCGTTCCTCAGGATGACAGAGATCAATGTGTCATTCTGAGCGTCAGCGAAGAACCTGGGTGAAAATGGGTAAGATCCTTCGTTCCTCAGGATGACAGAAATCAATGTGTCATTCTGAGCGCCAGCGAAGAATCTTAATGATTGAGGTTAAGATCCTTCGTTCCTCAGGATGACAAAAATCTGGATGGAGTCGGAACAAAGATCCTTCGTTCCTCAGGATGACAGAGATCAATGTGTCATTCTGAGCGCCAGAGAAGAATCTAAATGATTGTGGTTAAGATCCTTCGTTCCTCAGGATGACAAAAATCTGGATGGAGTCGGGGCAAAGATCCTTCGTTCCTCAGGATGACAAAAATCTGGATGAAAACGGGTAAGATCCTTCGTTCCCCAGGATGACATTACAAAAAAAACAGGCTGAGCACGCTCAGCCTGTTTTTGAATTTACGGGTACGACTTACTCGAGAACGCGAACGTCCTGAGCTTGGGGGCCTTTGGCTCCGTCTACAACACTAAACTCGACAGCCTGGTCTTCTTTCAGACTCTTGAAACCGTCGCCGATGATGGCGCTATAGTGAACGAAGACATCCTTCTCACCACTCTTGCGGGCAATAAACCCATAACCTTTTTCGCCATTGAACCACTTTACGGTTCCGACTTCTCTTGTTGACATGCTTGTATTCTCCTCTGAAATAACTCTTAAAATTTTGTTGTTCTGGGGGTTTACTATCGAGAAAGTGTTGACTTTTCCTACTGCAAACTACCACATACAGGCAATATATTACACCCAATTCCAGCACTTGTCAATATTTACTGGATGAATTTTGTGAGGAG
>Ga0209203_1003363_pt1 | contig 9972 bp, 11 predicted proteins | sample AD_UKC109_MetaG_FD_184423 | JGI IMG/M metagenome (GOLD analysis project Ga0209203, IMG submission 184423) | Active sludge microbial communities of municipal wastewater-treating anaerobic digesters from Hong Kong - AD_UKC109_MetaG (SPAdes)... | ecosystem: Engineered > Bioreactor > Anaerobic >...
ACAATATTTCGTCATCGCGAGGAGCGCAGCGACGTGGCGATCCGCCTGTTATCTTGTGATTGTGCCGGTGTCACACCGCGCACGGTCTCTGACCGTTAGGTCTCCAAAAAAGCTTGAATCGATTTCTGTAAAAATCACAAATGCTGGCACCTGAAGCCCTCAACAAAGGCAGGCTCCCGACGTCAGGTTGAACTACGCAACCTGACCTACGACTGACTCCATAAATAATCCATATCGGCTGCAAAGCGGGTACACCCCCACCGTGCCGATGTAGGGGCACGGCATGCCGTGCCCATAGTAGGGATGGGCCTTGTGCCCATCCGCTTTGTATGAATATCGAGATAGTTACAAAAGGTAGAAAAGTAGGTCCTCAACAAAGGCAGGCTCCCAACGTCAGGTTCAACTGCGGAACCTGACCTACAACTACGACAATATTTCGTCATCGCGAGGAGCGCAGCGACGTGGCGATCCGCCTGTTATCTTGTGATTGTGCCGGTGTCACACCGCGCACGGTCTTGGACCGTTAGGTCTCCATAAAAAGCTTGAATCGATTTCTGTAAAAGTCACGAATGTTGGCACCTGGAGCCCTCAACAAAGGCAGGCTCCCGTCGTCAGGTTGAACTACGCAACCTGACCTACGACAATATTTCGTCATCGCGAGGAGCGCAGCGACGTGGCGATCCGCCTGTTATCTTGTGATTGTGCCGGTGTCACACCGCGCACGGTCTTTGACCGTTAGGTCTCCATAAAAAGCTTGGATCGATTTCGTTAAAGTCAACAATGCTGGCTAGTCGTGTAGGTCAGGTCATCGTGCTCGAAGAGTATGCGTTTTTCAACCTGACATCACAAACCTTGGCATTCATTTATTCACACCCCATCAAGCTCATTACGTCAGGTTCAACTGCGGAACCTGACCTACAACTACAACAATATCTCGTCATCGCGAGGAGCGCAGCGACGTGGCGATCTGCCTTTTATCTTACCCTCGTGCCAGGCTTACGACTACATCTCAACAATCATTTTGAGGAAAATTAAAATCCGCCGTATCCAGTCTTCACATCCACCTGCGTGCCTGTCTCTTCTTCATGGTAATACTGATCGAAAGGCACCGCGGGCGTGGTCCAACGGTAGATCCACTTGGCATCCTGGGCTTTCATGTTGATGCAGCCATTGCTCATGATGTTCCCCCAGTTGGAATGCCAAAACGCTCCATGGAAGGCAACCCCGAAAATGGTGATGTAACTGACCCAGGGCACACCTGGCAGATCATACACATTTGGGTTGGCAGGCTCATTCACCATCCGCCGGCAAGGGCGCTTGCGGTTGGTAATCCAACGCCCAACCGGCGTAAGACCATCCTTGATGCCAGTGGAACACAGAGTCTGAAAAACCTGGCGATCGTATTCAAAAGCGCGGATTTCCTGTTTATAAAGGTCCAGTTCAATGCGCTTGGCATCCGGCGCAACGTCGGGGCTGAGCGGTGCCACTTCAAGGGGGCTGGTCAGGCGAACTGTGTTGGCTGGGACGTAATAGGAAAGTCCGTTCAGGTCATCCCAAAGTTCGTACCAGGGCTTGCCGAACTCGTCATATTCCAGTTTGAGTACCCAGAAGTTATTTTCGTAATAAAACGTGCGATGGATATTGCGCACATTAGGCTTAAGATACACCGGCACTTTTGGCACAGTGATCTCACCGAGGGTGCCGCCTTCAGGAAGAGGCTCTCTGGGCACAGGATTCAAGCGATCAAACACTGGCTGCACCCAGGCAGCTTCAATGTACTCTGTGTCACTGATCTGATACCATCCGACTTGTTTCTTGAAGGTATTTTCAACATAGATCAGTTTTGGCAGCATGATGATGTCATCATACTTAAAAAAGCCGCTATTCTTTGAACGAGCATTGGGTTCTTCGTGAATCAGCAGTTTATAGCGCAGGATGCGGGCAAGCTCCAGATCCATGTCGATTATTGATGCTGACGCATCTGAATTTGGCGCAGGCAAAAGCATGCTTAATGCGCCCAATCCCATCGTTTTCAAGAAACTTCTGCGTGTTAGTTTGAGTTTTTCCATTGGGTTAATAGTGTATGTGAACTGGTATCCCCACAAAAGCCCAGTCGAATAACCAGCCAGCCTGGCTGGTTTCCATGTTGACGCAGCCGTGACTCATTGGATAACCAAAATTGGAATGCCAATAGGTTCCATGAATGCCATAGCCGCGGTAAAAATACATAACATAGGGCACATCGGGCAAGTAGTAGCCCGGTCCAGCCATATCATCGTAGAGCAATTTAACCCAGACGTGGTATGTGCCGGTAACCGTTGGGGTGTCTGGCAGGCCGGTGGAAACGTAAAAAGAAGCTACCAACGTTTCATTCTCGTAAGCATAGAGGACTTGCTGGCTAAGATTGACGTCGATCCATTTGTCGCCAAGCGGTTCAGAGACACCCGGGTTGTAATTGGGATCCGTTTCTTCCGGATCGTAGACATAAGGGGTGATCTCCACAGTAGGCAGTGGCGTCTCAGTCGGCGTGGCTGTTGCCGTGGGAGTGGCTGTCGCCGTCGGAGTGGGAGTCGGTGTCGGCGTGTTGGTGGGAGTCGGAGTGGGCGTGGAGGTCGGAGTATTGGTTGGCGTGGCTGTATTCGTTGGGGTCAGGCTTGGTTTGAGCGGCACGCCTTCTGTCTCAACCAGCTGGAACTGCGCCCCAGCAGCAGGTTGTGACCTGATAATACCAACTGAATAAAGTCCAAGCAACACCACTGCAATTAACATCGCTGCAAGAGCCCAGCCCCATGCCAGTCGACGCCTTGGTTTTGCTTTTGGAGCAGTTTGCGGTACCGCGGCAACAACGGCAGGCGCTGTCTCAACAGGAAGGGGTTCCTTCTGCCAGCCGACTGCGGAGATCTTGCGCAATTGAGTGCTTGCCCACAGCATGCCTTCACGTGCGGTCTGGTTTTGGGGGTCCTGGTCGAGCACTTTTCTCAGCCAGAGCACGCTTTGTTGAGGTTCAGAGAGCCCTGCCAAAAGCAGCATCGCGGCACTGTTTTCCGGCTCCGTTGCCATAACCTGCTCCGCCAGTTGGCGGGCAAGCGCGGCATCACCATCCAAAACAGCCTGTTTGGCTTGCGCGATTAGCTCGTGTGTGTTTGTGCTCTGACCTTCCATCAGCTCCTGGATCCAGGTCTACGGTTGTACTCCTGGATCGGATACTCCTTCATTATTCATATAGCATTTTATGCCAGCAACGATGCCGTCAGCCAGGAGTTCAGGATTTGAGGTCAGGATTTCCTGGTCCAGATTCAGGAAGCCGATCTCGATGATCCCGGCAGTAGTGTTGGGATCGATCTCCGAAAAGGCATGATAACGGGTCATGTCGTTCGTTACTGACTGGTAATGATACCTTAAACCGGTAATATTGGCATACCGGTCAGCGATACATTGCACAAGCCTGTTGGAATTCTCGGATTTAGTTTCAGAGAGGGCCGCAGCCACCTTGAAACCAGTGGCGGAGTCGTTGATGTAATCGCAGGAGTCAGCGTGGATCGAGAGTAGCAAACCTGCCTGGTAATCCTTCAGACGCGGGTCAAATTCATCCAGAAGTTCCACATCGTAACCCATGTCAATCAATTTCATCTGCGCGAAAGTGGCAACGTTGCTGTTCACTTCGAGTTCTGTCAGCCCATTACTGCAAACCGCGCCGGAGTCGCTGCCCCGGTGACCGACTACGATCCCAATTTTCTTGGCTGGGAAGCCGCTCGGCAAAACGGCCGCTTCTGGAGTGGCGGTGAGCACCTCCGCCTGGCTGGGGTTGGCAGCCTGTGCCATGCGGCTTTGCAGGTTTCCCGGCATCAGACTGCCTGGCATCCACAAAGAAAATAAGGTGGCAGTGACGGCGCCTACCCCGATAACCGAGGATATAACCTGCATAAACAGCCTGCCAATGCCTTGCCCCGGATGGCTGGGGGCTGCGCCTTCAGGAATCGCCTCACGCCTGGAGGATTGTCTGCGCGGTCTTTCCTCGGGGGTCCTTGCTTCAGCTCGAGCTTCAACCTGGCGGACTTCGCCGTACATCATATCGTCATGATCGATACTGGCTTCACGGCGCACTTTTTCCGATTCCGGCTCAGACCCACGAGCCTCAAGTGAAAATCGCGATCTCCGCGGTTTTGGTTCATCGTCTATTTGGTGCATTTCTCTCGACATACTGGCTCACCCTGTTCCCTTCGCGCAAAAATGTGCGGGAAGCTCAAATACTTTGTATAATGACAGTAAGCCTGATTGAGGCTTGAAAGGAATGGTGCAAATCCTATGCCAGCGCAATTCACCCTACATGAACGCACTACTCTGCTGAATATCGCACGCCAGTCCCTGATCGATGCCGTCAATAACCGCCCGGCAACTCCTTTACCGGAAGACCTCACCCCTGCCTTGCTCGAAGTTGGCGCGAGTTTTGTGACCTTGACAGTGCGCGGGCAGTTACGCGGCTGCATCGGCACCCTCGAAGCCTATCAGCCGCTTGCCAAAGACGTACGCCAGCGGGCTGCCCAGGCTGCCACGCAGGATTACCGATTCCCCAGGGTGCGGCCAAGTGAAGTGGACCTCATCCACATCGAGATCTCCCGCCTGACCAAGCCTGAGCCCCTGCCCTATTCAAACCCGGCTGATCTGCCCAAGCTGCTCCGCCCGCATGTGGACGGGGTTGTGCTTTCGGATGGAATGCGCCAGGCAACGTTTCTACCCCAGGTTTGGGAGCAACTGCCAGACCCAGCTGAATTCCTCAGCCACCTCTGCCAGAAAATGGGTGCCCAGTCCGACCTCTGGCGCCGCCGCGTGCTGCAGCTTGAGATTTACCAGGTTGAGGAGTTCCAAGAGGGCAGGTAAAGCCAATGTAAGTCTTTCTGGCTCTTGATTCAATCAATAGCCTGTTGACCTGTATTCAAACACAATCTGCTGCTGTGACAAGTCTTACAAGATAAATTTTGCTAAAAAATCATCACGCGGATTATATTAAGCACAAACGACCCTTGTTAGGGTCGTTTAGGTTATTTAGTCAAGTTTAGTACTGCGGAGCGCCTTGCCCGCCTGGGGTCTGGGAGTGGGCGTAAGCCTGCCCGGTCAGATGGGCGACAATCAGGTTAGCATAGAAGTTCGTAATGATCGCGCCAACTGCCAGCACAATACCACCCAGTGGGGCAATGAAAGCGCTGCAGAGTAAGGCACCGCCGATCACAATCAGCCAGGCTTTGAAGTTATTCCTGAGCATGCGGAAGATCTCCTTTAGATTAAATGCCGCGCCAATGCGTTCCTTGACTGCTAGGTTGGCATTCACTGTGGGCATCAAAATGCTCAGTAAAAGCGCATAAATCAGGATCAGGAACCCACAGAAGATGGCTAAGGTGATAGCTATCAATGTCGGATCATTACCATTTCCTGTCAGAACCAAAGGCAGGAAGAGTAAGAGACTGACCAAAACTGCTGGAAGTCCGTAGCCAAGGTTAGCCACAAACGCCTTGAATCCTCTGCCAAGATCCGCTCCAAATTTGAGTTCAGGCAGGGGTTCAGCCTGATGTTCCGCAACATTGTGTGTAACATGCATCAAATAGCCGGCGACCACCATCCAGCCGATGACCGGGATCAGCATAACTAAAAGCGGGATGACCAATTTCTCGAGCCAGCGTTGATCGTCAAAAATGTAAGTGAAAGCTTTTGAAAAATTCATTTTATTTTCCTTTTAAATTCGATTACGAAATTTGTGATGCTTCTATTGACCGCTCCGCTTCTCAGCAGAAAAGCGGACGCAAATAGGACACCACCATGATAGAGACCGGCTAGAGCTGCGTGAACTCATCCACGTTGAGTACAAATACTGTGGCTTTCTTTTCTTGCGGGTTGCGAGCTTCGGAACAGTTTTCGCGCAGGACTTCGAGTGCGCGCGGCACACACTTCTCTTCAACGCCGATTAGAAGGGTGCTCCGTCCACTGCGCAAAAAGCCGCCGGTGGACGCAATCTGGGTAACCCGAAAATCTTCTGCGGTCAACTTGGCAGACACACGCTCGTTGTCGTCATCTCTGATAATTGCAATAATCAGTTTTTTCATCCGATTTCCTCGTAGTGTTCAATATCCAGATCAAAAATAGTCACGCCGCCAATCTGCACCTCTGTTGGGATCAGAGAACCCATCGGCAGATTGTCGAGCACAGGCGAAACATAGCCTATCCGGCGCCCTGCAACTTCCTGCAGCATCTGGCGGAGATGGTCAGTTTCCTCTCCCGGGCAGCCAATCAAAAAAGTGACGTTACGCTCACGCAGTAATCCCCCCACACTCGGCAACTTGGCAAAGGGAAAGGCTGCCTTAGCCAGCGCGTTCTCCACGTTTTCGCTGTCCGGTCCGGTTACGATTGCCAGCAGCATTCTTTGATTGGTTTGAGCGTTTTCAGACATGAGCGTGCTCCCGTTTCATATTATCTATTTTAGCTTAAAAATGGATTCAATCAAACCAATTAACCACCATATCTTCAAGATCGTCCATATCCACTTCTGTTTCACTCACAACCTTGCCATAAACTGAGCCGCCGGCTTTGCGGGTGGAGTCCCGGTTGCCGGTCTTCAACGGATGCCACCAGGGCAGGTCTTTGCCTTCGGATACGAGGTAGTAGGCGCAGGTTTTGGGCAGCCAGTCGATATGATAAACCAGCTCAGGAGTCAGCAGAATGCACTCAGGCACGTTCTCGTGGCGGTGTTCATAGTCAGTACACCGGCAGGTTTCCATATCCATGTAGCGGCAAACCACATTGGTAAAACGGACGCCGGGAACGCCAGGCTCACGCAGCTTGAACAGGCAGCACTTGGAACAACCATCGCAAAGCGCCTCCCACTCTTCGTGGCTCATGTCCTCCAGTTTTTTGTGCAGCCAATAGTCTTTTTGCATCTCAGTCCTCACGTTCCGGAAATAGATCTGGATTCACGAAAGGAATCAGGGCTAACTTGACTGCTTCCGCGTAGAACTGGCTGCGCCTTACCCTGTTATCGGTTAGCAAACCTACTCCACCGTTCTCTCGCTTGGAACCAGACACCCCAAAGACGAGGTCATCGGCATCCCCAAGCTCCATCCCCTGCCGGATCAATTCGCAGATCGCCTTGGGCAGCTCGTAGCTGGCTGAGCGTGCTCTGCCTGCTTGCTTCCTGCCCAACACCACCACCCAACAATAGGAGAGGTAAGCATCAGGCTCGCCTGTCACGGGCTGCAGCCCACCCTCGATGCCGAGCCAGAAGTCCGCAACGGGGTCAAGCTCGCGTGCGGCTTTGGCGCGATTGGTTGCCCCCAATAGCGTTTCAGCATCGCTTAATGGCTGAGCGCTCACACCTGAAGGCACAGTTACCGGTTGCACCTCGAAGCTTACTTCGGGGAAAAAGCTCGTAAACGCGAGGCTCACAGCTTCCAGTTTGGCTGGGTTCTCTGAGCCGACAACAATCCGCATCTCGCTCACAGTCCTGCACGCTCTTTCAGGACGCCTTCCAGGCTGACCATCAAGTTCTCAACCTCCACGCGAAGCGCTTCTGCCTCAGCCACGAACGCCCGGGCGTCTGGATCCTGCTCGTAACCCTGCAAGTTGATCTTCACGTTCAAGCGTGCAGCTTCGAAACCTGCTTTGGCAAGATGCGCGCCAGCGGCGGCATCCGAAATGCAATTGAGGTTGCCAATTTCTGCCATCCGCAGGGTCATTTTGAGCACCGCCACGCAGTCGCGCGCCGTTTCAAGTGGAACCTGTGCGGCATAAAGGCTGGCTACGCGAATAGCTTCGTTGCGGGCAGCGATCTGAGCGTCATCTGCCTTGGGCAGACGCCGCGCCACCAAAATACCGTCGAAGGCTTCAGCGTCGTGCTGGATCGCCTCGGTCAGGCGTTTTCGCAGCAGCTCGCCCTCTTCGATCACCTGCCAGCTTTCGGCCTCTGCCGCCGCGTACTTGGGCTTGCCAACCGTCAGGCGTGCCACCATCAGCGCCAGTGCGGCCCCAAGTGCAGCGGTGTGGGCTGCTGCCGAACCTCCCCCAGGCGCCGGCGTCCCTTCCGCCACCAGGTCAATGAAATCGGCCTTGCCGCTTGCGCTTGCCTCCCCTTCTTCATCAAACCCAAACAGCCGGTTCTCAAGCAGTTGCTCGTTCTCAAAGCCATCCATCTGCATATAATAGCGGGCGGCGTTTACCATTGCCTGGGAAGGCACCAGCCCGACAATCTCCGAATGGTGAATGCCCACGCCGTAGCGCTGCGCCTCACGCCGGATAAACTCGGTCACCTGCGCCATCGGGGAACGATGGAAATTGGTCAGATTCATCGAAACCTGCGCCAACCCCTCCACCAGAACCCCCATACCCTTCACGTAATGGAAACCGCCGGAGGAGTTGCGCACGCGTCGGGCAATCTTCTGGGCGATGCTGACATCAGGCGTGTTGAGGAAGATGTTATACGCGATCAGCGGCTGCCTTGCCCCAATCACGGTCGCGCCGGCTGGTCCCAACCGCCTGGGTCCCAGGTCGGGTTCACGGTAGGGATCCGTTGCAATTGCTTCCTTGATGCCCTCAAATTCGCCGCGGCGGATGTCTTCCAGGTTCACCCGGTCCTGCCGGATGGCTGCGTCTTCATAGAAATATACCGGAATATCGAGCGTATCTGCCACGCGCTTACCCAGCCGACGAGCCATTTCAACGCATTCCTGCATGGTCACGCCCGCAATCGGCACAAACGGCACCACGTCCGTCGCCCCCATCCGCGGGTGTTCACCCTGGTGATGGTTAAGGTCTATCAACTCCGCGGCTTTCGCGATGCCAAGGTAGGCGGCTTCCTCAACCGCTTCCGGCGTCCCAACAAAGGTCAAAACGGTGCGATTATGATCCACGTCGGAATGCCTGTCCAGCACACGGACGCCATTCACGCTCGCGACAGCGTCGATGATCGTGTCAACCACTTCCGGTCGGCGAGCTTCTGAAAAGTTAGGAATGCATTCAACAATTCTTGGGGGCATGGTTTCTCCTTCAATCGCAATGCTTTATTATAACAACCCCGGCAGGGTTTATCAAAAATCCGAACGAGTCTGTGTTTGTCCAAAAATAATGCCTGTTTATGGCTGATAAATCCAAACTACTCTCATAATATCTTTAGAACTGCTTGACATATGTTTACAAAAGTTGTAATATGTATATATAAATTTACGTATTCCCGGAGGCACCCATGTCCAATTTACCAATTCGTTGCCCAGTTTGTCAAGGTCCTATGAACGTGCTGGTCTATTACTGTCCTGAGTGCGATGTTACCGTTGAAGGAGAGTTTGTTCCCGAGGCGGATCCGCTCCACAGGCTCAGCGATGAACAGCGCAACTTCCTCCTCACCTTCGTGACTTGCGAAGGAAAACTCAATCGCATGGAAGAAGTCTACGGTCTCTCCTACCCAACTCTCAGGAATCGTTTACTCGACCTAATCCAGTCTCTGGATTACACCCCTAAACACGTGTAGAAAATTTTTCGTAAGAATCATTTAGCGGCTGTCTCAGCCGCTATTTTGTTTTTCCAGCGAGAAACGTAAAAGGCTGGTCAAAATTCGGCCAGCCTTTTCGTTTATTCATTTACTGCTTCGGTTTAGTACATCCCACCGCCCTGGGGCATGGCCGGAGCCGCGCCTTCGGGAGCGGGGATATCGGTGATCAGAGCCTCGGTGGTGAGGATCATGGCAGCGATCGAAGCTGCGTTCTCGAGCGCGCCGCGGGTGACCTTGGCGGGGTCAATCACGCCGAGCTGGACCATGTCGCCGTACTCTTCGGTCAATACGTTGAAGCCGATGTGGCGGTTGTTCTCATGAGCCTGGCGCTGGCGGACGTTTTCCACGACCACAGAGCCATCCTTGCCGGCATTCTCGACGATTTTCTTCATCGGAACGGTCAGGGCGTTGCGAACAATGTTGATACCGATCTGGGCATCTTCCTG
>Ga0209203_1003370_pt1 | contig 9956 bp, 15 predicted proteins | sample AD_UKC109_MetaG_FD_184423 | JGI IMG/M metagenome (GOLD analysis project Ga0209203, IMG submission 184423) | Active sludge microbial communities of municipal wastewater-treating anaerobic digesters from Hong Kong - AD_UKC109_MetaG (SPAdes)... | ecosystem: Engineered > Bioreactor > Anaerobic >...
AATTTTTAATGTTTTTTGTTTATTAGTATTACTTAGTAAACAGTAAACTATTATTTATAATCATTCTAAAGACTAAAATAGAGAGAGTACCCAGTCTTTTATTAGTTCCCAGTTCTCAGAGATGAGGTAGAATAAAACCAGAGGGGGGAGGATAACTAAGGCTACTAAGAGGGTATCTTTTAGCCTTTTTTTTGGGTCGGAGTAGTAGCCTTTATAATTCATTCTTTTCTATTAATATGATTGTTAACATTAATATTTATTAATGAATTACTAAAATAACATTTTTATAAATAAACATATTAATAGTATCCCAGAACTATAAAACTATAGAACTATAGAACTATAGTTTAAGTATATCCTCCCTGGGGGAGGCAAGGGCAAAAGGATATTTTGGAGCTGTGCGGAAAATTGTCCGACATTGCCATACCTTGCCCCTCTTATTTTTTCTCCCAACGTTTTTAATAAAAAATGGGGAGCCGAAACGATAGTGAGAGGCTCTCCCTTACTTAATACTCTTAATAGTATTAATAATATACGAAAAATTGGGTATTGATTACTAGATAATTGAGGGCTGTTTTTGCAACTTTTAGTTAGCACTTTTGCAACTTTTAGTTAGCACTTTTGCAACTTTTAGTTAGCACTTTTGCAACTTTTAGTTAGCACCTTTAGTGTTTACTTGTGTTACTCTGTTTACTGGGGCACAAAATATTTATCTGGGTTTAGGTCTAGTATATCTACTGTAGCCGTCCTCTCATATCCTTTTAAATATCCTAGTTCCTGAGCCGTGCTATAAGCCTCATCCAGTATTTTTATAGCCCTCCCTCTATTCCGCCTGTATATTGTTTCTGGCATCTTTAGAGCCTGAGCCATATCCTCCCAACTAAGTTTAATAATATTGGTTTTTTTGTCTTTATGGTATCGGTTGTATCTCCTTATTTGCTCATATTGATAGCGTAAAAATAGAAGTAACCTAAAAGTATAACTAGAGGCTCTTTTTTTACCTACCTGTTTTTGTACTTCCTCCCTCCAGTTATGAGGTATAAGTAAAAAGTAGTTATTTACTTGGTCTAAGAATATAACAGAGGGTTCTATCTCATAGTATTTAAACTCTTTGGTTTGCTCATCTTTTACGGTTTTAACCTTAAATAAGGTATCTATAGCCGTTACCTCCTCTTTTTTGTAGTTTCCTGTTTGGTCTCTCTCTGGTTTTCCGTTTTTATCATAGGAGAGCCTTATCCAGTAGAAACAAAATTGAGTAGAGCCTAAAAAAGTAAGAGCCTCTAGCCCTCTTTGTGCTAAACCTCTATTATTATCGTCTATCCCTGCTATTCTTAGAAGTTCCCTTTGCCCTATTTGTATTCTGGGTATCTCATCTACATTTTTGTAAGCCTGTGGGAGGTGCTCAGTATGGTTTATTTTAGAGTACTCCCTCACTACCTCCGCCTTTTTTTTGCTCTGGGTATTCCCTTTATAGTTGGTATCGGTAAAGGCTTTTAATATCCCCTCCATTATTTTTAATTGGGTCTCGTTTAGGTCTATTCCGTACTTATCTATCTTACTTACTACCTCTATTCCAAACTTTCTACTAAACTCTGTAGGTATAGTATCGGAGAATAAAGAGAGTTGGGTCTGTTTACCAAACATCTGGTTAACGGAGTGAATACCTTGTTTTATCAGTTCTGGGCTTTCCGTTTTTTCCTCCCTAACTACCTTAGGTTTTACTATTCCTTTGCTCATTATTCCAACGGTTTAAAACTTTCCTCATACTCTGAATTTAAAAACTCCTCATCTGGTGGGGTCTCGTTAAACTCTGGGTAAACCCAAAACTTAGAGAGTAGTTCCTCTTTGAGTTCAAAGTTTTTTTCTTTAAACTCGTTTAGTTTATCCCTCAGTTTATCCTCCCCTAAAAAATTAACCTCTCCCATAAAGTAACGTTTATTGAATATTGGGAGAGGGGGCTGGGTAGTATTGAGAGCCGCCTCAACATCCTTTAACATATCCCTATAAGTTTTAATCTCATAGGTATTTCGCATAAATAACCGTACCGCCTCTATCATAGCCCTAGCCTGTGAGAGGTGCTCCTTAGCCCTATTAGATACTATTCTTATAGCCTCCTCTAGGTTTGAGCCCTCTACCTCCTCCTCTTCTTTTCGTCTTATTGCGTCCAGGTCTTTACTTATTTTAGGTCTCTTTTTCCTCCTGTCTGTAGTAAACTCTACAAAACCCTCGCTATCTAGTATTACATCCGTCCAGAGCCTAAACCTCCTCTTTACTAGTAAATCTCTAATTTGCTCCTTTGTGGGCTCATCCTTTACGGTGTAAATTATCTGGTTAAATACCTCCTCCTCATTCTTATACTCTAGCCAAAGGAGGGAGAGCCCTTTAAGAGTTTCAAAACTGTTTTGGTATAAAAATATCATATTCTGGAGGCTGGGGAGGTAGTACCTTATAGCCCTCTCCTGGTCTGCCATTTTATTAAACAGTTTTATCTCATATTCACTTTTAAAACTCTTAAATAGTTTATCGTTTTCCGCCTGTGTTATGGGAGATTTTTTCCCGTAAGCACTAGCAGCCCTAAACTCAACTATTAGGCTCATTCTCTGTTTCGGAGAGCCTTTAAGGAGTAGTTTGTCTATGTTTCTAGTTCTCATCTCTCATTAATATTTCTATTCTCTGTAAACGTTCCTCCATATCAGTAACCTCTATAGCCTTTAGTACGCTATTAAGGATATAAGCCTCCTTATACGCTTTAGTCTCCGTTATCTCTCCACTCTGGTATTTTTTATAAACCCTTAGGAGCAGCCTCTTTATATCCTTTGCCTCTATATCGGTAAACATAGTAATATGAGTAAACAGTAAATTATTAGACTACTTTTAGTCTTTTAACATTCTGGGGGGCTGTGAGCCCTCCTATTATCTCTCTATCCAGTTTCTCCTCCAGTATCTCCTCAGAGGTCTTAAATCTAGGCTCTACTACCTCCTCTTTTACCTTATCGGAGTACTTTAAATAGAGGTCTAGTAGTTTATCTGTAGGTACGTCTGAGAGGTTTCTCTCCTGTAGTTCCTCTGAGAGCCTAGCCACAATCTCCCCAAACTGTTTAAGCCGTGCCTCCTTAAATAGGTAGTAGGTTTCATAGAGTGCCTCTAGTTCCATAGCCTTATGGTTGCTTATCTCCTCCTGTAGTTCTTTACTCCAGTCTATAAGGGTCTGTTTAGCCTTGCCTAGCTCTTTGGCTATTTTTTCAAAACTCATCCCCTGAGCCCTCAACTCTATAAACCTCTGTTTAACGTCTAGTAGTTCCATATCAGTAAACTTTTTGTGCCTCTAGTATAACGGAGTAGGGAGCCTTACAATGGTTCGCTATCTCCCTTAGTGGAGCCCTGCCTAGCTCTATCCCTGTGGAGGTATCTAAATCGTATTTAAAAAACAATGTTTTTAATATCATTTGTTCTTTGTTTAGGGGAGTGGTCTCTTTCCGGTTCGTTACCCATTCCTCCGGGAGGTTAAACTCAGAGGGGTCTATTTTTAGGAGGTCGCTATAATTCTTAGTAACAGAGAGGAGGTAGTATAAATAAACCTCATATCTAAATAAGTTAGCACTATCTACTAAATGATTACTATAACCTATCCCCTCCTCATCGGTTGGGCTCTGGCTCTCATCTATCGTTAACTCCCAGAGCGTACTCCCGTCCTTTATCTGGGTCTTTAGGTGTTTCTCTACTAGCCTTAAATACATCTCACTACCTACTATCTCATCCGTATAGCCTGCCTCCACTATCTCCGCTATTTTACCCCAGTCTATAGGGTTATTAAGTAAACCCTCTGCCTCCCTGTAGCGTTTAAGATATTTCTCTATAGAGTTAAAGTAGATATGTTCAGAGTAACCTAGTACCTCCAGCCATTTGTTAAGGTCGGAGAGGTCTTTTATCCCTATTATCTGTTTATCCTGTTTACTCATATTATTCTGTTTACTGGTTAATCTCTAAAAGTCTGAGTATAGTTTCTACCTCATCTATTCTTACTTCTAAATATTCCTTTACCTTAGCTGGTAAATAAGATAGTTTGCTCTCTCTTACTAACTGCTCCAGTCTCTCCTTTAAAATCGTTTCTATATCTTTTCTCATTATACCTGTTTTAACTTCTGTAATGTAAAGTTTATAGAAGTAGGGTTAATTATTCTCTGTTTGTTGAGGTTCTACTCCCCCGTTTAGAAATCTCTTTATAGAGTTCTCTGTAATTAGGATAGGTCTCCCTACTCTTTGTCCTTTTAGTTTGCCCTGCTTAACATAGGCTCTAACTGTTTGGGGAGTTATTCCTAGCGTCTCCGCTGTCTCCGCTATGGTAAATACTCTTATTCCCTCTATCTCTCTCATAGTGCTACTTATTTGGTATGGGTTTAATTTTTCCGTTACTGGTCTCATATCTCTCTACATAGTCCTTTAGGGCTCTATGTATGGTTTCCTTTATCTGTTCTCTCTCCCAGTAGGCTAGGGCTTTTACTTTGGCTAGGAGTTCCTCCTTTACTATAAACGTGGCTCTGGTCTCATCGTTTTTAGTTCCCTCCTGTGAACTCTTCTCTGGTTTGCGTTTAGTAGGGTCTTTAGGTCTCCCCCCTTTGCTTTTTATAGGTCTAGTATCTCCCAGTAGGTTGGTAAATCCTCCCTTAAAATCTTTTTTACTCATAGCGTTTTAGGTTATGGTTTGTACTCTTTTAGTATCTCCTTAACTAGGTTTAGGTAGTCCTGAGCCCCTGTGCTGTTTTTATCGTATCTGAATATATCTACTCCTTTGGCTGGGGCTTCTGCTAGGGCTATGTTATCCCTTATAACGGTCTTAAATACTTTGCCGTCTAGGGTCTCCCTTATGCTGTCTGCTACATTCCTATTTAGTACTTTCCGCCCGTCAAACTTGGTTATAAAAACCCTGTCAATCTGTAGCCCTACTTTTACTATAGCCTCCCTGAGGATAGAGTAGCCTTTAAGGGCTAGATACTCCGCCTCTATGGGTATAAATATAAGGTCGGAGGCTACAAAACTATTTAGGGTTAACAGTCCTAAGGCTGGAGGGCAATCTATTATAATAAAATCATAGTTAGCCTTTATGGGTTCTATCAGTTTTGAGAGGATAAACTCCCTCTTAAACTCTCCAGAGAGCTCTATCTCCGCCTTAATAAGGTCTAAAGAGGAGGGTATAACGTGGAGTTTATTATCTACCTCAACAGGGAGGAGTTCTCTCTTTCCTGTCAGAGCCTCGTAAACAGTCCGCTCTAGCTCTACTATCCCTAAACTCTGCGTTAAATTAAACTGAGGGTCTAAATCTACTAGTAGGGTCTTTTTGCCCTTACTGGATAGCCCAGCCCCTATATTGATAGCGGAGGTAGTTTTACCTACTCCTCCTTTAAAATTTGCTAGTGTTATTACCTTAGTCATATTCTCGTATTTATTAAAACCCTATTCCGTGTTTATTACTTATTTTGCCTGTGTTTCCGTCAAAACTTAAACAGTCCTCTAGCCCTACTACTCCGCCTCTGTTCTTTAGTATCTTTGTGTAAATTGTATTAGGCTCGTTTAGGCTCTTACCGTTTATCTCCCTCATCTCCCCAGTAGTGGCTCCTAGAGGTAAAAAATTGTTATTCCAGAGCCCTACTATTAGGTTTGCTATCCTTTCAATATCTCCAGCCTCTCCTATTTTGGTAGGGTGTAAAAGAATATGATTTGTAACCTCTCTATTAAACTGAGCCCCTAGAATTATAGGGAGCCCTGTCTCTACTGCTAGGTCTTTAAGGTCTAAACATATCTCTTTGAGTTCCTCCTGTCTGGAGTTATACCTCCCCTCCCTTTTGCGGAGTAGCTGCATGTAATCAATAAAAACCCCTCCTATATTGGTGTTTCTGTGGAGGTATCGTATAGCCTCTATTAGCCCCTCTGAGGAGTACTCTGTATAGTGGATATTTAGCCTCTGGGTATCTATAAACTCCTTAAAAAACCTATCCCTCCCTGAGTGAAAGTCTGAGCCCGTTTTAAAATACTCATCGGTTCCCTGAGAGTAAAAGCTCTTTATACTCCTCCTGTTGTTTCTACTGAGGTCTCTCTCTATGTAGGTATTTAGCGTATTTATTAAAATACTATCTCCGTCCTCCTCATAGCTGAATAAATAAAACTTTTTATCTGGATAGGCTAGGGTAGTATTTAGGAGTAGATTTACTAACATAGTCGTTTTACCGTGCGAAGTAGGAGCAGCAAAAATACTAATAGCCCCAGAGGGTAGTAGTAACTCCTCCTCTGCTATCCTATACCCTGAGTTTAGGCTGTCTGGTTTGTTGGCTAGTCGTTCCTTTATACCCTCTTCTCTTATAGGTAGAAGTAGCCTAGAATATTCCGCCTCTTTATCCTTTTGTTTTAACTGTTTACTCTGTTTACCCAGTAACTCCAGAGCCTTATTTACCTCTCCTTTTTTGTTGAGGTCGTTAACCTCTGCTAGTAGTTTATTAAACTCTCTACTCTGAGCCTCTCTATCCTCCTTATATTTGAGTTTATCTACTGTAGCCTCTAGGCTCTCCTTAGAGATATTATAGGGCTCCACAATCTTTAAAAACTTATCTATAAAGAGGTCTTTATCTACTGGGTTTTTTATGCTGTGGGCCGTGATGGTAACCTCTTCTAAAAAGTCCTCTATATCCTTAGAGGTTAACTCCCCTTTATCCGTCTCCCTATTTGCGTACTGGCTTAGGATATTCTGGAGCCTATACTCATAGTCTTTTACTGCCTTGCTAATAGCCTCCTGTAGTGCCTCTACTCCGCTCTCCTTTATTAGTTCGTCTGGGTCTTTTATTCCCTCTGGTAGGGTAGCCACAAATATAGGGAGGTCGGTCTCTTTGTTGAGGAGGGCTAGGGCTCTGAGAGTAGCCTCCCCCCCTGCTTTATCGTTATCCAGTAGAAGAGTAAACCGTTTAGCCCCTCTCTTTATTGCCTCTTCTATCTGGGTCTTATTTATAGTAGTGCCTCCCAGAGCCACAATATTACTTAGTCCTTTTGCCTCTGCTATTAGAGCGTCCAGTAAACCCTCTACTATTACCAGGTCTTTATCTCCTCTAATAGCCTTTAGGTTAAATAGTATATCGTCTTTTTTTAGCCCAGTGGAGTAGTAATATTTAGGCTCTATACTCTGGATAGTTCTAACTATAAAACCTCTTATTTGTCCGCTTGCCTCCCTGTAGGGTATAGTTAAAACGTGGGTCTCCCCTATTCCTTTATGAAGTTTTAGAGCCTTGTTTGCCTCCTCCTCACTATGTTTTTTTGTCTCTGTAAGGTATTTATAGAGTTTATCCTGTGAGGGTATAAATCCCAGTTCCATAGCCTCTATATCCTCCTCTGAGTACCCTCTCCCCTGTAGGTATTCCTTAACCGCTTTAGCATTGGGAGAGGTCTTTAAACAGTAACTAAAATAACCCTGAGCGTCCTCCCTTACTTGTGCCTCCGTCCTTTGGGCTGTATAGTCTATATCTGTCTCTAGTTTGGGGAGGGCTACTCCTGAGAGGTCGGAGAGTTTCTCTAGGGTCTCCTTATCGTTTAGCCTATCCCTCTCTTTTATGTAATCGTAAATACTCTTTACCTCTCCGCCCTGCTCCAGAATACAATAGGGAGCCTTAGCCGTTACTATGGTCTTATCTGGTCTGCTATGGTCGGGGTCGGTTCCGTCCATTTTAAGAGGGCTCCTCCAGTCGTTCCTACACTCCTTAAACTTTAGTTCCGGGAGGGCTATATCTATCCTAGTAAATAGGCTAGGGTAAACCTCATAGTTTAGCCAGTCCGTTATTTTGCTCATATTATTCTGTTTGCGCTATTAAATAGTTTATATCCTCCTCTATTTCGGCTATTTTGTTTAGTGTATCTACTGGGAGGTCTTCTATTCTACTTATACCTCCTGTTTTAGCCTCAATATAGAGTTCAATTATATTATTAAACTCCATATTCCTTAGCTCTTTTAGTAGGTCTTTATGTTTAATCATAGTTTACTGTTTATTTTGTTTACCCATATTACTAAAAAGGAGTAGAGCCCCTAAGGTAGTACCTTCTAAAACTCTCCTCTAGTATCTCATTTTTTACCATTAAATTAAACCCTGCCTCCGCCCTCTCCCTGCCTACATTGGTTTTTTTATCTATGAGGGCTAGTACCTCCTCTTTGCTGTAGTTACTCTCCTTATCCAGTATCTCTAAGGCTAGGCTATCTATAGTTATTTTTGTTTGTTTTTTTGCCTCTGGGGCGACTATCTCCGCCCTTTCGGGTATAAGGTCTAAAACCTCTACTAAGGTCTTTATATTTGAGTTTTTCGCTATCATTCTGGAGAGAGCCTCCTCCGCCTTAGTTATGGGAGTTCTTAAAGGTCTCTCCGCTGGCTTAGGAGTAGCCTCTACCCTACTCCCTTTTAGAGAGAATTTATTTACTTTGGCTATATTGGTAGAGAGTAGGCTCATTCTATTGTATTTCTACAGTTATTTACTGTAAATATTCTATCTCATCTATAAAGGCTAGACTATCTCCCAAAGATAAACTAAAGAGGTGTAAATCATAAAAAACGCTATCTATACTACTCCTCCCTGGTAGGGAGGCTATCTCCCCCCAGGTATCTACTACCTCTATCCCTGTAGCCTCGCAAATATAGAGCCCCTCCTCCGCCTCTTTAAGGTTTAAAACCTTTCCTATCAACTCTGGGGCTCCATTCAATACCTTTATTTTAGTTATCTGTTTACTCATATTACTGGGTTTACATTAAACTATCTATTAACTCCTCTGGAGCGTTCTTTATTCTCATCTCCTCCGCTATGGTATGGGTGTAAATCTGGGTAGTAGTGGGGCTGGAGTGCCTTAGTACTCCCTGAGCGTCCTCTATCCTCCCCCCTGCTCTTAGTATGTTAACCGCTGTAGTGTGCCTTAGGCTGTGGGCTGTAAACTCTTTACTATCCAGTCCTATAGCCTTTAGCCCGTCCTTTACTATTCCGCTTATTGTTCTGGTAGTGAGTGTAACCCCTTTTGAATTATTGGAGGTAGAGGTAAATAAAGGCTCTCCCCCTTTTGCCATTGGTCTAGTGGCTAAGTAGTCTCTTATAGGCTGGTAGGTCTTATCTGTCAGTATTACAAAACTATCCTTACTATCCCTGCCTTTCCCGTGCACCATTAAAACCCTTTTACCTCCCTTAAAAACTATATCCTCTATGTTTGCCCTGCTTACTTCAATGGTTCGGAGCCCAGTCCTAATAAGGAGGTTAACTATAGCGAAGTCTCGTTTAGCCCTGTGTTCAAAGTACTGGAGTAAATCCTTTCCGCTCTCTGGAGTGAGAGCCTGTTTTAAAAACTGTTGTTTACGTCTAGGAGTTTTTACTCCTTTGGCTACATTGGGGTAAAATTTATTTGCCTCCGCCCATTCGTAAAACTTTCTAACTACAGTAATATAGGAGCCTACTGTCAGAGGGCTTAATCCCTCATCTAGGAGAGCCTGTTTATAGTTTAGTATCTCTACCCTAGTAACGTGGGAGAGGTCTATCTCCTCCTTTGCTATCCAGTCAAAATACTGCTTTATGGTTCTACTGTAGAGGGCTCTGGAGGAGGGTTTAACGTCCTGAGCGTTTATAAAATTGGCTACTATCTGGGAGAGGGTAGGCTCTGCCTTGACTATCTCCGCTGTCTCTAGTTTTGCTATTTGTCCGCTCATAGTAGTTTAATGTTTACTAATTACTAAGAGCAAATATAGTAATACTATTTAAATAATAAACTACATTTTTAATAAATTTTTAATGTTTTTTGTTTATTAGTATTACTTAGTAAACAGTATACTATTATTTATAATCATTCTAAAGACTAAAATAGAGAGAGTACCCAGTCTTTTATTAGTTCCCAGTTCTCAGAGATGAGGTAGAATAAAACCAGAGGGGGGAGGATAACTAAGGCTACTAAGAGG
>Ga0209203_1003373_pt1 | contig 9951 bp, 8 predicted proteins | sample AD_UKC109_MetaG_FD_184423 | JGI IMG/M metagenome (GOLD analysis project Ga0209203, IMG submission 184423) | Active sludge microbial communities of municipal wastewater-treating anaerobic digesters from Hong Kong - AD_UKC109_MetaG (SPAdes)... | ecosystem: Engineered > Bioreactor > Anaerobic >...
TGTAGGCCCCCTTCGCACTCCCCGGAAGAGGGGTGCACACAAGGAGGAATCCGAAGAAAAAAAAGCACAAAATTGAAAAGAAAACGTTTTTAGGCACTCCCAGATCCTCCCGAATCACCTACGGGCACCACCCCTTCTGCAGGCGTTTTTTCAAGATATTCACAAATTTCTACGACCATACGCATACCGTAGCACTTCTGGAATATCCCATCAAGCGGAATGAAAGCATGTCGTCCTCCGCGGCAAAAACTTTCCGCCCCCGGATCTTCGAAAAACATGAGAACGGCGGCATTCTTTCCCGGAATACCGCCGCCGCAAAACGATTCTATCAGAGCCTAAAACCTCCCGCGTTATTCCAGGTCAGGGCGCCTCCTCCTCCGGGGAAGCGGAAAAGGCCAGCTCCGCCCATCGAGCGGTCAGCTCCTCATGACGGGCCATCTCCTCCGGATCGGGCTCCACGGTAGCCAGGGTTATCTCCAGACGATCCAGCCCCGCAAGGGCAAGTTCCAGGTAGCGCATTTCCGCAGAAGCCTGCAGGCCCTGAAGAACGAGAGGAACCATCTCCGCAAAACCACTTTCCCGAATCAGGGGCACCCAGGGTCCCTGGGGATCGAGTAGAAGCTCCAGGGTTTTTCGCAGCTCCTTTCCGTCGAGGTGCAGAAGCCCCGTAAGATCCTCCCTCCCCAGAAGAGCCTCCAGGGAAAGATTTTTTTCGGGAGCTTCCCCGAGAGATTCTACGGAAAGAGAGCCCAGGAGAAGAAATCCCTTACGGAATCCCACCGTAACATCCCAGGGATCGGAAAGAGAGAAAAGCGGATTCCACGAAGGCATTTCGGGAGAATCGAAAGAAAGCCCGCTCTCCTGGACGATTCCCTGTACCAGGGGAACAAGCTTTTCAAAAGCCCCCTCCTCCCCGGAAAGATAGAGATGCGCTCCGGGAACAGGAATCCCCATAGCCCGGCTCTTGCCTCCGATTACAAGTCCCAGGGTCTGCAGAACTCCCAGAAGTGTTTCATCGTCCACTCCCATGGCAGCAAGTTCTTCTAGAATCCCCGCTGCGGAGGCCGCATTTTCATCTCCTCCTGCGGCGGCCTCCCGAAGAGCCTTCAAAGCCCCTGCATCCAGGGGAATTTTTCCCATGGCCACCAGCAGAGGAGAACCTCCTCCGAGAAGAACTTTCTCCTCCGGAGCCATGGGAGACCATCTCTTTTCTCCTTCCGGAAGAGGATAGGCCTGGGCAACATTGCTCCGTCCCGAAAGATTCCAGCCCTTCTCCGAAAAAGAAAGCCCCAGCTCGAAGGTCAAGGCCTGCGTCGGTTCTCCGAAAAGTCCTGCGGAACCCTCCCGGAGAGCTTCTCCGAGAGAGCCGTCATCGTGGAAACGGAAAAAAGTCTCCTCCTCCAGGAGCCGGGAAAGGGATATGCGCTTAGCAGGGTCCTCCAGGGCTTCTCTGCAGGAAATCAGATCCTCGGGAGAAAAGCCCACCAGAAGCAGATCCTTTTCCACCGAAAGAAGCACCAGGGCCATTCCCTGGTGAATCACGCCGTAGGTCGTCTCGTCGAAGGGGACGAGAAAATAATCCGGGGAAAGAGGGAAATCCAGCAGATAATCCAAATCCCCCTCCTCTCCTTCACCCCGGGCGAGTTTTTCCAGGAGCGCTTTCTTATCCTCCCGGAAGGAAAGGGCGCCCTGAAGCGCAAAGCCTTTCTCGTCCCGCCCGAAAGAGAGGGAAAGGGACTGTACCGGCATTTTTTCCAGCCACGCAAGGGCAGGATTATCCAAAAACCCGGAAAGGCTCTGCAAAAACAGGGAATTTCCTATGCGCCGGCAGATCTCCCCCGCCTTCTCCAGATGAACCACCCCGTATATGGCGGTATCCGACCGGGGAGGAAGGGCCTGGAAAGTTCCCGCCTCCAGAGGCACTCCCGTAAAAAGAATCGCCCCCCACGCCACAAAGAAAATCCATTTTTTTACGTTCATCACGTCACCTTCTTCACTATGATTTACTGAGACTTGCTATAGCTTTATCCGCCCTGCGAGATCCTCTCTGCGGGAAATCCCAAGTTTGCGATAAATTTGGCGCACGTGAGATTTGAGGGTATTGTTGGTGATGGAGCAGGAAGCCAAAAGGGCCTTCCGGGATGTTCCCTCCAGCATGAGAAGAACGATTTCCGTCTCCTTTTTCGTGAGCCCGAAGGGCTCGAGCCGGAGACGTATCCGCAGCTCTTTCCGGGAAATTGCTCTTTTTCTGGAACCTTTGGAGGCAGGCCCCTCGGATTTGGACTCCCCGGGATCACCTCGCATCTCAATCCCTCCCCCCCTGGTCAAGGAAAATCGTTGCGGAGCCCCCGAAACTTCTGCCGGAAAGGCTCCGCTGCCTTGCCATACTATTTCTGAATAATCGCCTTTTTGCCGTAAGGCTCGATCTGCTCTTGGGGGAACTGATCCACTCTGGCATAGATGTACTGGAGTTTGGGAAGATCCTTGAACATGGAGAAGTCCGGAATGCCCTGGGTTTTCTGAAGGTTCAGGGTACGGAGCTTCGGCAGGGCGGTGATGGCTTCGGGGTTTTTCACGGTAGTGCTATCGAGATTCAGGATTTCCAGTTTCTCCAGGCTCGCGAAAGTAGCGAGATCCACGGGGCCCGTGATGCCTTCGAGAACGATCTCCTGAAGCTTGGGGCACTGGGCCAGGGGAGAGACGTCGGTAATATCCTCCCGAAGCAGTTTCAGCACCTTGAGGTTCGGCATATGCACCACATATTCCAGGCTATCCAGTTTGGAGAGCCCTCCCCGGAGAGACTCCATCTTGGTGAGTTTCTCCAGGGGAGAGTAATCCTCGAACTTGGTGGCGTAAATCCAGAGATCCTTCAACTCCGCGAGGTTTCCCACGGGGCTCATATCAGTAGCGGCAACGCCGTACAGGCTGAGGATTTTAAGCTTCGTCAATCCCTCAAGAGGGGAAAGATCTCCGGTCTTCACCATGTAGAGGCTGAGCTCTTCCAGCCCGGTCAGTTCCGCCAGCACCGAAATGTCCGTCACCGAAGATCCGTAAAGCCGAAGAACCTTGAGGGCAGTCTTGCCGCCGAGGGGGGAGAGATCTTCCACCGCCTTGGGCTGCATAAAGAACGACAGCTCTTCGAGCTGAGTCATGGGAGCCAGGAACTCCAGATCCGGGTACTCCACCTGCTTTATTTCGAGCTTCTTCATGGCGGTAAGAGCTCCCAGGGGAGCCAGGGTGGTAACCCCCTTGAGCCCATCCAGCTTGAGAAAGGTAAGCCCGGAAAGAGATGCCAGGGGGGAAAGATCCGTCAGATCTTTCGCCGAAGAGATTTCCATTCCCCCGAGGATATCCGCGAGAGGTGCAAGCTTGCTCAAATCTTCCACCGTAATAGCGCCGCTCAGCCGGAGGGGCTTTCCCTTGGCGATGTCCGGATCCTCCCGGATCATGGCAAGAAATTCCTCGGTAATGCCATCGGTAATCTTGGGGCCGAAGGTGGAACTCTTGGAGTATTTCGGATCCCCCGCAAAGGCGGAAAAGGAAAAAACGAAGAGCCCGAGAAGAACCAGGGAAATCGTGAAAAGGCCTTTTTTTCTGCGGATCATAAAAAATCTACCTCCTTGAATTTTTTCGATAAAGAAACGCCACGAGGATGCCGCAAAAACTTTTCTTCACCTCCCTTTCCAAAAATTTTCTTTCCGATTTCTCCCTCACCCTATCCGCAACAAGAGGAAAAATCTCCTACCCCGGCACGGCAAAAAGGGGTGGTTTTTCCCACCCCTTTCAAGGGTGAGCGTTCTCACCCCGCACAGTAAAACCTTGGAAAAAGAGATCCCCTCCGGTAAAGGCTATTCGAAAAGTTTTTTCAGTTCCCGGCGGTTGCTTACGCCGGTTTTGCGGTAGATGTTGCGCAAATGATATTTGAGGGTGTTCCGGGAAATATAGAGAAGGGAGCAGATATTCATGTCCTTGAGCCCCTTGAGAAGAAGAAGGGCTATCTCCGTCTCCTGCCGGGTAAGGCTCCATTGCACGAATTCCATGCGGAGCCGTGCCTCCTCTTCCCGATTCTCCGCTTCTTCCTCCCGAATCTGGGGATCCGGGAGATTCTCCGGTTTCGGAAGAAGCTCTTTTTCTTGCTTCCGGAGAGGAATCTCCCGGCCATCCCAGAGAGCCAGCATAATCAAAAGAAGGAAAAGCCCCACGAGAGACAAGGACGCCGGAGAAAACGCTCCCGGGGAGAAGAGAGCTCCCTCCTCCGGGAAAAGGCAGGCATGCCCCAGGGTCCCTGCGGAAATCATGAGAAAAAGCCCCCAGTGTATCAGGGCGGCTCTCCGGGTTTCCATCCGGGAGGCATAGCAGAGCAACAGCAGCCAGGCATAGAGATCGAGAAGGCTTAAACCCGCTTCGAGGAAAAGACGGGAAAGGCTCTTGAAAGGAGAGAAGGCAAACAGTAAAAAAGCTCCCGTAACCAGGGGAAAGGCTCCCCGGTAAAGATTGCACAGATTGTCCCGAGGATGATGATGAAAGGCGAAAGCTACCCCCAGGGCGGCAAAGGCCCGTATGCCATGGCTCGCCATATCCATCCGGGGAAGGGGCAGAGGAAAAAGAGCGGGCAGGAGGCTCAACAGAAACCCGTTGGCGGCGTAGAAGCAAAAGAGAAAAAGCGAGAGTCGCCAAAAGGGGATCTGCGGAAGGGGCATAGGAAGCGGCTCCTCCCGCACCTCCTCCATCACCAGAAACAGCACCGCTCCGAGAAAGGGAGCTCCCAGCAGAAGAAGCCGCAAATCCAGGGCCACCCCCAGGCGCAGAAAGAAGGCCGCCACGAGAGGAGAGAGGCCGAAAATTACCGCCACGTCCCGGGGAGCGAAGGTGCTCAAAAAAACCGCCCACTCTCCGAAGAGAAAAGCGGAACCCGCTGCGGCCAAGGCCAACCCGGCAATGGCGGGAACCCGGGAAAAACCCATGATTTCCTCCGACATGGCCCATGGAAAAGAAAGCATGAAAAAAGCCGCCACCACGGGAAACCCCCGGGAACTTCTTTTTGGAAATTTCCCCAACGAGATCAATCCTGCTCCAAGATAGGAGAGGGCATGGAGTGCAAGAAAAAGGGCTCCCGGATTTATTCCCTCGTAGTCTCGGACGGCAAAGCTCCGGAGAAGGCCGTAATCCAAGAAAAGAGATTCCATCCAGGCAAAGAGAAGCCCCATGGCCAAAAGCGCCGCAAAAGGTCGCATAAAACGCATGGCCCTTCTCCTTTCAACGGAAAGGTTGACTTGTCATGGATATTTCAAAAAATTCGAAACCTCCGAAGATATTCTACGCCAAATTCCTTCAAAACGAAAAGAGCGGGAAGTCCCTGGTTTTTTAAGGGATCTTCCCGCGGGAACGGAACCTTTTCCATATTTCCCGGATTGTTTCAGGATTCCCTTTCCATCAAGGGCAGGGAAAGTTCCACTTCCTGCGGGGAAATCCTATCATCTCCTCCGGGAAAATAGCGTTCTCGCACGGTTCCCCGGGGAGTGAGACCCTGGTGCCGCACCCAGCCGAGAAGGCCCTTCAGGGTTTCCGGAAGTGTTTCGTAAGAGCCCCGATGAAGTGCCGTAGCCATAAGCCCCCCGGGCAAAAGATCGGGGCAGTTTCCCTCTCCGGGAACGTGGAGAATGGCCTCCTTCGGCCCCTTCTCGATGCTGTAGACACAAAGAAAGGGCATTTGCGGAAGGGCCTCGGGAAATGCGGAAAAGAGATTTTCCGCCGTCCGCCGGGCCAGATCCCGAAGGGTTTTCCGCTCTCCCCGGAAGGGAGCGCTGCAAACCGGGAGCGGCTCCATCCGAAAAAGCCCGTATCGAGGAGCTTCCCACTCTTTTTCAAGGGAATCCAGCTCTCGAAGACACTCTTCCAAAGCCCGGATTTTTCGGCCCAGTCCTTGACGCTGCTCCTTTCCGAGAAACTGCAGTTTTTCATTCTCCAGCCCCTGCAGAATGCTCCGGATATCCTCCACGGAAAAATCCGCCCTCCGAAGCCGCAGCAAGAACCGAGCCTCTCCGAGCTGGGAGCTGAGATAACGTCGGTATCCCGTTTCGGGATCCGTATAAGCGGGCACGAGAATGTGCTGCTCCGCATAAAAACGGAGCATTCTGCAGGAAAGCCCGCTCAGCCGGGCAAACTGGCCGATGAGAAGAAGATGCGGAAGGGGTTCCGGAGAGATCACGGGTCCATCCTTCTCGCCTCTCCCTCTCCGGCAGCGCTGAGAAACTCCATCTCCTCGTCCGAAAGCTCTTCACAGGAAGAACCCTCCTCCGCCCAGGCAATCAGGGCTTCCCGAAGATCTTCAAGTTCCATTCGCCGGAGAGAGATACGGGACTCCTCTTTCTGCAACAATCTAAGCACTTCATGGAGCTTCCCCTTTGCCAAGGCTTCCCGGGTCCAGCGAGGGTCCAGGCCAAAGGAACGTAACATGTCGTCTGCAGGGTACATTTTTTTCCCTCCTCCGGGGAACGACTCTTTCCCGGAACAAGAGTACACTCTCACACAGTGAGAGAGTCAAGAACAAAATTCTACCTTTCCCTACGAACTATGGCACGAAAAAAAAGATTCTTCAACATGATGCAACGCCAAAAAAGGTACATTCTTTTTTACCGAGTTCGAGAGAGGCCTTTCGAAATCACGCCCCCCGGGTCAAAAGCTCCTTCCGAAGCTCCTTCCGGTTCGCAGAACCGATCTTTTTGTGGATTTTCTTCAAATGGCTCCGAAGGGTATTTCCCGTGACATTCAGCTCTTGGGAGATTTCTCCGTTTGAGTAACCCCGGGCCACCAAAAGGGCCACCCGGATTTCCTGGGAGGAAAGCCCCTCCCTGAGAAGTTGTAAATGCAGGAGTTCCTCCTCCCCGGGGACCGAAGACTTTTCAATCTCCTCTTCCTCGAGATCGTACCCCGCAAAACTCTCCGAAGAATCCCGAAAGAAGAAGCTCGAAAAAAAGAGCAATCCTATTCCCAGGAGGCTGGCGGTACGTACAAAGGGAACCTCCCCCCAAAAAGCGAGGAGCTCCATGATCTTCATGAGAAGAAGCCCGAGAAGAATGGACCCCATAATAATTCCCTGCCCCGTAGCAACCACCGAAAGGGCCCTTTTCCTTTTGGCCCGGGAACCCAGGTACAAAAGAATCGTAAAGACATAGGCCCCGAAAACGCCAAAACCCAGTTGCAGCAAAGCCAAGGGCAGAAAGGGGCGTCCCTCTCCAAGAGCTGCGAAGAGAAGAAACCCCAGCCCCACGAAGCCTTGTGCCCAGGGATACATGCCTCGGAGATCAAAACTGGAAAAACGATACAGCAACAATCCCATTCCCAGAGCTCCCAGGCTGTAAAGAGGATCCGTGAGCTTTTGATCCAGAATCATGGCAGGGCTCTGGCGTACCAGGAGTATGGAGAGAAACATGGCGGAGACCCCGAAAAAACAGAGTACCCGGAAGGCCAGCCGGGGAGGGAACACGAATCGCTCTCCGCTGCGAATCCTCTTCTTTCGAGGTTCTTCAGGAAATCCTCCGGGAGGAGTCCATAGGAAAGCCCCGAGAAAAGGAAGCAATACCGCCAAAGCGGTAAGGCACGAGGGAAGGAACAAGGGAATAAGAAGAATCACAAGGGTTCGGAAGGCGCAGGCGAAACCGAAGGAAAGAGCCTGGAGAGAAAAAGGGGCTCTCGAAAGGCGCCATTGCCAACAGGCCAGCTGCACCGCAGATCCCACCGCGGGAAGAGCCAGAAAAAGGATTTCCCCCACGAGAGACATCCCCCGAAGCCAGGAGCCCCAGGGAAGCCATGCCAGGGACATGAGTATCGCCGCTGCCCACACGCCCCGGCTCAGCCATTTTTCCCTGAAAAATTTCCCCCAGCGGGCCAGGGAAAAAAAGACAGCGCAAAGGACCAAACAAAAAAAGGCATACTCCATGTTGGGCCCCGGAAAAGGGCCTTTGGAAAAACGCGAAAAAAGAGACCCTTCCAGAACGGTAAGCCACTGCCAGAGAAGGATGGTTGCCAATCCGAGAACGCTTTTCACAAATTTTTCCCCCCGCTTTTTCTCTTTCTTCAAGCATACCATGGAATGACAAGAATCTCCTATCCATTGCCATTTCAAGGTTTAAAGGGGGGGTGAGAAAAATCACCCCTCCCTTGAAGGCTCTTTTCGGCTACTCTGTAGCCGTGTATTGAAAATCCAGATCCCTCTCGAAAGAGGGCGATAAAAAAATCCCTTCGGGCAAGGAGGAACCCATGCAAAAGCTGTCGAAAAAATTCCGGAAAAGATTCGTGAAGGGAGCGAACAAAAAGGGCTCTCATTTCCTTGCCTGGATTTTCGCTTTCACTCTCACGGTATCTTTTTCCGCCCCCCTCTTTTCTTCGGAACAAAGAGAGAACCCCGGAAAAACGACATGTCTTTCTCTGGAGGAAAGCATTCATCAGGCTCTCCGATGGCACCCGGAGGCACAAAAGGCAAGGGCTCTGATTGTCGTGGCTCAGGGAGATCTTTCCCTCGCCGAAACGGGAAACGAGGCCACTCTCGATCTTGCCCTTTCCTACAACCGCGAAAAGGTGCCGGCTCAAGACAATCCGGGAAACGCCTACGATACGGGAATCATCCTCTCCAAACCTATCTTCGACTGGGGGCGTACCGACGCAAAAACCCTCATAGCTCTTGAGAGCCTCGCTATTTCAAGGCTTCAGGAATACCGGACTCTCGAAAGTATCGTCTTCGAGGTGGAAAAAGCCTACTACAGCCTCCTTCGTGCCCGGTGGAACGCCAAGGTTCAGGAGGAAAATCTCTTCCGTTACGAAATCTATCTCGGAGAAGCCCGTACTTCCGACAAAGCCGCCCTGGAGGTGGAGGCGAGCAAGGCCCGGATAAGCCTGATTCAGGCGGAGGCGGCGGTGGAGGATGGCCGGGGAATTCTCTACTACAGCATGGGGCGCCCCCCATCTCTTTCCCTGGAATATACCGTCGAGGATGTGCAGGAGTACGAACCCATAGGGATTTCCTTTACGAAAGCCGTGGATCAGGCTTTTCTCTCCCGAGCAGATCTTCTGGAAGCCTCCAGGCGGATTCTCCGTACCGAGGAGGAACGCACCCTCATCGCCCGGGAGAACGCTCCATCCCTTTCGGTTCTGGGAAAATACAATATCGGAGGAAGCTCTCTTCACGAGGAGGATTCCTGGAGGCTCGGAGTGGAGCTGAAAATTCCTCTCTCCGACGGAGGTATCACCGCAGCCCGGCTCCAGAAAAACCGGGGGCACCGGGAGGCCCGGGAAGCGGAACGAAAGATGCTGGAAAACCATATCGTCCTCCGGGTAAAGCAGGCATTACTGGCCCTGGAAGAGGCCCAGAAGAGCCTCCACGTGGCGGAATCCGGAAAAATCCAGGCTGAGACAAGTCTTGCCCAGGCTCATGAGAAATACCGGGAGGGCACACGAAGCTCCCTCGAAGTGATGGATGCCATGAACGCCCTCAAGGATACCGCGCTGGATTTCAACCGGGCTCTCCACGCCTACTACACGGCACGAGCAGGATTGCGCTACGCCATGGGGCAGAGCCTATCCATGGAAATGCTGGGCCGGATAACTCCCGAAGAAAGCGGAAAAACAGCGGAATAAAGCACCTCGCCAAACATATCACCGAGCACATCACCGGAAAGGAAGGTGTATTTAGAAATGAGACATGTTCTTCTTCAGAAACCGTTCCATGCGTTTTTTATTTTCCTCCTCCTGGGGCTCGCTCTTCTCCTCCCCATGCTTCCAAATCGAGCCGGAGCCGCCGGAAAGAGCTGTTCCGGGCTTCTTTCCGAGGATCCCATGGTACGTATCATGTCACTTCCTCTCAGTGGAGATGTGGATGCCATCCTCGCCGGCATCAGCAGGGAAGTCTCCCGGGAAACCGGCCTGCCCCAGGAATTCATCACCTATTACTGGCAA
>Ga0209203_1003375_pt1 | contig 9946 bp, 13 predicted proteins | sample AD_UKC109_MetaG_FD_184423 | JGI IMG/M metagenome (GOLD analysis project Ga0209203, IMG submission 184423) | Active sludge microbial communities of municipal wastewater-treating anaerobic digesters from Hong Kong - AD_UKC109_MetaG (SPAdes)... | ecosystem: Engineered > Bioreactor > Anaerobic >...
ATATTTAACTGAGTCTGTTGTTCTTTGTTTTTTTGTATGTTTATCATGAAGAAATGGACATCCTTAATTGCTATTTCTCGTACATCCTTATTTGCCATTTTTTGTACATTGTAAGTTCCCGCTTACAAACCCCAATCTAATAATGAAACTTATTTCAATTGCCAGTTCTCTTTTACTTACATTGATTTTTATTCCTGTATCAGTCCATTGTCAAGAAATAGGTATTCCTCAGGGTTGGACCTTGATAGAAATATCAGAGTTGGGAAGCATAGGAATCCCGCCGACAATTGAATTGAGAGACGATGACTCGTTTGTTGCTTTATTAACTGACGAATTCAGGAATAGCTTAATTTCCCGAAAAAAGATCGAGATCATTAAACCTCAATTGACTTTGCAGCCAAAAGGCACAACAAAACTCAATAAGGATGCGGTTTCGAAATACTCAAGAATACTTATAACTGTTGATAAAGGTGATCAAGGTGAGTTTTTGAGTAATCGTGAAGTACTAGCTCTAACAAAATCCGAATTAGACCAACTGAATTCAATGTACCGCCAGAGTTTTGAGGCGGATGCAAAGAAGTTGGGCGAGGGAAAGCTTAAGCTGTTGGATTGGGAGACAATCAGCGTTGTCAAAATAAATGATATGGCCGCAATCAGGATTGCATATATGCGTCAAGCTATGAGCAATCCGCCTGTTTATGTTCAGACATACAATTTTCTCAATTATGACGAAAGAATTGAGATAACACTTAGCTATAGAGATAACGAAAAATATTTGTGGGCGGAGGATTTTGAAACATCGATAAACAGTTTCAGATATTTTAAAAAGCGGTAATACCATCCCCAACCTCCCCCTGCCCAAGGTCAGGTTAAGGTATCATTTATAACCCCAGAAGAGAGATCTCCATGTTGGATGGGGTATGGAGAGGGGCGTGGGAGGATCGTCGGTTTGGGCCAACCAGAGAAGGTAAATTTCAATTGAGTTCAAAAGTATTATAACCTAGAATTCATTAAATCTGGTAACAAGTCGTTTAAAATGACCAGACTCATAAGGTATTGTCCCGTGACCATGGAGGCATCGAGTCCCATAGCTTCTCTGATCTCGTATAGATTTTCCACAGTACGATTAAAGGGTTGCATAATGGAGACTTCCGTTTGATATAATTGTTATATTAGTGTACAGCATTGAGAAAGTTGAGATGGAAGAGATATTTAATTCTATAAGTAGAATTTTATCGGAAAAACCTGGTAATAGAATTGATTTTAAAAGACATATTGTTGCTGATGACGGGGAGGAAATTGATGGGATTGAATTATCGCAATATTATTTTCCAAAACCTGCTGAAATTATACTTTGGTTCTATGATAATACCAAACCCCTTAAAGATTATAGTGAAGATACTATTCAGCGCATTTACAAGAAAGTCAAGAGGTACGATAGAAAAACGTTACCAAAACAAAGAAATCACATTATCAAAACGAACATTGATTTTAAATTAGATGATAAGGGTAAATGCTCAGAGTTTTGTTTCAATGATTATAACGAGCAAGAATATCTTATAGAGTCATTTGATACCATGAGCGATGGAGAACTAATTAATTTGTTGGAAAGGTTTGTAAATGATCAGTTTATAAAACCAAAAAGGTGCAAGGGTATTATAAAGATTAGAGATGATGGTACTTTAGAACTTAAATTCAGATACTATTCAAAAAACAGCCATCTGTTGGAGAAGGAAATTTATAAAAAAATGATTCCAATAGGTAATTGGTAATTTAAGCGCAAAAGCCATCTGGGTTGACCACAATAGGCCGATCGCGTGTCAAAAAATATAATTTCCATGCTAACAGTCGTTTGCGGAAGGGAATAGATGATCAATTATTATCAGTGTGTATAGATCCTTGCCATTGTCCCCCCCCAATTCCTAGACATATTCTTAAAACCATCCCCAACCTCCCCTTTTCTCAGGTCAGGGTAAGGTATTAGTTCTGATCCCAGAGACAAGATCTCCCTTTTGGATGGGGTATGGTGAGGGTCGCGGGAGGAACGTCGGTCTAGGCCAACCAGAATAAGAAAATTCATTGGCCTGTCTAATCTGTTTAAAAGTCAACAGGACCCACCATAAGTATGAGAAAGTCATTTCCTGAGTCAAACAGTGTTTCCAAACCAGTTAAAGAAATTACAAGGGGAACATCATCAGTAAAGAAATCCTATATTTGTAATGCTGTGGTCTGAAAAAAGATAGTTGCTAAGAATTCATCGGGTTCCTGTTACTATTCTTGATTTTTATTAACTCGGATTATCGTGAAAAAGAGTCTACTATTGACAAAGCTTCTGTTAATAATTCTACCCTCTCTCTTGTCTTATTGCTCCACAACAAAAAGAAACGATAACGAAGGATTAAAATCACAATGGCGGGAAAAGCATGACCTTATTCAAGTTAAGACCGATAGTGCTCATTACATTTATCATTTAATGAGCGATACACTATATATCGGGCAGAAATATCCCCCTGATCACAGTAAGATGAGTCCTTACGAATCTATGTCTACAGCAAATGCATATCGGGAAGATTATGAAACAAATGAAATAATAAGAGCTTGTGTTCGTGCCGAGGACCTAAACCTATTTGAGGAGAATCATATTGGCTTTTTAATTTATTTGTACATTGATTCTACAGGAACTGTTAAAGAAGTTGAGATTCTGATGAATAAAAGATTCACAAACTTAGTTGGGGAGGATTACATTCATTGTGTTTGTGAAGGACTTAAAGGGCTTAAAAAGAAAATCCCTCCCGCTTTTAAGGATTACCCTTATACTAAAATGGGGCATGGTTTCTTTTTCAAATAGGATTTCCCAGTTGTGAAACAGAATAATTCAATAGCAAGATTAAGCCTAATATTTGGGTTAGCATTAGTTATCAGTTCTGAATATGCTAATTCGAATATAACCAAGGAGATAAATGTCATCCATGAACTTCAAAGACCAGCCAATATGGAGCAGGATAGCACATATATTCTCTTTTGTCTTGAAAATGATACTGTTTTTGTCGGCAAGAAATTTCCTCCTGCGGGCTTTAAAATTGATGAGGGAACATTTTGGCCCACCAAGACAAATGTCAGTGAGTCAAATGCAATCCGTGAAAGAATTAGATCAAGCATAGATACTTTAAGATATCTTGACCTTGTTGCTAATAATGTATGGATGAGTGTAGCCTTCTGGGTTGATTCGACAGATGTTATCCGTGAGGCTCAAATTAGGTTAAAGAGGCAGTTTGAAGGATTTTTCAATACCGACGATTTAATAAATATTTGTATGAGCGTAAAGGGTTTGAAGTATACCCTTCCACCAGAGTACAGACATTTGCCTTATGTCAAGTTTTCGTTCGGCTATAAGTTTAAATAGGCATCGGTTTTGCATACTTTTTCTCCCGCTTAAGCCGTATAATTCCTCCAGAACCTGGCCCAAAACTGGCGCGTCCATAAAAAAAGACACCCATGGTTTCCCATAAGTGTCTGACTTGCTTCGCTCCCCAGCTAGAGGGGGAATGCCATTCCCCAGCTTCTTTCCTTCTTCCTGCAAAGTTAAGGATAAATACAGATATTCAATACCTTGAAAAGAATATTGCAGAAAAGGAAAGTAAAAGGATGTAAGAATTTGTTTTAGTTATTTGTTAGTTGGCTAAATCATTTCTATCTTAGCAATGGATATTTAATGAACTAAGATTATGAAGCCAGCCAAATTCAAGGCTTTCCTTTTCTCTAAGCCTTATTCAGATGGGAAATTCCCCATTTATATCAGGATTTACCAGAACAGGAAATCAAGTTATGTGTCCATTGGGCATTCCATTCCTGCTGGGGCATGGAATGAAGACAATGATGAAGCCTGGGAAGCAATGCCCAGCCTTACACCCAAGCTGAAGGCAACCTTGACAAAGGAAGAACAGAAAGCATTCAGGGAAATGCAGAAGTCAATCATCCTACTTCCCAATGCCCAGAAGATTAATTCAGACATCAGGGCAAAGATAGGGGAACTAGAAAGCCTTCAGAACAGGCTTTCAGCCAATGGGGCAGAAGTATCTTCAGGCATCCTTAAAGACAAGGCAGACAATAAGGACATGGCTGAACTTGCCAGAAGGGACTTCCTCAGCTATATTGATGAGGTAATCAGGAAGAAATTTGCTGGGAAGCAAATCCGCACATCTGAGAAGTATTCTGTTCTATTAAAGAAGATAAAGGCTTTCAGGAAAGACAAGCCCCTGCCAATAGAGGAACTGACAACTTCCTTCCTGAAGGGCTTCCAAGCTTATCTGAAAGGGGAAGGAAGCCATCAGAACTACATCCATGTCAATCTGAAGGCATTAAGGACTATCATCCAGAAGGATGCCATCAAGGAAGACAAGATACTGCCCCCTGAGAAGAATCCTTTCATCTGGTTTACCATGCCTAAAGTCCTTCCCACAATCAAGGAAAAGCTGGACATTGATGAAATCAAAAGGATAGAGGACTTGAAGCTGAAGGAAGATGATGCCCTGTTCCATGTCAGGAATGCCTTCATCTTCAGCCTGTATAATGCAGGCATTAGAATTGGGGACTTGATGCAGTTAAGATGGAGCAATATAAAGGAAGATGGCAGGCTGGAATACTTCATGGGGAAAACAGGAAAGGAAAGAAGTATCAAGCTACTTCCCCCTGCCCTGAGCATCCTAAAGCTATATTCCCCAGCCATAAACAAGGCAGATGAATATATCTTCCCCTTTCTTAAAAATGATGCCCCTTATGCCAAGTTAGTCACATCAGAAGACTTCCAGAAGGCAAGCCCTGAGCAGTTAGCCAATCTATTTCAGAGCATAGAAAGCCAGATTGTAAAGTACAATGCCCTGCTGAAGTCCATTGCATTCAGGGCAAAGATTAAGAAGAACCTGACTTCCCACATTGCAAGGCATTCCTTTGCTGACATTGCCAGAAAGAAAGTATCTGTTTATGACATTCAGAAGATGCTGGGGCATTCATCAGTCAAGGTGACAGAAGGCTATCTGAAAAGCTTGGACATTGAGGCAATGGATGAGGCAATGGAGCAAGTATTCAACTAAGGGAGGGGGGATGCTGAAAATATCATGCCCCCCCAGCAGAAACCCCAGCAGTATCTTATTTAACAAAAATTCCTACTAAATATTGAAAACATGGATTTTGATAAGATAAAGCCAGATGCCAGAAGGCTAATCAGTACAAGCCCCATGCACTATATTGATTGGAATAGGGACTATATTGCTGAGGTATGGGAAGCTATTATAAAAGCCAATAGTTCTTCACCTACAAATGAAACTATTCAACTTCATGCCCTATTGGATGAGTATCACATTACATCACTTATGGGGGATTTCCTTTGCATGGCTTATAAGTTTCAAGGCACTCAATCTAGAGCAAGAAAGTACAAGGAAAGAGAACAGGCTCATGAGGACTATGATTTAGAACATCTTAAAGCTATCAGGTTTCTTCTGGATAATAGAATTGAAGATATAATACTTGATTTCAGGCATAAACTTTATAGTAAGCCATTAACATTGAATAATGCTGAACTCATTGCCTTTATCAAGGAAGCCATGCTTAATAATTTCTTTGCCCTTCAGCATGAACTACCAAGCAAGAGAGGGAAAGAATATTGGAGTAAGGTTATTGAGCAGAAGATATCTGAACTAGAAAAAGCCAAAAGCAAAGCTGGCAGGAAAAGGAAATATCATTTTCTGGGAAGCCACATATATACATTAAGAAGATACCTTCAAGATAATACAGATTTAAAAACAAGGGAAGGAATATTGATTTCAAGAAGGCAGTCTTTATTCATCTTCAAATATCTCAGCATCTATGGTATGATAGGGGAAGACATTACTTCAAAAGAGGATTTAATCTATCATATCTTGGAGGACTATCAAAAAGGCTTTGATATGTAAACTAGTCATTTCTAATAAGAAGAAATATCCCTACAGAAAGCCCTATTTATTCTTACTTATATTTCTGATTTACTGGCTTTTGTGATTTATTTTTGAGCAGAAAATCAATCATAAAGTAAGTAAATATGGAACAATTCGCAATCATCCCAGCAGAAAGGCTGGATGCCTTTCAGGCAAACCTTGAAGAAATCAAGGCACTCATCAATCAGAAGCACCTTCAGGCTGACTTAGGCAGATGGCATTCCAAACAGGAAGCCAAAGCCAAGCTGAATGTCTGCATGAAAACCTTGGACAACTATCTAGCCAAGGGCATCCTTCCCTATTCTAGATTTGCTGGGAAGATATACATCAAGGCATCAGACATTGAAGCCCATCTGGAAAGGAATTACATAACCAAGTAATCATCATGGGGGATATTCAGATGAATGAAAGGTTTATTGAAACAAGCCATATTCCTTTAACCTATGTGAAGAAGGAAGGGACAAAGGGAAGCTTCTATCAGTCCTATGGGAAGAAGGGCATCCTGCCAGAAAGAATCAGCCTGGGCATCTTTGCCCAAAGGAAGGATAGCCAGAAGGACAAGGTGAAGAAGGATGAAGTCAATGGCACATACAAGAAGGCTGAAGAAGGGATTTACAAGCACCTCAACAATGAAAGAAGAATACATTCATCTATCTGGGGCTTTGAAGACTATCCTGAATTTTATGGCTATGGGATAATTGATGAAAGGTATGCCATTTATGACTTGCTCATCCTTTATTCTGGTAACAACTGCTCAACTTCCTTTGATGTCCATGTATTCAGGGGGATGGGGAAGCCAGACTTTATCAGTAAGGCATTCCAATATCTTAGGTATCATCTAAAGCAGAAGCCCCAATGAAGGGGCTTCAGGGATATTCAATGAACTTGGATTATATTGATGTGTCCAAATTCCTAGACAAAGATAAGATTTGCCTGGACTATCTGCAAAGGAATGCCATTTATGATGGGGCTGAAATGTACTATTTCAGTGGATGCAGGAAGATTGAAGTCTGGATGAGGCAGGCAACCAACCAAGTCAATATCAAGGGCAGTATCCCATACTTTATCAATGGGCATAACTTCTATGCCAGCCATAAGGATTGGATGGAAGGGCTGGACTATATTCAGGGATGTCTGAAGGTGAACATCTATTCAGGGCAAGTGAATAACTTTGAATTTGGTACTATTCAGGAAATCCCATTCCCAGAACCTGACTTCCTCAGCCATCATATCAAGGTAAGGGGAATGGAAGCAAGGGCATATCACAAGGGGCAAGTCCTGACAGGCAGGGAATTTGTGTCCCCTTCCCTGAAGATAAAGCTTTATGATGTCCAGAGGAACATAAAGACAAAGCTGGATAAGCCCATAAGGGCAGATTTAAGCAGGGATTATGGCTGGGATAGCAAGAAGCATTACATTAAGCTGGAAAACCATTACAGGCAACCTGAAGCCTATTTCAAGGGCAATGTCCAGCTATCAGAACTATTATCATCCAGCTTCCAGCAGGACTTGAAGAAAGGGCTATTAACATCATATCAGAGCATAATGAAAACAGGAACAACTGCCATCCCTAAAAGCAAGGCTGACATCAATGCAGGGACAATTCCCTTGATGATTTTGAAAGAACTTGAAGAATTGTATGGCTTCAATACAGAAGAACTAATCAAGGGAAAGCTGAAGGAAATCCCTGAGGATGTCTTCAGTCTGGATGACAGGAAGGCAAGGCTAAGGACTATCAGGGATAACCTGAAAAAGATAAGCCAGAAGGGGGGTAGCAGTTATGACATTGAAGAACTTCTTCAGGCAAGGCTGGAAGCCTGACTTCTTTTCTATGTGAAGAAAAAGGGTATAAAATCTTATCCAGATGAGGGAACAGAAAGAGCATGAAACAGGGGGCAGGAAGATGTCTGGGCAGGGCAGGCTAGTCAGCCTTCCTGAATGGGACATGGGACTTCCTGAATGGGAAGTAAGGCAGATGGATTGGGACATTCCCCTTCCAGAATGGAAGCTGGAAGTTCAGGCATGGGATGAGGAACTGACAGAATGGGACATGAACCAGCCTGAATGGAAGCTGGACAATGAATGGCAGATAAGCCCTGTTATTGAAAAGCCATCAGTCAAGGCTGAGAGCCTCAACAAATGGGGGCTTTATGGCAATTATAGTGAAATAAATCACTATTCTATCTCTAAGGATTTAGGTTATTTAAGGGGAAAATAGCATGGGAAGGGCATCAACAGGGGCAGTAACAACAGGGGAAGTGACAAGGCTAGAACTATCTTACCTGCTGAAGCAAGGTTATCTGAAGAATAGCTTCACATTTGGAAGAATGAGCTGGACAAATGGAAGCAGTATCCAGATATCTTCTTCTATTGATGATGATGAGAAATACATCAGGGTAAGCTATTTCTTCAGGGAAGGGGGGGATGGAGAGCCTATTCAGAAGGACTATAAGATTTATTTGACATCAGTCCCTAGCAATCTAGGAAGGGGGGAAGTATTATACTTTGTCTGTCCCTCATCAGGCAGAAGGGCAAGGGTGCTATATATGTGCTATGGAAGCAGAATCTTCAAAAGCAGGAAAGCCTATTCCCATAGAATTTACTATCAGAGCCAGCAATCCAGCAAGCTGAACTTTCATAATGACAGATATTGGAAGCTGGACAAGGAACTTCAGAAGTGCAGGGACAGAATCAGGAAAGAAACCTATCAAGGCAAGCCAACCAAGTTAAGGCAAAGAATTGCTTATTTGAAGTCAAAGCAGGATTACCATGACTATCTAAGATGGATGATTCTTCCCAAGTCCATGCAAAAGCATTTTCAAGGCATCTAAATAGAACTGGGATTTCCCATTAAAAATCATTGTAATTTACCCTAATATAGGTTATTTTGGAGGGCAGATATTCTACTCCAAATTTGCCTAACAATGAAAAAACTAGTTTTTATTCTGAGCCTCCTGGCTAACCTTGTTTTTATAATTGCTTTCGGATATTTCATTCATGCAAAAGGGGGCATGAGTTATTTGAAAAGTAAGCTTAAATCAAATAACAATGAAACTATAAGTTCAGCCAGCCAGAATCCATATTGGGAACATAGAAAAACTCAATTTGAACTGCTCCCAAATAGTGTTGATGAAATCATTTTTCTTGGAAATTCTATCACAGATGGTTGTGAATGGGCAGAACTTTTTAATAATCCCTCAATTAAAAACAGGGGAATAAGTGGAGATAGAACTCAGGGAATACTTGATAGAATGACTGAAATTACTGAGTCACACCCAAAGAAGATTTTCATAATGATTGGTATTAATGATTTAAGTGCAAAAATTAGTACTGCAAAAATCCTTGAGAATTATCAGTCAATCATTGATACCATTAGACAAAGTACACCTGAAACAAGAATCTTTATTCAAAGTGTCCTACCCACATATCAACTTCCCCACATTCAAAATGACTCAGTAGCATATTTAAATAGCAAACTTGAGATTCTTGCATCTAAGTATAAGATTGATTTCATAGACCTGTACTCCAAATTTATTAATGAAGATGGAGAATTGAATATGAATCTATCATCTGATGGTCTGCATCTCAATGGAGAAGGTTATCTTCTATGGAAGAGGGAGATAGAAGATTTTATTAATGAGCCATAATTCTCAAAGCAATAAAGAGAAAAGCAGTCCAAATAGCTGATTTATTTTTAGTTATTCTTTAGTCATAAAAAGAAAATACCCTGCATTTCTTTGAAACACAGGGCATTATCTTCTTAATATTGCTCCCCAGCTAGGACTTGAACCTAGGACCCCCTGATTAACAGTCAGGTGCTCTGACCAACTGAGCTACTGAGGAAGATTCGTTGCTCCGAAAAGCGTGGCAAAATTAACCGCTTTAAACGAATTAAGCAATATCTTTGACAAAAATTTCCTGATGAAGAAAATATTGGGCATCGGCAACGCTCTTGTCGACGTGATGACTATTATTCC